>Ga0209341_10001842_pt1 | contig 20666 bp, 18 predicted proteins | sample RifCSP13_2_FD_184020 | JGI IMG/M metagenome (GOLD analysis project Ga0209341, IMG submission 184020) | Soil microbial communities from Rifle, Colorado - Rifle CSP2_sed 13_2 (SPAdes) (version 2) | ecosystem: Environmental > Terrestrial > Deep subsurface > Rock core/Sediment | place: Rifle... | reverse complement strand
ATCAGCCTTCACCGGCAGCATGGTGCAGGCGGTGAAGTCAATACCCAGCCCAACAATATCCGCTGGATCGATCCTGGTCTCGGCGAGCACAGCCGGGATCGTGTTTTGTACGGTGCGGATATAGTCCAGGGGGTCTTGCAAAGCCCAGTTCGGGTCGAGGCGGATCACCTTGCCGGGCAAAGGTAGCACATCGTCGATCACACCATGCTGGTAAGGATAAACCGCGCTGGCAACCTCTCGACCGGTAGCTACCTCGACCAACACCGCCCGGCCCGATTCGGTGCCAAAGTCAATGCCGACGGCATATTTCGTTTTACTCATAGGATCCTCCAATTCAGGTTAAAGCCAGGTAAGCTGGCTGCTGTTGGCAGAGTTCGATAAAGGCCAGCATGTTCTCCAGCGGAACATCCCCTTCCACATCGTGAGCCGGAGCCAGGATGTAGCTGCCGGCCGCACCCATCGCCAGCAGGCGCATGGTTTCACGCTGCACGTCGGCCACGCTTCCAAAGGGGAGCGTCCTTTGTGTGGACAGACCCCCATAGAAGGTCAATCGTCCGCGGTAGCGTTCCATTAGCCCATAGACGTCCATCACCTCTGGCTGGAAGGGGTTGAAGCAATTCACGCCAGCCGTGATCAAGTCATCGAATAGCTCGTCCACATCGCCACAGGAATGGATAAAGACGCATTTCCCAGCCTCACGAACGATGGAATACATGCGCTGCAAGGCAGGGTATACAAATTTATGCCACAGCACTGGCCCCATCTGCAAGCCGTGCTGCTGCCCCCAATCGTCCCCAAAGTAAACGGCGTCAAGATCGTACTTCAAGGCTTCCTGAATCTGGGCGATATTATAATCGGCAATGTCGTTGAGCAGCTCTTGGACAAACCCCGGGTGATCGTAGAAGTCGCACATCAGGGTTTGCATGCCGCGCAGGGTCCAGGCTCGCTCGTAGAGTGAGAACCCGATCTGGAATACCCGGAAACGATCAGCATAATGGGCGAGACGTTCAGGGATGTCGGCGAAGAAGCGCGGGTCAAGGGGGTTGGGGAAATTGTACCCGCGCAGGGTCGGATTTGGCAGGAGGCAGCCCTCAACGTTGCCGATGTCTTTATCCACGCTGCGATCCCAGACCACACCAAACACGTCTTGGACGCGAAAGTCTCCCAAATCCGTGAAAAAGCCGATATCGCTGCCCAGTTTGAGAAGATGGTTTTGCAGCTTTTCTTCTAACAATACTGGGTCAATCGTGACAGCTACCCCCTCCTTTTCATTGGACTGGCTGTAATAACGCTGGAGCTTGAGCCTGGCCTCATGAGTAAACCCAAAGGACCAGGGAACATAGGGCGGTCGTTCCCCATCGAGCACCATGCGGATCACTTCTCTCTTTGTCATTCCATCTTCCAATGTTAAGTGATCAACCTTTGCAATCTCGGTCAAGTTCTCATCGATACCGGTGCCGCCTGGGAACCATGGAACAGAGAAACGGGTTTCTATCTAGTCGTCGACTAAGGATCGATACGATGTTTTCATAATGGTGTTCACCATCGCCCAGAAATTTTCCAAGGGAGTGTCCAGCTGGACATGATGCGTTGGCCCTAAGATCAGACCACCGCTCCTGCCGAGGGTCTTGAGTCGATGGATAACTTCCACCTCGACTTCGGCTGGTGAACCGAACGGAAGGGTGAATTGCTCGTCCATCGAGCCCCAAAAGCAAAGCCGATCGCCAAATTTATTCTTTAATTGTGTTGGGTCCATGCTGGCTGGCTGAATGGGGTTCAGCACGTCCACGCCAACTTCGATCAGCTCTGGGATAATTGGGAGGATATTGCCATCGGAGTGATAGGCCACTTTTACCAGGGGATTGATCCGTTTTAACTCGGCGATGAAATTGGCCATCCTGGGCTTGAGAAACCGCCGCCAGTGGTTGGGAGAGATGAGCATGGCCGATTGGGCGCCAACATCGTCCCCTATCCAGATCATGTCCACGCCCATCTCTACGAGTTTTTTGGCGGCGGTTAAATGGAACTGGTAGGGAATCTCCAGGATGGTATCAGCCAGGTCAGGGTTGAGAACGAAATCCATCAGCAGCCGCTCGTAACCGCGCAGCGCCCAGGCACATTCAAAGATGGTTGTGACGGTCACGCCGACGATCCAGTATTCGTCCTTGAACTGGTCGATCACCCAGGCCGCCTCTTTATACAACTCTGGGCGATCAGGATCAGGAGCTGTATAGTTTAGGACAGCCTGATCATCGGCAAGCGGATGGCTGGCAATTTCCGTGTATCTGCCTTTGCCGAACGGCGTGGCGTATTCTTGCGACTTCCAGCTGATCCCCCACTCATCGATATAGGTACCCGCTTCCTGGTAATATGAATTCGCCCAGCCGACCGAAGTAAGCAACATATCTTCCCCGAGCGCCCGTTCCAGCTTATAGGTGTTTCCACCCCCATGTGGGTTGTGGACAGCGTCCGCCTTCAGCTGCAAGTTGAGGCGCAGACGGTCGGCGAACTCCGGTGTAAAACTTACCTGCATCGGGCAGCGGTCAGGTTCTTCATGGTTGAGTGCTGTCTGGATTCTCTCTCTGTGTTTCATAGGGTTAATAACAGCCATAGTCCAGGGCGGTATCAAAAGCAGCAATGATATTTTCGGGGGGGATGAAAGCCTGGATATTGTGAACGGCGGCGAAGATAAATCCGCCACCTGGGGCAAGGTCATCGATGCGGCGCTTGACCTCATCAGCTACTGCTTCCGGCTTCCCAAAAGGCAGCACGCGTTGGGTGTCCACACCCCCGCCCCAAAAGACAATGTCTTTACCATATTCACGCTTCAACCGCTTTGTATCCATGCCACGCGCTGAGACCTGGACCGGGTTAAGGATGTCAAAGCCGAGCTCGATCAGGTCTGGGATCAAATCGAAGGTAGCGCCACATCCGTGGAAGAAGAGCTTGGCATCGGTCTTTTTCTTGATGGCCTCCACCAGGCGGCGCTCCTTGGGCTTGATCATTTTGCGGTAGATTTCTGGGCGGATCATCCAACCGTCTTGCGTGTTGACATCATCCCAGTAGGTGAAGACCTGGATGTATTTCCCGACTTCGTCCAGATAGTTGTTGCACGACTCGATGTAAATATCGGTGATCTGCTCCATCAACCGGTCGGCGAATTTCGGTTCGGTGATCAGAGCCATGAGGAAGTTTTCCAGGCCCATCGTGCGCGCTGGCTGCTCAAAGATGCCGCCGCCAATCACCGCGCTACCGACCAAGGCGAAATCTGTATTCGCATAGATATCCCGTGCCTGTTCACCTAGGCGGAGGTTGTATTCATGTGGGTCTGGGCGAGGCCACATATATTGATCTAGAGCCTCCATGGTGGCCTCTTTGATCGGGAAATCCACCCAATCGAAGTACAGGCCACCTTCCTTAGGCATATGCAGTTTAGATCCCCAGCGGTCAATGAAGGCATGATAATTGCCCTCTTCGAAAATGGCCAGGTCCGGCGCAGTGGCGGCCGGCAGTTGCACCATGCGGAAGTCGACCCCGAAGCGATCCATCAGAGCATCGTCCAGGTAAGGCAACTGCTGGACATAGTCCAGCATCTTGATCTCTTCCAGGGGAATCCCCAGGTGTTTTTTGAGGGGGATGTACGAAGCCTTGGTGATCGAGGAAACGATGGTTGCCCCCAGGTCAATGGGAACGCGGTCAGCCTCCTTGTGATTCAGCGCCAGCATGACTCTTTCGCGCGGCTTCATAGCTTGTACCTGTTACTTTAGGATTTGCCTGACACGCAGCGCAACCGCTTCGCCCAGCTTGTGGTGCTGGTCGGCCTCGAAGTGAATTCCATCTATGTCGCTGGAGAGGATGAAATCCCTGGCGTTCAGGAAATCACAACCGTACTGCGTGGCCACAACCCGGTAATATTCGGAGAGCTTGCGCGACTTAGCTCCGGCGTCAATGAACATTTCGGCAAACTCACTCAACTTGCCAACCGGGGGAGGCGCGATCAACAGCACCCGCGGAGCAGCGCCAGCAATCCCGGCAGCGCTCTTTTGTATGACGGCCACCAACACGCCAGCACTGGCAGCGATATCGGCAGCAGGCACGGAAAAGCGCATTTTAAGATCGTTAGTACCTAGCATGAGGATGACCAGATCGATGGGCTGGTGAGACTCCAGGCAGGGGAGCAGGTATTCTTTACCGTTCTTATGCAAGCCCTCCACTGGATCGTCCCAGACGGTCGTCCGCCCGGACAGACCTTCTTCGATCACCTGATATCCTTCACCCAGTTGGCGAGACAGCACGCCAGTCCATCTCACCTGGGGCGAGAAGCGCTCCTGGGTGAGGGGATCGTATCCCCAGGTGTTCGAATCACCGTAACAGAGGATGACTTTCATGTGATCACTGACTACTGGTGGTAGTACACCACCCATCCCAAATACTTCTCCAGCGCTTCGGACACCGCGCCGGCCGTCTGGGAAAGGTTGATGGCTACGTGATGTTCAAAGCCGTTCTCACAAATGTAACGCAGCAGCTTCTGCAGGCTCGGCACGCGCACCACGCCGTAGCCACCGAATGTCTTTAACGGGTCGTTGGTCAGCTCGCCCTCGCCCACGTAGGCAGCAATGACGCCATTCAGATCGTCCGTAGAAACACGGCAGTAGGTGAACGGGGCGGCGCGCACGCGGCCGACGATGGTGCCAAAGGTGTTCTCTCTATCCACCGTTCCAGAGAGGATCGCCTGGTAATCCATTACGGGGATGTCTTCAACCGCGATCGTCTCGTCAACAAACACATCCTTAGGCAGGTTGGAGCAATGAAAGACCACGCCTTGATCGGGATCATCACCATAGTTGTTGTTCCAATCGACGAGTGCACTGGCTCTCCCCGAGGCCAGCACCAGGGCGTACATGCCGATCACACCCGCGATGTCTGTTTCACAGGCCGATGGCATCAGGCTGTTGCTCATCATGCTCATCAAAGTGCATGGCACGACCCCGTAAAACTCTTCCATCGAAGTCCAGCACTGTACAGCGCTGGCGACAAGCTGATTGGCCTCCATCCAGGCGTCGATCACCGCGCCCAGCTTAGCCATCTTAACCAGCGATTCGCTAGGGACGCCGTTCGCCGGGACATAGGCCTTCATCTCCTCCAGCTTATTTTTCAACCTGGGATCGCCCTCCTTGATGCGAGCGGCACGACCGAATACCTCAGAGAGGTCGAGGGTCTCAACGGAGATGCCGGTTCTTTCGAGCATCTTTTCGCTGAAGCGCACAGTATTAAAGGCTGCCGGCCGCGCACCGATGGCGCCGATGCGCGCTGATCGTAACCCGCGCACTACCCGGCAGGTGCTGGCAAACTGGCGCAGATCAGCCCGGAAGCTGGCGGATTCTGGATCGACAGTATGCAGGCTGGTCAGGGAATATTTTATGCCGTATTGGGCCAGGTTGTTGCAGGCAGACATCTTGCCACAGAACGAATCGCGCCGGTCGGCGAGGGTCATCTTCTGGACATCGTCGGGGAAAGCGTGTACCAACACCGGCACATCCAGGCCAGCCCAGCGCAAGGTATTGGCGATCGCCCGCTCGTCTCCGAAGTTCGGCAGGGTTACCAGCACGCCGTCGATCTCATCCCGGTGTTTCTTGAACAGGTCGGCGCACCTCTGGGCCTCACTCAGGCTTTCAACACTCCCAAAGCGGGTATCTTCCGGCGTCAGGGCGATGGCCTGGATGCCCTCCTCGGCCAGGACTTTCAAGATCGTCTTGCGCCCACTGTCGCACAGGTGGGCGGGAAAGAAACCCCGGTTGCCGACGATCACACCGAGCTTGACAGGTTCCAACACTTGATCCATGTTTCTTTCTCCTATACCTCTATGCTGAGCTATTCTTTATGACGATCGGGCTAACCTTTTGCCGATCAAAGCCTGGAGCAAAACAGAGACCACGATGATCAAGCCATAAATCACATTTGTCCAGAATCCGGTCAGTCCGGCGGCGACGATCCCGGCGTTGATGGAGCCGATGGTGGACGAGGCGACGAAAGTGCCAAAGACGGTCCCGGTTCAAGTTGACGCCCATCAATCAAGCGCTATCTAAGTTATCCCTGACAAGATAAACGTGTGCACCAAATCGGGAACGGCTCAATTTTACTTTATCTCTGCAAATGTTTGGGGAAATGGATATTGTCGTTACTGGGAAATGCGCAGCTTCTGTTTGAGCAGGACAAATAAGCCCGAATCCGGTAACGATTTGGGGTGTTCGTTTGTGTCGATCGACGTCGTCCCCTGGGAGATATCAGGGAGCAGAGTTGGTTTCTACTTACCGTAAGTCACGTCCCGGGGAGCTTCCCCAAACCACATCCCAACGGCAAAGGCGATCAGCGTGAGCGCAATTATCTGTTCCAAGTGGTGCTGGAGTTGGCTCATGTTACAATCGGTTTTACTCAACGTAGAGGCTTCCGGCCTTTTTAGCAGAACCCTGTCCGATCTTTCAATCACCAATCAGATAACCTCTTGACATACTTCTATATTTTTGCTAAGATTATCAGGATTATGTGAACGATAACGGGAACGATAACAAATACTAGGGGATTTATGTCATTTTGTTTCTTGAGACGGCATCCTGGTCATTCCTAGATGGCCGTATAGGTCGCGTGAGGAGGTGTTAATGAGTTGAAATAGGTCGTACTCCATTCCACTCCGCTCAATCAACCCCTGAGAATTATAAAAAGGAGATGAAAAGATGAAAAAGCTTCATGTGTTGTTCGCCGCTTTTCTGGTCTTGAGCTTAGTGCTTACCGCCTGCGGTGGACAACAAACGCCCACTGAAGAGGTCGCACCCGTCGCAACGGAGGAGGCAGTACCGAGCGAAGCAGTACCCACCGAACCCGAAGTCACTGAACCCGAGGTCACTGAGCCCGCTGTTACCGAGGGTGCCGCCCCCGCTGCGGAAGACAAGTGGTGTTCAGGCACCAATATCGTCTTCTTCCCCGGCGGCGCACCTGGCGGTCCTTTCGAGACTGTAGTCTATAACGGTGCCGTTGCTGCTGCGGCTGATCTGGGTCCGAACGTGGAGTACGTTTGGTCGGATTGGCAACCTCTGAACATGATCACCCAGTTCTCCGAAGCCATGGCCACGAACCCTGATGGCATCGCTGTCATGGGCCACCCGGGCGACGAAGCCTTCGGCCCCTTGGTCGACGAGGCTGAGTCCAAGGGTATTGTCGTAACCAGCATGAACACCCAGCTCGCCGCCTTACAAGGCAAGTATTCTTCGGCTGGCTTTGGTTATGTCGGTGCGATCTTATACCAAGCCGGTTGGTCTTTAGGCAAGGAGTCCGTCGCCCGTGCCGGTCTGCAGGCCGGCGATCAGGCATTCGTCTGGGGCCTGTTAGCGCAGGCTGGTCGTGGCGAGCGCACAAAGGGAATTGTCGAAGCCCTCGAAGATTCTGGCCTGGAAGTTATCTACCAGGAAATCGATGACGCCACCAATGCGGATGCGGCTGCTGGCGTGCCGGTATTCGTGGGCATGATGTCCGCCAACCCGGACATCAAACTGGTTGTCACTGACCACGGAAACCTGACCGGAACACAGCAAACCTTCTTCGAAAGCGCTGGTCTGGGTCCGGACGACGTTTATGGTGCCGGCTTTGACCTCTCCTCCGCCACTGTGGAGGCCATCCGCGGCGGTTGGACGGATTTGGTTATCGACCAGCAACAGTTCCTGCAAGGTTACCTGGCCGTCTTGCAGATCTGCCTCACCCATAATTACGCTTTCACCGGTCTGCATATCGACACTGGCGCGGGCTTTGCCCACAAAGATAATATCGAACTATTGGCTGCGTTAGTTGAACAACAGATTCGCTAAGGCAGAATCCGAATCTGCTTTCTTGAGCGAGCATTCAGGTTCAGGTGACAGTCACTTCAGAAGTGACTGTCACTTTGAATAATGTGTTATCATAGCGCAGTTTTCAGTAAACGCATGAACGGAGAGGATTATGGAGGAGTATCGACTTGAACTCAGGAATGTATCCAAATCCTTCGGAGAAGTCCAGGCGCTTGAAAATGTCAATTTTCAATTAGGCCGCAACGAAGTTGTTGGTCTTCTGGGGGATAATGGAGCGGGAAAATCTACCCTGATCAAGATTATCACAGGCTACCACCAACCTACTTCAGGAGAGATACTGTTCAATGGTCGAAAAGTAGATCATCTTACCGTCTCTAAGGCCCGGCAACTGGGAGTGGAAGCGGTTTATCAAGAACGTGCCCTGGCTGAATTACAAACTTTGTGGCGCAATATCTTCTTGGGGCGTGAACTCAACAATAAGTGGGGTCTGCTCGACGTCAATCGGATGAAACAGGAAACCTACCGGTTGATGACTCAATCCATGGGTTTCACTTCCTCGGCTGTCAATCCGGAAGCGCGCGTGGGCACATTCTCGGGTGGTGAAAGACAAGGCGTTGCCATCGTGCGGGCGCTCTTTTTCGATGCGGAAATCATCATCCTTGACGAGCCCACCATGGGTCTTTCCCTCAAGGAAACCGCCAAACTTGTCAATTTCGTGCACGACATCAAAAGGGCCGGCAAATCGGCCGTTTTCATTGACCATAATATCTTGCACGTCTACAATGTCGCCGACCGGGTAGTGGTCATCGATCGCGGCCAAATTGCCGGTGAATTTTCAACCAAAGACATTACTCTGGACACATTGATGGAAAAAATGATTCGAGTTGCGGAAACTGGCAGCTTTGACTAATCCAAAAGGATGGATACGATGAGCCCTCAATCGAACGGGATCACTTCCGAAGCTCGCCAACCCTATAAAGAAACCTTCAGCCTCGGCAGATTTGCCCGCGCGCATGGCCCCCAGCTCGGCATTCTTGGGGTCTTCTTTTCCTTGTGGTTAATTTTCATTTTCTCTGCTCCTGACACTTTCCTGGCACCCCAGATTTATTACGCCTTCATGTCTACCGTGCCATTCTTTGCTATGATGGCCATACCATTGACCATGGTGGTCATTGCAGGCGAAATGGATCTCTCTTTTCCCTCCATCATGGCGATGGGCATGGTAGCTTTCCTTTTGACTTACGAAGCCACTACCAGTGTTGCCCTGGCCTTTATCACTGCCTTGGCCACCGGAACCCTGATCGGCATGCTCAACGGCTTGATCATCGTGAAATTTGGCATTCCATCTCTGGTCGCCACGATTGGTACACAGTTCTTTTGGCGCGGTGCTGTGCTGGTACTCTCACAAGGCAAGAGCGGAAGCCTTATTTACGTCAAAGACTCTCTCCTACACCCAATGCTGGTCGGCAAGATAGGTGGGTACTTTCCTATGCAAATGATATGGCTGATCATCATTGCCATTCTCGGCTGGGTGCTGCTCAACCGCCATAGATTCGGTGCCCATATTTATTTGATCGGTGATAATGTCAATAGCGCTGAATTGATGGGTATCAACACGGGGCGAACCCGGATCATGGCGTTTATGCTGATCGGCCTGGTTTCAGCCTTCGCCGGGGTAGTCGCCAGCTTTCATGTTGCATTCTTCTGGCCCAGCCTGGGTGAAGGCTATCTGCTGCGTACCCTGGCTTCCGTTTTCCTGGGTGGCACATCGGTTTTCGGCGGCATCGGCACCCTCCTGGGAACGTTTCTCGGGGCATTCATCATCGGTGCGATCGAAGCTGCCACGGTTGCTGTTGGCCTGACCGGCTTCTGGACCCAGTTGATCTACGGTTTGATCATCGTGCTTTCGGTGATCATGCACACCTACTTGCGCAAACGGGTAGACTAACAGGATGGATGGTCAATCCCAGTACACAGACAAACTTAATCTTCCTACTCTTCCACGGGCTTGATCTCCCACTCTGCGGCCTCAATGCGTATTTTTGTGCTATTCCCTGGCCAATAGAGATGGGTCCAATAGCTAGCGCCTCGCAGCGTAGACGGATTATTTCCCACGGATACGATGATATGCTCCGCTGTGTGGTGAGCAAAATAGTTCTCCCGGAAGATCGATGAGCGCCCCAAGGTGGGATCCATTGCCACCCAACCGATACCAGGCATATATACATCGGCCCAGGCATGTTCAAGGCGAGCAAGAGCCTTCGTTTCCTTTTCCAAGTATATTAACCCTGTGAAGTAACGCGCTGGAATTTTTTGTGCCCGGCTGAGTGCCACCAGTAAAGCAGTATATTCGGTGCAATCGGCACCCATCTGCCCCAGAGCGGCTTGCGCTCCCCAATCGTTTCTGTTATAGCTGTAGACGAGCTCATTGCCAATGTAATCATAAAACGCCCGCACTTGCTGGCAGACATTCTTCTTGCCTTGCGACAGTTCGTTTGCCAAGGCGACGATTTGCGGATTACTGGATTCGATGTGGAGTTCGGGCTGGGTAAACTCGTCCAACAACTCTCCCTTGCAGGCTGATAGGTCATAAACCAGCTCATTTACTTCGAGCTGGTAATCGATCTTAACTACTTTAGATGTCCCAGCAGTATGGTCAGAGAGGTCGAACTCAGCGTACTGGTTGCCATACTCGTCAGTGACCAGCACGTACTCTTTGGGTGTAATCTCAAGTGACAGAACTTTCTGATAGGGAGGCACGGTCTGGATCAGAGCTACCCAAAGATTTTGTTTCTCTGGCTGTCCAGGCCCTTCATTGACCAGCGTCAAGCGCTGATGTACAGCATACTCACGACGACTTATGACAGTCGATGCCAAGGAAGAGGTTGTTTTTACTGGAGTCGATCCATCTCCTTGTAGCTGGCACGCCAGCAGGGGGAAAGTTAGGAGAGCGACCCAAAACAATCTGCTCAAAAATCGGTTCATAGGCGCTTACAACCCGTTTGCCAGATGGTAATACAAATCGTTCCAGCGCAACTCTTTCCTGAATTCATCCAGTTGGGTATTTTCGTCGATGAGCAGGTATTCGATATCGGCCATCTCGGCAAAATCCTGCAAATGTTCTGGGGTGACGGAATAGCTGAAGCTGGTGTGATGCGCGCCCCCAGCGTAAATCCAGGCCGCCGCAGCGGTTTTGAGATTGGGGCGGGGGAGCCACAAAGCGCGGGCAACCGGCAGCTTTGGCAGTGGGGCATCGGTGGGGACAACGTCCACCTGGTTGACCAGCAGACGGAAACGCTGACCCATGTCAAGCAGTGAGGCACAAACAGCCGGACCGCTTTTCGAGTCGAAAATCAGGCGGACTGGATCAGCCTTGCCACCGATGGACAGGGGTAAAATCTCCAGGGTTGGCTTGTCAGCGGCGATGGAAGTGCAGATCTCGAGCATGTGGGCGCCCAGTACTTTGTCGCCAGAGGGGCTGAAGTGATAAGTGTAATCCTCCATGAAGCTGACGCCACCTGCGAGCCCGCTACTCATGACTTTCATAGCGCGCACCAGTGCGGACGTTTTCCAGTCGCCCTCGGCGCCGAACCCGTAGCCGTCCGCCATCAGGCGCTGCACTGCCAGGCCGGGCAGTTGGGCCAGGCCATGCAGGTCTTCGAAGGTAGTGGTGAAAGCAGTGAAATTGCCTGCTTTTAAGAAGTTGCGCAACCCCGCTTCTATGCGCGCCCCCGCGCGCAAGGAGGCGTGCTTCTCGCCGCCCGGGAGCAGGACTGGAACGACGTCGTACTCGTCGAAATACAGCTCCACGAGATGATCAACCTCAGCTTCGCTGGCCTGGTCTACTGCGGAGACCAGGTCGCCCACGCCGTAGCCGTAGACACTAAATCCCAGACGCATCTGGGCTTCGACTTTATCGCCTTCGGTTACAGCCACATCACGCATATTATCGCCAAAGCGGGCGACCTTGCCGTACTGGGCGTCGTTCCAGGCGCAGGCGGCGCGCGCCCATACCCCCAGGCTGGACTGAACGTCCGCATCCTGCCAGTGGCCAACGACGATCTTGCGGTTCAGGCGCATGCGGCTGCCGATGAAGCCAAACTCTCGGTCGCCGTGGGCGGACTGGTTCAGGTTCATAAAATCCATGTCGATTTCCGACCAGGGGATCTCGCGGTTGTACTGAGTGTGAAGATGAATGAAGGGTTTCTTCAGCAGGCTCAACCCAGAAATCCACATCTTGGCGGGGGAGAAAGTGTGCATCCAGGTCACCAACCCGACGCAATTGACTGTGGAATTGGCTTCCAGGCACAATTGGCGGATGGCATCGGGGGTGGTCAATATGGGTTTGAAGACCACCTGTACAGGGATGTGCGGCGAGGCGCTCAATGCGGCAGCGATCTGGCGGGAATGCTCGGCAACCCGCTCGAGCGCTTTGGGACCGTATAGATGCTGACTGCCAGTCACAAACCAGACTTCGAATTGCTTGAGATCAAACATCAGAGCACTCCTAACTGAATCCGCTCAGAGCTTTTACGCACTACCAATTCCGGCGTTAAAACGATTGTCCTGGGACTAGAGGGCACATCGTGGCTGCGCGTTACCTCGATGAAACGGACAATCTCCTCGACGGCGGTGCAACCGAGCAGATGCTGATCCTGGATGACGGTGGTAAGCGGAGGCCAGTAATAGGGCGTTTCGGCGAGACCATCGAACCCAACAACCCCCAGTTGTGAGGGAACGGCGATATTTGCCCGACAAGCGGTCTGTAAGACACTCAGAGCCATCTGATCGTTGGCAACAAAAACTGCATCCATTTCCGGATACTGTGCAAGTAATTGGCTAAAGGCAATATCGCCGGACGAAGACGACCAATTGCCTTCGGTGCAGTGAGCTTCTTGCGCCTCGATCCCGAATTGCGCCAGGGCGGCTTGCCAGCCAGCTTTTCGCTGGCGGCTCTCCCACCAGTCCAGCGGTCCGGAGATGTGTCCGATGCGCCGGTAGCCTCCTTGGAGCAGGTGTTGGGTGGCCATATTTCCACCCAAAAAATTGTCGTAGTGGACAATCGAGAGGTGCGGACGTTTTTCCATGGTCAGAAAAACGATAGGGACGGGGATTTCTGCTAATGCTGTATCCACCCAGCAATGATTGTCGCTAACTTCAGGTACTGCCCATATGATCCCGTCCACGTGGCGGGATAGTAAGGTCTGTAGGATGGGCTCAGTATTTTCGCTATCAAAGCGGGAGAGCTCTTTAAGGAGCAGGGTGTAATCCATTTTCTCTGCCTGACTGGTGATGCCATTGAGCGTCCGTGAGGGACCGATATATTTCAAACCAGCAGTGACGACACCAAGGGTATAGCTGCGCTGCTGGATTAGGCTACGAGCCAGGGCGCTTGGCTGAAAGCCAAGCTCTTCGATGACTTGCTGGATACGCTCGCGAGTTTCCTGGGCAACATCAGGTCGATTATTGATCACCCGGGAAACGGTCTGAGTAGAGACTCCAGCGGCTACGGCAACCTGCTTGATTGTGGGTCGTTTGTTATAAACATACATAACCGGAAGAACCTTCGAATGGAAAGATTGTTATCGTTATCGGGAACGATAACATAATAGCAAATATAAAGGTGTTTGTCAAGTTGTGCAATGCAGTAATGCCTATTACAAATTCATAACATTTAATGCCATGACATACGTCATGCCCGAGAAGGGGACTCCCACACAGGTGTATGTCAGTTTATGGGCGCGGGGATGTGAGAGAATAAGGCTATCCCCAGGCTTATGAGGTAGCCAAGAAACGGAGCAAGGAAGAGAAGCGGGGTCGCTTGCTGACTAAATGGAAAAGGTGACTGATGAATATTTGGCATGGGAGGCGGATCATCCCTAGCCGGACTTGGCACATATCGAAGACATTGCGCTGGAATTACGAAAGGAGCTTTGATGGGACATTGCCCAGCTGGCCGTGGAAAAGCAAGAAAAGCGGTTGCTGGTACCTGGGCTGTATGGTCGAGAGGGGTGGGAAACGCTTCAAAGATCGATTTACTGGCTCTGGCATGCGCTGGAGCTGGCCAGGGGCAGAACGCTTACTGCCTGTTTGGGCTGCAATTATGAGCCGCCACTTTGATGAGCTCTGGCGGACTGCCTACAACTCGCCCCCCAATTGACATGCACCCCTTCATACCGGGGGCTAACAATTGTAATGTTAGCCATTGGTAGGATTAAATTTCGGCGATGTTGTTCCCGCTGCTCTTAGCTGAGATGCGGGTGCACCGATACCGGTGCACCCGCTCTAGCATATCGGCTTGGTTCAGTTCCATTCAAGCCTGATTACCAATCGAGCAGTTCAATTGAATTGTTCCATACACTCAATTTGAAGATAGTCGTCGTCTGATAGGTCTCTCCAGGGCGCAGCACCGTGGGCGGGAAGTTCGTGTGGTTCGGCGAGTCAGGGTAGTGTTGGGTTTCCAGGGCAAGACTATCGCCCTGCCGGTAAGCGTGGTGGCTGGTGCCATACAGTGTCCCGTCCAGGAAATTGCCCGAGTAGAATTGGATGCCTGGCTCGGTGGTCAAGATTTTCAGGACGCGGCGGGAATTCGGTTCTAACAGGGTCGCTGCCCGGATCAGTAAATCATCATCATCATCGGGTGGGTTCAGCACCCAGTTATGATCAAATCCCCTGCCGATGACGATCTGCGGATGGTCAGACCGAATTCCATCGGAAATAGGTTTCTTGTGTGTGAAGTCTAATGGCGTCCCTTCTACAGGTGCGATCTCGCCGGTCGGAATCAAGGTTGTGTCATCTGGCGTGTAGAAGTCGGCGTTGATCTTCAAGATATGGTCGTAAATGGTACCTGTTCCTTCGCCGGCCAGGTTCCAATAAGTGTGGTTGGTCAGGTTGACGACAGTTGGAGCATCGGTGGTAGCCCGGTAATCCATACGGATCTCATTCTTGTCGGTCAAAGTATAGGTCACGTATGTGTCGAGGTTCCCGGGATATCCATACACACCCCCCGCGGGGCAGTAGGGGTTAGGCGCTTGACCAGTCCAGCCGTCTCCGGCGGGGCTAAGATAGTAGAGCTCGATGCCAACCTCGTATTTCTTAATGGATTCTTTCGTGACCTCCCAGACTTGCTTGTCGAACCCCTTAAAACCACCGTGCAGCGAGTTCGGGTCGTTGTTGATGTCCAGGCAGTAGGTTACTCCGTCCAGGGTGAATACTCCCTTAGCGATGCGGTTAGCGTAGCGGCCCGTGATGCAGCCGAAATAGGGATTCTTGGTTTCATAGTCACCGAGGTTGTCGAAGCCGAGTGCAACGTTAGCCCATTGGTGGTGGCGACCCGGCGCTTTAATGGAGGTGATTATGCCGCCGTAAGTGATGATCTTCACCTCCATCATCTTGTGGTTGGTGAGGGTGTACTCGTAAACGTCTTTGCCGTCGGCGGTTGTTCCGTAGTACTCTTTATGGATCGTACCCCCTCCCAAAGCTGCAGTTGGGTCTGGAGCGATAAGGACCATCCCAAGCACAACAACAGAAACGAACAGGAAGCGAATTAGGGGTTTCATGATTTGATCCTCCTATCAATTCCCCTTTGGAACTCACTGATTCGAAACGATAGATCCAGACCTCCCCAATGACAATTATCGGACCGATCACCTCCTTTTTTTACGGGAAACTAACAAACGCAGATTCCCCGCTGAACTTTATCGACGCCCCATGTTTTGTGTTGCCAGCGATGTTCAAGGAGCTTTCAAATGAAAAACACGATTATCCTCGATGTCGATCACGGACAATCGCGTTTTGACTGTGACTGGATGCCGGGCCTCGTCGCAACACCTGATCGCCTCCGCACGGCAAAATTAAACCGAAACGAACTATTTCAAATTAAATAATACACTTATTTTATGCGTTGTCAATCACCCGTTTATCCTAAGTTTACCCCCCTTTTTTTGAAGTGGGCATAACGCGAAACCGTCGACGAGTTTTGAGGATTGGCAAAGGAAATCAGGAAGTCTGTCAGGCGCAGAAAGCTACACCTATCTTTGACGAGACTGCCAGCCTGGGCTATACTTATATTAGTCAGATAGTCGAGTAGCCAGGTAATCGAATAGTCGTTTATTCTTTGAGTCATTCATTAAATTGCTAATCACTTACAATGAGGAAGTCAATAATCGTTTCCAGATGGGACTATAAGACTACCAGACTATTAGACTATCCGACTAACAGACAAATGTCCTATAAGACTGCGCGACTAACAAAAGAAAGGAGTCATCGCCAATGCCGGACACATTCAAGCTGACCTACTCCACAATGTTCAACCCGCCCGAAGAATTGCACACCCGCTTCGACGAAGCCCTAACCAAAGTCAAGGGCGGCCTGGGAAGAGAATACGGGATGATCATCGACGGCAAGGATCGCTTTGCCGCCGAGAAGTTTGAAGATCGTTCCCCGGCCAATACGGACCTGGTGCTGGGGGTGTTCCAGAAGGGCACAGCGCGCGACGCCGGGGAGGCTCTGGCTGCCGCCCGCAAGGCGTTCCCGCTGTGGAGCGGGATGAAATGGCAGGAGCGCGTGGCGCTGCTGCGCAAGGCCGCCGACCTGATCGACCAGCGCACCTTTGAGATCGGCGCGGCGATGGCGATGGAGGTAGGCAAGAATCGCATGGAATCCCTGGGCGACGTGGCCGAAACCGCCGACCTGGTGCGTTACTCCTGTTATCAGATGGAAAAGAACGAGGGCTATGTCGTTGAGATGGGTCGCGACCCGCTGGTGGGCTACACCTCCACAAATATGTCCGTCCTGCGCCCCTATGGGGTGTGGCTGGTGATCAGCCCCTTCAATTTTCCAACTGCCCTGACAGGAGGCCCGGCGGGCGCTGCCCTGGTGACCGGCAACACGATCGTGATGAAACCCGCTACCGATACCCCCTGGGTTGTGCGCTTACTGGCGGAGTGCTTCCGCGATGCGGGTTTGCCGGATGGCGTGGTCAACTATGTCACCGGACCGGGGAGCACCCTTGGCCAGGCGCTGATCGAAAGCCCCGAGGTGGATGGGGTCACCTTCACCGGCTCCTTCGATGTTGGCATGGGCATCTTCCGCGATTTCGCCAAAGGACCTTACGTCCGCCCGACCATCCTGGAACTGGGCGGCAAGAACCCGGCGATCGTCTCCCGCCACGCCGACATCGAACGCGCGGCGATCGGGATCATGCGCTCGGCCTTCGGGTTGCAGGGCCAGAAGTGCTCCGCCTGCTCACGGGTCTACATCGAAGCGCCGCTGTACGACACGCTGGTGACGCGCCTGGTGGAATTGACCAATAAACTAGCCATCGGTGACCCAACCGACCGCGCTGTGTACCTCGGGCCGGTGATCAATAAGAACTCGTACCGGGATTTCCAGCACTTTACCGAGGAACTCTCCCAGGCTGGAGACTTCCTGACCGGCGGCAAGATACTGACCGAAGGCAGCTATGCCAAGGGTTACTTCTGCGCCCCGACGCTGGTGGCGAATGTGGCTCTCAGCCATCGCCTGTGGAAGTACGAGATGTTCCTGCCGATCACCACCCTCGCCAAGGTGGACAGCCTGGACCAGGCGATGAAATTGGCCAACGATGTACATTATGGCCTGACGGCCGGCTTCTATGGCGCACCCGATGAAACCGACTGGTTCTTCGACCAGATCCAGGCCGGCGTCACTTACGCCAACCGCCCACAAGGCGCGACGACGGGCGCCTGGCCTGGATTCCAACCCTTCGGCGGCTGGAAAGGCTCCGGCTCCACCGGGAAGAACGCCGGCGGGCATTATTACCTACCGCTCTATATGCATGAACAGATCCACACCATCATTGCCTGACATAAAAAATGGCTAAGCTACTTTCCCTTTCCGCAGCAATCCAGCGTTATGTGCATGACGGGGACACGGTGTACGCGGCTGGATTCACCCATCTGATCCCCTTTGCAGCCGGGCATGAAATGATCCGCCAGGGGTTGAAGCACCTGACCCTGGCGCGCGCTACACCGGACTTGATTTACGACCAGCTAGTGGCAGCCAGCTGCGCCCGCAAGGTGATCTTCTCCTACATGGGCAACCCAGGCGTGGGTTCATTGCGCCTGGTGCGATCCGAAATTGAGGCGGGAAACCTGGAATGGGAGGAATATTCCCATTTCAGCATGATTTCGCGCCTGCAGGCCGGCGCGGCCGGGCTGCCCTTCATGCCGATGAATCCCACGGCGGCCGGCGATCTGGAGCGCGCCAATCCACTTTATCGTCGCGTGACTGACCCTTATTCCGGCGGGGAAGTTGTCGTAGTGCCAGCCCTGAATCCCGATGTGGCGATCGTGCACGTGCAGCGCGCTGACGCCGAGGGCAATGCCCATATCTGGGGCATCATCGGCGAACAAAAAGAGGCTGCCTTCGCTGCCAGCCGGGTGATCTTGACCACTGAGGAGATCGTCGCTGAAGACGTGATCCGCTCCGACCCCAACCGCACATTGATCCCCGGCTTTATCGTGGATGCAGTCTGCCACGTGCCTTACGCAGCCCATCCCTCCTATACTCAAGGCTACTATGACCGGGATAACGCCTTCTACCTGGAGTGGGATGAGATCAGCAAAACCCGTGCCGGGGTTAAAGCGTATCTGGACGAGTGGGTGTTCGGGGTGGAAGACCGCGCCGAATACTGGCAGAAGCTCGGGCCGGATGCCCATGCCCGGCTGAGAGTCGCCAGCCGCCCGAGCGCGATTGTAGATTATGGGAAGTATTAATCCGCGAATTACGCTAATGAACGCGAATAGAATCCATGAATTTATATGATGGAACACGAAAAAATATTAGCCTAATTCGAATTATCCACGGATAAAAGTAAAAGAGTCGTCATGGCTGAGCTACTATACAAAGATGAAGTATATGCCATCATTGGTGCGGCGATGGAAGTGCACAACGTTCTTGGATGTGGTTATCTTGAACCAATTTATCAAGAGGCCTTGGAAATAGAACTGACTGTGGGTGGGATCCCCTATGTATCTCAACAAGTGCTGCCAGTAAGCTACAAAGGCAATCTGCTGAAAAAGGCATATGTTGCTGACTTTGTTGCTTATAGGAAGATCATCGTTGAAATCAAGGCTTTAACCCAGTTATCCTCTCTCGAGGAAGCTCAGATTCTCAACTATTTGAAAGCAACAGATAACGAAGTAGGCCTCCTGATCAATTTTGGGGCAGAAAAATTGGGATGGAAAAGAATGGTTCTTTCGAAAAAAGTTACCCCTGAGATGAATATAGCATAATCAAATATTAGCGGGAATTCGCGTCATTAGCGGATAAAAAATATGACTCAACAACCAACATACTCATCTGCCGAATTGATGACCATCAATTCGGCGCGGTTGCTGCGCGACGGGGATGTGGTGTTTGTGGGCGTGGGGCTGCCCAACCTGGCATGCAACCTGGCGCGGCGGACGAACGCCCCCAACCTGGTGATGATCTACGAAGCCGGTGTGATCGGGGCACAGCCAGCGCGCCTGCCGCTGTCGATCGGTGATCCAACGCTGGTCAGCGGGTCGCTGGCGGTGTGCAGCATGTATGATATCTTTGCCCTCTACCTCCAGCGCGGCAACATCGACGTGGGTTTCCTGGGCGGGGCGCAGATCGACCGCTTCGGCAACATCAACGCCACCGTGATCGGCGATTATGCTCATCCCAAGGTGCGCCTGCCCGGATCGGGCGGTTCAATGGAGATCGCCGCCTGGGCCAACCGCTGCTATATCATGACCCCTCACCAGAAGCGCCGTTTCCCGGAGAAGGTGGACTTCCGTACCTCAGCGGGTTTCCTCGGTGGGCGGGCGGAGCGCGAGGCAGCCCGGCTGCGCGGGGCTGGCCCGCAGGCGGTGGTCACCGACCTGGGCATCCTGGAACCAGATGAGAGCGGGGAGCTGGCCCTGACCGCTCTGCACCCAGGCATCGATGTCGAGCAGGCGCGCGCCAATACGGGTTGGGAGCTCAAAGTCGCTGCTGACCTTAGAGTGACCGAGCCACTCTCACCGGAAGAGTTGCGTATCCTGCGGGAAGACCTTGATCCGGACGGAATATATTTGAAAGGGGGAGGGGGTTAAATGAGCCATGGCCATCCATCTTCCTAAACGCCCAATCCTTACCCGCCTCTTCCTCTCCCGCGAGGAGCGGCGCTTGCGTGCCGGGTGGCGGCTGGCTGGGCAGTTCCTGCTGATGGTGGTCTTCTTCCTGATCCTGGGCATCCCGTTGGGGTTGTTGATGCTGGTTTTCCCTAGCCTGCCAGGGGAGGCCATCCTGCTGGCGAGTACACTGATCTCTTTCCTGGCGATCACCGCCTCGGTCTATCTGGCACGCCGTTTTCTGGACCGGCGCTCTTTCGGCAGCCTGGGACTGGGCTGGAACCGCCAGGCAGCCGCTGACTTGCTCTACGGGGTGATGGTCGCCGGGTTAATGATGGGATTAGTCTTCCTGGTGGAGTGGGCTGCAGGCTGGCTAAGCTTCGAAGGCTTCGCCTGGCAATTCGAGAGCTGGCCACGCGTCCTGGTTGAGTGTGCGCTGATCGCCTTCGTGTTCATGCTCGTTGGCTGGCATGAAGAACTGCTCAGCCGGGGTTACTGGCTGCAGAACCTGGGGGAAGGATTGAATCTCCCCTGGGGAGTTTCACTCTCGTCAGCACTCTTCGCCCTGGCTCATATCGCCAACCCCAATGTGTCCTGGGGGGCGCTGCTGGGCTTGTTCGCTGCCGGGCTGTTCCTGGCTTATGGATATTTGCGCACGCAACAGCTGTGGCTGCCGATCGGCTTGCATATCGGCTGGAACTTTTTCGAGGGC
>Ga0209341_10001841_pt1 | contig 20676 bp, 18 predicted proteins | sample RifCSP13_2_FD_184020 | JGI IMG/M metagenome (GOLD analysis project Ga0209341, IMG submission 184020) | Soil microbial communities from Rifle, Colorado - Rifle CSP2_sed 13_2 (SPAdes) (version 2) | ecosystem: Environmental > Terrestrial > Deep subsurface > Rock core/Sediment | place: Rifle... | reverse complement strand
CAGGAGCGCTCCCACCTGCCGGCGGTCGAAGCGATACCGACGGATCTGCTCGATCCCTTGCAGTTCCGGCTCGCTTTGGCCGCGTGGCGCCTCGCCGACCCCGAACAGGATGACCGCCGACAACAGGATTCCCGCCGAGCCCGTCAGCAGGAACAAGTTGCGCCAACCGATCGACGCGCTGAGGGTGACCGCCAGGACGGTCGCCGCCAGGAAGCCGAGAGGCTGCGCCAGCTGCAACAGGCCGTAAACTCGACCCCGCACCGCCGGCACAAAGTAGTCAGCCACCAGGCTGTACAGGCCGGGGTAGCTCGAATCGTCGACCCCGGTAGCGGCGCGTGTCAGCAGGAAGGTCGGATAGGTCGGGGCGCGTGCGCTGAGCCACGTCGTGGCGCCCCACAGGAACGACGCCAAGGCCAACAGCGGCGCCCGGGCATAGCGGTCATAGAGATAGCCCCAGACCAGGAACAGGATGCCGCCCACCAACAGCGCAGCCGATGAGACTAAACCCATCTGCGTTTTGCTGATGGCGAATTCCGTCATGATGTCGGTCGTCAGTGGGCTGATGAGCAGGCGGTCGGTCTGGTGAAGGAAGATGAAGACGAAGAACGTGCCGAGGACAAAGGCGCGCGAGGAGCGTCGTCGCATTTGAGGCTGCCCATTCCATTCGGATGTAGGGGCGAAGCACGCCCCCGTGCGAGAGAGGAAGCTCCTCCACGCTTAGGAGTAATTCGCCCCTACGCCTCTGGTTGAGGACGCTCCTCAGGCGGCGCCATGCCTCGCCTCTGCTCCGGGGTCCTCGCGCAGCAATTGCACGGCATGGTCGAGCGCCGGTAGCACGGCTTCCAGGCTTTCCACGGCCGCCCGTGGGCTCCCCGGCAAGTTGACGATCAGCGTCCTGCCTCGGAGACCGGCAACGGCCCGAGACAGAAACGAGTGCGGGGTCTTTTCTGCCCCGGCCCGCCGCATCGCCTCCGGAAGCCCCGGCGCCAGCCGCTCACAGACGGCCAGGGTTGCTTCCGGCGCCCGATCGCGTGGGGCGAAGCCCGTGCCACCGGTCGTCAAGATCAGGTCGATCCCCTCGTCCGACCACTTCTTCAACTCGGCCTCGATCGCGGGTTGGTCGTCGGAGACGATCCCGGTGCGGTCCAAATCCCATCCGGCCTTCCGCAGGCGGTCGGCCACGGCCGGGCCCGAGAGGTCGTCCCGCTCCCCGCGCGCGGCGCGGTCGGAGACGGTCAGCACGGCGGCCCTCACTCGAACTCCTTGCCCATCAGCACCATGTCCATCACCTGCCATCCCAATTCTCGATAGAAGGCGACGGCCTCGTGGTTCTCGGGAATGGTCAGGAGGTAGGACTTGAGGCAGCCTCGTGCCGCCATCCTTCGTTCCAGCTCGATCATGAGTGACCGTCCGATCCCTCGTCGTCGAACAGCGGGGGAGACTGCCAGATGGTAGACGATGCCCCGCCGGCCGTCGAACCCACCCATGACGGCACCGACAGGCCGGCCCTCGGACTCGGCGATCAGGAACAGATCGGGATCATGCTGCCACTTCTTGCGGATTTCCTCCGGTGCATCGGAGCGGCCAAGGTGAATGCCCGGCCCGGCCGATCGCCACAGCGCCAGAACGCCGGGCCAATCCTCCCAGGTGAATTCTCTGAGATGGATGGATGCGCCCGAACGGTAGTCCGACTCCGTGCCCGGTGGACCGCCGGATGGGCCGTCGCTCACTCGGCTTCGGCGCCCACCAGGCGCCGCCACTCACCGTGGATCCCGTCCTCGGTCACACCGAAGAAGACGCGCACTTTACCGCCCTCACGCTGCGCCAAGTCGTAGCGGACGCGTGTTCCGCGCCGCTGCTCCTTGACGATTCCCAGGTCCCCCTGCCACGAGATCGGGGCCTTCGTCAGGTCCGGCGGCAACCGGTTGTACTCGGTGATGGCGTAGTGCCAGAGCCGGCGCGCCGAAGCCTCGGTGACGTTCTTGACCACGTTGCCGTTGCGCAGATCGCGCATGGTGAAATAGCGGGTCCCATCGCGCTCTTCGACTTCGGCCACTTCGACTCCGGTCCGGGGCGGTCCGACGGCCCCGGCCAGGGGCTCTACCACCTCGGCGGCGGGCTTGCTTTCCGGCGCCTCGTCCCCCGGCCCCGCGGCTCCGGCCCGCACGATCAGCTGCACAATCTCGTCGCGTACAGCCAGCTCGGTTTCGGCCTCATCACGGACGTAGATCTTGTTGTCGTCCACGGCGTAGGGTGGATCGGAGCCGCGCGGCACCAGAACACGCAGGACGCGTTTGCCTCGCGTTTCCTGGGCATCCACCTGGCAGGCCAGCGGCGGGCTGATCCGGCTGCGAATCTCCTTCTCCAGGGCGCCCACGGCGCTCTCGGCGTTGGCCACACCTGGCGGCGGCTTCGACGGATCGGCGTCGAGGCCGATGTACAGGGTCCCGCCGTTGGTGTTGGCCAGGGCGCAGACATCAGCGATGACCGCATACAGCCGCCCGCCGCGTTGGGTCATCGACTCATGGAAAACCTGGTTGATCGAAGGGCCTTCTTCCTGCGCCTGTCGGATGAAATCGAAGGTCTCCTCGGCCGCCGGCCAATGCGGGCGGGTGCGGGCGAAGTCGTTGCTCTGGAACAGGGCCCGCAGCGCTTCGAAAGAGACGTCGTCCACCAACACCTCGGTGGCGCGGTCTCCCACCCCCAGGTTCTTCTTGTTCCCCGGATCGGCCCGCAGGCGGTGCGCATCCGACCCCTGGATGCAATGCATCCGGCGCGGGTACTCGGGCTTGGTCCCGTTGAAGAAGGCTGCCGTCCGACTGTGACTGCGCGCATCGAGATCGGTCACTTCGAGCGCATGCAGGTGTGGATCCTGGGTATAGGCGATCTTGGTCTGACCCCCGAAGTTGAAGCCGCGCATGGCGACCCCATTGCTCGAGTTGGCGTGGGCGGCGATCACCAGGCCCCCGGCCTCGTTGATCAGCCGGTAGGCGGTCAGAACGTCCGAGGTGGCCCCCACGTTGGACGACCCGCTGTCGAGAGTCTCCGGCGGAACCCGTAGATTGAGCAACAGATGTTCCACCTCCCGCACCGTCGTGCTCGTCGGGAAGATCGCCAGGACGTGGAAGCCGAAGGTCGCAGTGAACTCGAAACCAGGCAGCAGCAGGACCTTGTCCAGCAGCCGGCGGTACTCGGCCAGTTTCTGCGCCTCATCCGGCGCCAGACGGGCGAGCGACTCGAGCAACTGATACTGCTGGATCTCCTCCTGCATCTTGCGGTAGCCGGCGATCGAATTGTGGTCGGTGAAGGCGGCGATGTCTAGGCCGCGCGCCTCACAGCGGCGCAGCACGTCGACGTAGCCGACGCCGGCCTCCTGATGGTCGTTGGAGGCCGGCGTGTGGATGTGCAAGTCGACGATCGCCCAGCGGCGCTTGCCCCCCCGTCCGTGCCTGCCGGCACTCATGGGGTTGCCCCCGGCACGTCTCGGTTACGGCCGTGATCGAGATTGGTCTTTATCACTTGTGAAAGTTGCTCCGGTGGATAGGGTTTGAGCAGGAATCCGTCGGCCCCGGCCTGCTCGCATTCTCGCGAGAGTTCCATGCCCGACGTCATCACGACGGGGATCCGCTCCATCCCCGGCGTGGCGCGCATCTTGCGCAGCAGGTCCAGGCCGTCCCCGCCGGTCAGGAACACATCCATCAGCACGACGTCGGGGGCCTCGGTCGAGACCGCCGCCAGGACCTTGTCCGGGGCACTGCAGACGGTCACGCTGTAGCCGTCGAGCTCAAGCAGAATCTTGAGCAGAGAAACCGTCGTCGCATCGTTGTCGACCAGCAGGACCTTGGCCATGAGGTCAACGCCGCCGAGAGGATCCGACGGCGCGTTTCCGACGCGCCGGGCGGGAAGCGGAACGGCGGCGGCCATCGGCCTTCGCCGGCGGATGGAAGTCCTCCAGGGCAGCCTCCAGCACCTGGCCGACGTCCTCGGCGAAGACGAAGCCCAGATCGCGCTGGACCTCCGGGGGAACATCTTCTAAGTCCGGCTCGTTGCGCTTCGGCAGGATGACCGTCTTGAGCCCGGCCCGATGGGCGGCCAAGACCTTCTCCTTGACCCCACCGATCGGCAGCACCTGGCCGCGCAGCGTGATTTCGCCCGTCATCCCGACCTCGCGTCGCACGGCGGCACCGGTCGCCAGGGAGGCCAGCGCCGTGGCGATCGTCACCCCGGCCGACGGCCCATCCTTGGGTTGGGCGCCGGCCGGGATATGGAGGTGGATATCGTTTTGCCGCCAATACGAGGGCGGCACGCCCAACTGGCGGCTCGCCGAACGCACGTACGACAGCGCCGCCCTCGCCGACTCCTGCATGACCTGCCCGAGCGATCCGGTTAGGAGGAAGTCTTTCCCTCCGGGCATGGCCGTCGCCTCGATGAACAGCACTTCGCCGCCGACCGGCGTGAACGCCAGCCCGGTGGCCACGCCTGGGACGGAGGTGCGTTCGGCGATCTCGATTTCTCCCAGGTAGCGCGGCCGTCCGAGGAGTTCGGCCACGCCGTCTGGCTTCACTTCGGGAGGTGCCGCCTTCCCTTCCGCCAGGCGCGTCGCCAGTTTGCGCAACAGGCGTCCGATCTCGCGCTCCAGGCTGCGAACCCCCGCTTCGCGTGTGTAGTCGCGGATGATTCGGCGCAGGGCCGGCTCCGACAGGATCACGGACCCGGCCGTCAGGCCATTCTCTCGGAGTTGGCGCGGCACCAGATAATCGCGGGCGATGGCCACCTTCTCTTCGTCGGTGTAGCCCGACAGCTGGATCACTTCCATCCGGTCGAGCAGCGGCCCGGGGACGGTGTCCAGCCAGTTGGCGGTAGTGATGAACATCACCTGCGACAAGTCGAAGGCGACTTCCAGGTAGTGATCGCGGAACTCGCGATTCTGCTCCGGGTCGAGCACTTCGAGCAGCGCCGACGCCGGATCCCCGCGAAAGTCACGTCCGAGCTTGTCGACCTCATCCAGCATATACACCGGGTTGCGCGACTCGACGCGCCGCAAGGCCTGCAGGATCCTCCCCGGCATGGCCCCGACATAAGTGCGCCGATGGCCGCGGATCTCGGCCTCATCGGAGACGCCGCCGAGCGACGACCGAATGAACTGGCGCCCCATCGCCCGGGCGATCGACTGGCCCAGCGAGGTCTTTCCGACTCCCGGTGGCCCGACGAAGCACAGGATAACGCCCTCGCGCTCGCGGCGGATGACATCCGGCGCCGGTTCCTCCGGCCGCTGGCCGCGTTCCTGCTTCAACTTGCGCACCGCCAGATATTCGAGAATTCGTTCCTTGACGTCCTTCAGTCCGTAATGGTCCTGATCGAGCACCTGGCGGGCGTGGGCCAAGTCGAGGTTGTCGGGGGTCGTGCGCGACCAGGGGAGCGAAACGAGCCAGTCGAGATAGCCGCGGATGACTCCGAACTCTGCGGCCGCCGTGGGCAAGCGCGACATGCGGTCCATCTCCCGCCGGGCCTGCTTGGCGGCCTCCTCGGGCATCCCGGCGGCATCGATTCGCTTGCGGAACTCCTCCACCTCGGCGGCCTGCTCGTCCGTTTCGCCGAGCTCGCGCTGGATCGCTTTGAGCTGTTCCCGCAGGAAGTACTCGCGCTGGACTTTGTCGATCTCGGTGCGCGCTTCCTGTTGGATCTGCTGCCCCAGTGAAAGGACTTCCACCTCCCGCGCCAGCACCGCCATCAAACGCTTGAGCTTCTCGGAGGTGCTTGTTTCCTCCAGGATGGCCTGGGCCGTGTCCAACTCCATTCGCTGGTAATTGGAGACCGTGTAGACCACGTGCAGCGGCTCTTCCAGCATCATGACGCCCGCCAGGAGCTCGCGCGGCATCGACGGCACCAGGTCGGCAATCTGCTGGAACTGATCTTTGACCGCCCGTACCTGAGCCTCGATCTCGACGCCTTCCTCCACCGTCTCCGGGCGGAGTTCGATCTCGGCCTTCAGGTAGGGTTCTTCGGAGAAGAACGAAGCCAGCTCGAAGCGGGCCAGGCCCTGTGCGATCAGCCGGATCGTCCCGTCCGGCGCACGCAGCAGCCGTTCGACCGAGGCGATGGTGCCGATCCGGTAGAGGTCCTGCGGGCCGGGCTGCTCGATCTCTGGCCGGCGCGAGGCCACCAGCCCGAGCAGACGCTGCTCGCCGACCACGTCATCGATCAGCCGGATCGAGCGGGGTTGCCCAATGGTCAGGGGGATCGGTGTGTGCGGGTAGGCGACCAGGCCTCGCAGGGGCAGGATCGGCAAGACGCGCGGAAACTCGGCCGATTGTAGCTTCCCGCTGCCGGCATCAGAAGGCTCGCTTTCTCGTTCCTGCACGGGGATGGCGGGCGTCTGCAGAGCGACGGCGCCCAGGCGCGGCGGACGAGGCTGGTGCCGGGAATGGACTTGGCCGGCTCCTGCCCGGAGGTCTTGTTGCTTGTCCATCATGGCTTAGGTCGTGACGGAAATCCGCCGCGGCTGCGTTTTGGGCAGGAGCACCTTGAGGAAACCGTCGCTGTAGCTGGCGTCGATCCGCTCGCGGTCGATGGGCACGGGCAGGCGGACTTCGAGCACGAAGTCGCCATAGTTGATCTCCATCTGGTGATAAGCGCGCGTCCCGCTCGATTCCGGCCGCGTCCCTCGGATCCGGAGCAGCTGCTCGTCCAGGGTGACCGCGATCTCTACCCCGCGCATGCCGGCCAGCTCGACCAACACAACGAACTCAAGATCGGTCTCGAAGACATCGGTCGGCGGCCGCCAGGCGCGTCCCTGCTGGCGGAGACGGAAGGTGTAGTAGTGGATGGCTTCGGGCCATCCCGGCTCGTCGTCGGAGGCAAGGCGGGCGGGATTGGAAATAGCCCGTGGAAATTCTTCGTTCATCGCATCAGGCGTCGAAGTTCGCTGATTTTACCACAGCCGACGCCAGGGCTGCCGGGAGGCTAGCGCTTCCGGCGAGTTTGCACGATTGTATTCCTCCCAAGATGCTGTAGAATCCGCAAGCGTTGAGATCAGGGAAGGCCTCCGAGTGAGCCCATGAGCGATCTGCCATCCGTTTTGCGGCAAGCCGAGCTGTTTGAAGGGTTGTCGCCGGAAGAGCTTCAATCCATCGCGGCACTGTGCCAGGCGCGCACCTTCCAGGCCGGTGAGATCATCACCACCCAGGGCGACCGTGGCGGGGAGCTGTTCTTGGTATTCCAGGGACTCGTCGAAGTCACCACCAGCCTGCCCTCCTCGGGCGAAGCGCCGCGGACGGTAGTGACTCTGGGGCCGGGCCAGATCGTTGGAGAGATGTCGCTCGTCGACCGGGGCCCCCGCTCGGCCACCGTTCGCGCGCTCACCGACGGCGCCTTGCTCCAGGCACTCGAGCGGGAAGCGTTCCTCAATCTCTGTCAGACGAACACACACCTGGGCTACATCGTGATGCGGAACATGGCGGCCGACTTATCCTTCAAGCTGAGACACCGGATGCTGACGGGCCGCTAGCGAGATGCTGAACACGATCCGCCACCCTCGCGCCCCGACCTGGTGCCGACACGAAACCACCCCACCCTGCTCCGCCTTTCCTTGGGGGCCGGGGTCGGCCTGGGTCAAGGCCCGAGGGGGAGCTCGGACGTGGTTCTCAACAAGCCGCGGGGGTACGAACGGTGGCCGCCATCTATAAGGTCAGCTATGTGGTCATCGGGGAGGAGCACCCGGGGGCGATCCTCAACACGGAACGCGAGCCCCGGGTCGGCGACACCGTCAAGATCGGCGGGCGTCAATTCCGCGTGGTCGAGGTCCAAGAACTCATCCCGCCCCACGGGGACTTCCATTTCCTACACGCCAGCCTGACGGCGGCGAAGACCTAGTAGCTAGTGGTCGGTGGTCGGCGGTTAGAAACATACTGTCTGCTAGTCGGTAATCGCCAATCGCTAATCGCTAACCGACAATCGCAGGCTGAAGCCCCGTCACAGCGGATATTCCTGGAAGTCTTTCGCCAGCCCGACCTCGCCTTGGAAGGTGGACCGAGCTTGCTCCAACAGGGTGCCTTCGTCCAGGCCGTCCGGCGGGTAGTGAATCAGCATCAGGCTACCGACCTCGGCCTCTGTGGCGATGGCCCCTGCTTGGGCCGCCGTCGAGTGCCCGGGGCTCCCCCCCGACGACTCGTGAAAGAGGACTGCGGCGCCGCTGGCCAATCGGACCACGGAAGGGGTGGGCTCCGTATCGCACGAGTAGGCGACGACCCGGTCGCCGTTGGTCGCCTCCATCCGCAGCCCGATCGTCGGCACCAGATGCCGCACCGGCGAGGAGTAGATGCGGAACTCGGTCTTCTCCAACACCAGCACCCGCTCGTGCTCGGGCAGGCGGTGGAACGACACCGGAAAAAAGTCCGGCCAGACTTCCCAATGGTAGAAACCCATCATGTCTTCGACGCGCGCCAGGCAATGGTGGAGTCCGTAGATCCGCAGGGGCCGGGCGCGGCCCATCAGCCACATGTTCATCAACAGCAGGGGGACGCCGGAGACGTGGTCCGGATGGAAGTGGGTCAGGATCAGGTCGGTGATCGAGTCGAGCGAGATGCCGGCGCGGCCCAGCCGGACCTTGGGGGTGCTGACACAGTCGATCAGCACTACTCCGTCGGAACCGACCAGGGCCATGTGGGTGTTCTCGTGCGCTTCGTCCGGGATCGCGTTGGACGTCCCCAGCACGATCAGGCGCGCCATCCGCCTAGCCTCCGAACAGGACCCGCAGCGCGATCTGCGGTGTGACGAAGACTTCCACCACGGCTGCCACGGCCAACAAGGGAACGACGAGCCCGACCGTCAACCGGGCCCACTCGGCCAGGCCGGCCAGCCAGTGCTCGCCGAGCGACCGCCCGCGCGCCGGGCTGACGACGATCATTCCCCAACGCAAGATGGCGGCGCCCGCCAGGATCGCCGCGGGGATTTCGATCAACGCGTGCGGCAGTACAAGCGCCCCCAACACGCCCCAGGCCGACAATCCGGCCGCGCCCAGGTTTCCGGCGAAGTATCCGACCAGAACTACCGGTGTCATCAGCAGGATCAGCCCCAGGACCCCGAAGGTGAATGCGCCCAGCAGGCTCGCCAACAAGATGGCTCGCACATTGTTGCTGAACACCCACAGCCAACCCTCCGGTCTCAGGAAGCCCATCCCCTCCAGATTCGCCAGCACCGCCTCAGGCGATCCACGCAGCTCGAACAGACCCCCAGGGAGCCGCCAGAGGTGGGCCAACCTCAATCCGATCCCGTATCCGGCCAGCAGGACCAGGCAAACCATCACAATCGCTGGCACGGATCGAGGCAAGGTGTGGCGCAGGAGGCCGGCATACCATTCGCCCAGGTTCCGCGCTCCGGCGACGAACTCCGAGCGGACGACGCCCGCCATCCAACGCAGGTTGATCACGTCCAGATCGCGCCCGAGGAGTTCCTCCCGGTTGAAGAGATGCATCCCCATCCGCAGCAAGAGGACGGCGGTGACCAACAGGCCGACGACGATCAGCCACAAAACAGAATATCGACCCCAGAACATGATCAAGCTTTCCAGGATGACCAACTGCGCCACGGGGATGATGATGAACGAGGCCAGCAGGTTGGCCGCCCGAACGGAGGTGGTCAACGAGGAGATGACGACCGCGCCGGCGACCATCACCAGCGCCTGGGCCGTCGTCAGAACCAGGACCTGGGCCAGCAGCTCCGGTGGAGGCCTCCAGCCAATTCGCAGCATCAGCCCGACAGAATAGACGACGATGCCGAGATAGGCGGCCAGCACCGGGGCCACCAGCGAGGCCAGCATCTTCCCCGCATAAAGTTGGAAGTTGCTGAGAGGGGTGACCAGGAGCGGCTCGAGGGACAGGCGCTCGCGCTCGCCGGCGAAGGTTTCCAGGGCGATGACCAACGAGATCGATATCGGGAAAAAGCCGACGACCAGCAGCAAGAACGGGATCAGCCGCTCCCCGATGAGCGGCGCGTTGTAGCGGTTGACGAAGTCGACCGCCATGCGCGCCGTGAAATTCATCAGCAGGGGGAAGAACAAGGTCAGCCCCACGATGGGCCCCAGGATGCGCCAGTCGCGGCTCTGGTCGCGGATCTCGCGCTGGGCGACGAGCCAGGCGGCGCGCGCCGTGCCCAGCGAGGCGGCGAAGCTGCTCACGCGTGCACCACCCTCCCCCTGCTCGGGGGCCTTTCGGCTCCGCCAGGCTCTGCGAGAGGTCGGGGTGCGCGCCAAGGGTCGCGGTGGGCGTAAGTCTTCTCCCTCAAGCTCGCGATCCCCATCCTAACTCTCCTGCCCCTTCTCGTGGCCGACGACTTGCAGGTAGACGTCTTCCAAGCTGCGCTCGACTTCGGCCAGCGTCACAACCTGGATCCCGGCCGCACCGAGCGCGTGTAACACTCGGGGATTGGTCACCTGCGGGTCCTCGGTTTTGTAGCGGAGCCAATCGTCGCCGGAGTCGAGGAGGACGGCTTCTCCTGGCAACAGGTGAGCGGCGCCGTCGAGCGGCCCGGCCAGCCGCACCTCCATCTGCCGGCTGCCCAGGAAGTCGCGCTTCAACGAGTCCGCCGTCCCGCTGGCGGCGATCTTCCCCGCCCGGATGATGGCGATTCGATCCGCCAGAATCTCGGCTTCCTTCAGGTTGTGGGTGCAGACGATGATCGCCCGCGAGCCGCGCTGCAGCTTGGCGATGCTGCTCCGGACGAGGTAGGCGCTGGAGGGGTCCATGGCCGAGGTGGGCTCGTCGAGCAACAACACCGGTGGTTCGTGCAGCAGCGCCCGGACGAGGGCGAGCTTCTGGCGCATGCCCTTCGAGTATTCGCCGAGCCTTCGATGGCGCTCCTCGGCCAGGCCGAATTGTTCGAGCAGCAACGTGGCTCGCTGCCGAATGACAGTGCGCGGGAGACCGTACGCCCCGCCGAAGAACTCGAGGTACTCCGCGGATCGCATCCGGGTGTAGAGCCCGTGATGTTCGGTGAGCAGGCCGACCCGCTCCCGCACCTGCTCCGGTTGACGGGCAGCGTCGAAGCCGGCGATGCGGGCCACGCCGTGGGTCGGCATCAGCAGCGAGGCCAACATGCGGATGGTCGTCGTCTTGCCGGCGCCGTTCGGGCCGAGCAGGGCCACGACCGCTCCCGGAGCTACCCTCAGGCTGACCCCATCGACGGCACGGAAGCCGTCGAAGTCCTTGGTCAGCTCTTGCGCCTCGATGAGGGGATCGGCCATAGTCGCCGGATTATAGCAGTCCGGCTATGGCAGGTTCAATCGCACGGGGCTCCCATCAGGGCATCAGGCCCTTGGGCGAGGGCAGCGTCCTGGTCGGTCAGCCGCCCATCCCGTCGACGGGAGGCCTATAGGGATCTGAGACGTCGCGAAGCCTGGCGGAAGGCAGCGCAAGCTCCAGCGCCCTCTCTCGTCCATGCGTCTGGTGGGCGACTCTTGTCCGCGAGGAGCCTACGGTGAGGCGGACCCAAAACGACGTCGCCGCTAAGGTAGCCACTGCTGAGAGACTCTACCGCGCACAAGGCACTCGCTCCCAGCACTTGGGGCACTTCGTGTCCCACGACTCCCGATCCCTTCAACCAATACCCGCGCTTGGCGGCGACCCGCAGAAGTGTCCGTTGAGGATTGTCTCAGCGTCTTCGAATGCGATGCGACGGTAGAACTCGGGGCCTTCGCCTGGGATCGTCAGGAAAGGGCCAGACGAATGCTCGGAGATCCAAACAAGGAACGCGAACTCGGCCCCCCAGGGACCCAGAACACCGTTGCCAGGTTCTTGCCATGGTTCAGGGCAACCTTCGAGATGTCCACCGAGTTCGTTCGCGCGCGCCAGATGGACAAGTGTGGCAATCATCGCCTGCATACCAGCGTGAATGCGCGCATGCGGGTAGAACAACCCTTGCGGTCCCAGGCTGCTCGGGTCAATCCACCGGCTGGCGCTCATGACTGGCACGCCCATGCTTGCCAGCTGGACCACCCCTTTCTCGTTGCAGCATTCACTGTATTCGATGCCCGGTCCTTCCTCGAACCGGAGTTCGTGAACCGCTCCGACAAACCAGTCGTAAAGCGATTGCCGAGTCCACGGCAGAGGTTCGTCAAATGCCAGCTGCCGCATGATCAGCAGCGATTGATAAGCTCGAAGCTGCAAGGCATCCAGGTCGGCCGAGCCATCCTGGCGAAAGCAGACAAGTGGATCCTGCGACCCGTAGATCGTCTGGCCAAAGGTCATCGATCCGTCGGGCTCGAGAGTCACGGTCGGGAATGCGACGAAGTGGCCGAAGCTCATCTCCACATGGGCATCGATCGAAGCGACCTCCGAAGTCGTGGGGCATCGAGCAAGGAAGGAATCAACGGTCAAGGCTGGCGCAACGGTTGCGGGAGTTCCGGCAAACGCGGGCGGGCGGGGGCTTGACGCGGGCGCCTCGGTCGTGGGAGAGCGTGACGGGGCCAGACCGGCGCAGGCCAGGGCGCCGGAGATCAGGCAGACCAGGAGTATTGCCTGCGGCCGAAGGGAGTGGTTCAAAGAGATCAGTAGATGTGGCGGCATCGCGCGTTGGCTCCAAAGCCGCCCAGGCGTGTTTTGGGAGGCCTTCGGCGTGGCGGCAGGTTCTCCATCGACGGGCCGCCTCGAAAGGCCTTAGGGGAGGGAGGCCGCCTCGATGGCACCCAAGAGCACGCCTGGATGGATGTGCGTCAGCTCTCCGGTGGTGGCGTCGAGCCGCCATACGCCACCGTTATTGCCCGTGCCGGATCCGAGGATGATCCAGTTTTCGTCCAGCCAGAGCAGAGTCCTCAGCTGTCGCGGATCATCTGGAAGAAGTGTCCTGAGCCGCATATCCTGCAGGTCTACGCGCACTACAGCCGTAGCCTCCCGAGCCATCACTCCGATGCCCTCCGTAATCGCAAGAGCCGAGCTGTCAGGCGCCCAGACGATTCCGCCCGCCTGTCGATGGTCCGCATCCAAAGTCACCTCGGTCTCCCTGCCGGTCGTCAGGTCGAGCAAGCTGAGTGTCCGAGGCTCAGGGCCGAGGCGTGAGTAGGCAACCATTGAATCGTCCGGAGAAAGCTGAAGGTCGGAAAGATCCCCTTGACCGAGCAGTGGAGTCACTCCACCGGTCTCAAGGTCTACGCGTCGGATGTCGAAAGGGTAGCTGGCGGCAGCAATGGGGTTGTAATGGTACAGGTAGAGGTACCGACCGTCCTCGGACCACTCGAAGGGCCGGGCTTCGATGGGTTCGTCGTGCTCCTCATCGAATACCATGCGGCGTTCTGAGCCATCGGCTCGGGAAACCTCGATCCGATTGTGACAGGCTGGCAATCCGGGATCGGGCCGACAGCCACCCCACGCAATCCAGGAGCCATCGCGCGAGGGCAGAAAAGATCTCCCCTCGACGAAGACCAGATCATCCGCCTCACCCCCGGGAGACGTTCGTCGGACGCCGATGTCTGTCTCGTAGAAGATTTGACCACCCGCGAGCTGGATCGTCTTGAACTTCTCCCAGCCGGGAACGCTTACGGTTGTCAGTTCATCACCCGTGTCTGGATCGACAGCGTGAACAAGGGGCGTCTCGCCATCAAAGGTGGCAATGAGTAGGACGCGATCGGTTGGGGCTGCGATCGCAGAGGGGGATGACGTCTCTATTGGAGGTTGGGCCGGCGTCTCGGGCAGTCGAGTCGCGGGCACCATCCCGGGCAATGAACAAGATAGCGCTGAGATCAGGGCGAGAACGGTCAGCAGCAGAGATCCGCGACGACTCGCGCCCTTCCTCAAAGTCAGCTGACGGACCGCTCGGTGATGGTCTCTCATTGGGTGGGGACGATACCCAGGCCGGCCGGATCGACGAACTGCCATTGATACCAGCCCCCGCTGACCTCCCAGAGCCCAGAACCTGGTTCGCTCTCCCTTGCGCCGACATCGCCCGAGGGGCCAACTTTCGCGCTCAGGTGCAGGTGCGGCCCCGTTGTGTAGCCAGTGTCGCCCATCCTGGCAAGGACCGTCCCCGGTTGCACCTGAAGGTCCGGTGGGAGGTCAGCCTCAAAGCCCGTTCCCAGATGGCCGTACATCAGGTAGACGGAGTCGTCTTCGCCGGCTCCGTATTGGTCACGGAAGATCATCTGAACCCCTTCGGACTGGTCCGCATACGGGTATTCCACGATCATGGAATTCCCCCATCCATAGTTGTCTTCCAAAGTGTCGGATACATCGCCATTGTCAAAGCCGCCATCCCAATAGAAGGCGATTTGCCCGTTGAACGAAGACTGTATTGGAATAACCCCTACACCCGAAACGTCGATGCCATTGTGCGCATTCGAATTCGGGTCGTTGATTTGTGAATTGAACCCTCGCTCGAATCGAACGGAACCGAAATCCACCGCCGGCACGGATCCCTCTGCACCCGTCTCGGGGACCGGCATCTGTCCCACACCGGATTCGGCTACGTAGCTCGGATCCGGGAGAATGAGGACCTGACCGGGGTAGATGAGGTCACTCGCCAGGCCGTTGGCCCCCATGAGCTGCTCCACGCTTAGCCCATGGTTCGCAGCGATGCCCCACAATGTGTCGCCGGGCTGCACACCGTAGGAGCGGGGCTCAGCTGTCCCTGTTGGTTCCAAGGTGGGAGTCATGGTCGGCGTCGCCACGAGCGTCGCCTCCGCCGTCGCCGTTGGGCTCGGCGCCGCCACCAAAGCCCCCTCTTGTCCATTTAGCTGCAAGTACAGCCACCAAAAGAACCACAGCCCGGGGATCCAACGTGCCCAGTCGGGCGGCCAGTCGTCCCCCGGACCTGCACCGTCTGACCCCCATGGGAGGCCTAGGCCGTCCATAAATCGCAAGCCGGCCTGCTGCAGACCGATCATCTGCTCACGCCATGAGGCCAGGCCTTGCTGCGCCTGCTGGTCGACGCTCTCGAAGTTATCCGCGATTCGCAGGAGTTCCTGCGCCTGTTCGGCCAACCGGTCCGCCAGCGACCTGAGCCGGGCCGACCCTTCCAGGCCGATGGCACGGACCTGCGGGCCGAACTGCCCGTCATAGCTCGGCGCCTCGAGCCCGACGCGCACCGACCTCTCGGCTAATCCGAGGTAGCCCCTTCTGGCTTCCTCGATCTCCCGCGCCGCCACTCGCAGTTCAGCTGGGTCTACTCGGATCCGCACCATTGCGCGTCGTCCCTCACCCTATGACTCGGGTACCCAAACGGTCTCGGGCACGGTCTCCCACGTGGTCACGGTCATCGAGCTGACGCGATGGCTCTGGGCGTCGAACCAGAGGGCGGAGCTGTCGCCAGCCGGAGGCTGACCCTGGAAGCCGTCCAGGAAGCGGACGCTCGAGCGCCCCTCCCACGATGAAGCAAGCTGTGTCGAAACGGCGCGCAAGCGAGTGGTGAGTTCGCGCCCCTCCGACGCCATCGCTCGAAGGTCGGCGGCCGCGGCCGATGCTTCCCTGGGGACGAAAGTACGAGCCTTGCGGACGATGACGGTGGTGTAGGGCATGTTCCCCCTGACAGGCCGCTAGTATACAACGAGCTTCGGCCTCGCCTAGGCCTGATGAGCGCGGCGATGCGAGGGAGCTTCAATCGGCACGCCGTACACGGATACGAGTCCCCGCGCAGGCGTGCCCGCCCTTGGCGCCCTGCCCCCTGGGGGCGCCCGAAGGGGCGTAGAGGGCGAGGCGGTCGACGAGGGCTCGCCCCCCTACGCTCTTCGCCACACACCCAGAGTGCAGCCGAAGGGGTGCCGGAAGCGGTGCGGGGCGCCAAGGGCGCCGGAGCGGGGTCGAATCCTGATCGGGGCCGGGATGGGGGGCCGCGCACCCGGGGGAGAAGCTAGGCGCGCCTTGGCTTGTGCCTGACCTCTTCGTGGCTTGGTGCCCTTGCCTGGCGATGCCGGATGAAGAGGAAGGCGGCGCTGGCCAGCGCGGTCAACAGCATGAGGATCTGATTGAAATTGAGCCCGTAGGAGCGCACGATGTCGATGCGGATGAATTCCAGCAGGAAGCGCCCCAGCGGGTAGCCGATCAGGTAAATGAGAAAAAGGTCGCCGGCCAGCAGTCGTTCGCTGAAGCGACGCAAGATCCACAGCAGGAGGAGAGCCAAGCCTAGGTTCCAGATACTTTCATATAGAAAGAGCGGGTGGAACCGCTCGAACTCCTGGAAGCCGACGATCCGCCGTTCAAAGGGAATGAAGATCCCCCACGGCAAGTCGGTCGGCGGGCCGTAGAGCTCCTGGTTGACGTAGTTCCCCCAACGCCCGATCGCTTGGGCCAAGGCCAGTCCGGGGGCGGCGTAGTCGATCATCATGCCGAACGAGAGCCTGCGCCGCCGGGCGAAGATGTACACGCCGACAAGGCCGCCGACGATGGCGCCGGGCATGCCCAGCCCCCCGTTCCAGATGCTCATGGCTTCAATCGGATGGGTCAGGTAGTACGCGGTCGTCGTCCCCCTGGCGACCAGATCCTCGGTCGGGGTGAAGATGTGGTAGAGCCGCGCGCCGATGATCCCGAAGACCAACCCCCAGATCAGGGCATCCCAAACCAGGTCGGGATCGCGACCGTCACGGCGCATCAGCCGACGCGCCAACAGGGCCGCTGCCAACGCGCCCAGCATCAGGATGATCCCGTAGAACCGGAAATACAGAGGGCCGAGGTGGATGCCGTAGGCATCGATCATCGCTTGAGCATTCTCCTAGGAACAGGGATCGCCAACGGCCGGGTCCCGAGGCAACCGGTCGGAGGGTTGCGCTCTATCTGCCGGCCCGCGCCCGGGCCTGCTGACGGACAGCATGAATCCGCTGCAGGGCGGTGATATTGGCCAGGACCGCGATCAGGCCGACACCGACGAGGACCGCCTGGCTGAGGCCAATTCCCGTCAGGACGAGGGCCGGGGCCAGGATCAAATACCGCTCGAGCCGGGTCAGCATCCCGCCGCGGGCCTCGAAGCCCAGCGATTCGGCCCGAGCCTTGGCGTAGGAAACGAGCACCGAGCCGGCGGCGGCCAGGAAACTCAAGACGACCATGACCGGTTGTCCCGCGTAGAGGGTGAAGGTGATCAAGCCGGCGTAGATGAACAGTTCCGAGTATCGATCCGTGACCGAATCGACGAAGGCGCCGAAATCGCTCGACTCCCCGCGCAGACGCGCCATCGCTCCATCCAGCGCGTCGATCGGTCCCATGACCACGACGAGCAGGCCGCCGACGAGGAAGTTGCCGCGCGCCAGGAAGACCGCGCCCAGGGCGTTCCCGGCCAGTCCGAGGAGGGTAATGGTATTGGGCATTAACCCGCAGCAGGAGGCCGGCCATCGGGTCGAGGATCCCCTTGAAACGCAACCGCATGTGGTCGGAAAAGGTCCGCTGGGCCGGTTGAACCCCTTCATTGACTGCCATGGATGTCTCGCCGCGGGGAGGTGGTGTCATGCTAACCCGCCCGTCAGCAAACGTCAAGCGCGGGGGGAGGGAGTGGTCAGTGGTTCAGTCGCCAGTTGCTTCTCTTTGACAGCCGGGAGATGGGTGACTGGTGATTAGCGATTAGCGATTGACGGTTGGCAAATGAGGGCTGCCTGAAGGCTGACCGCTAATCGCTTGTTTCTGACCACGGACCACCGACCACTGGCCACTATTCCAAATCTTCCTCATCGTCTTCGTCCCGCACCAGGACTTCACGCGACTTCCCGCCGCTTTGCGAACGGCCGACGACGCCCAGCTCCTCGAGCTCGTCCATCAACCGCGCCGCGCGCGGATAGCCGATGCGCAGGCGGCGCTGCAGCATCGAAGCGCTGGCGAACCCGCTTTTGCGCACCAACGCGATCGCCTGCTCGAGGACTTCGTCCTGTTGCTCGCCCGTTTCGGCTTGGGTGATCAACTCATCCCACGGCGCTTCGGCCGCTCCGGTATCCTCCTCCGGGGCCTCCGGCGCGGCGGCCTCCCGCCAGTAGTCCACCAGCCGCTGCACCTCCGGGTCTCCGACAAAGACTCCTTGCAGTCGAACCGGCGAGCCGGCTTCGGGCGAGAGGAACAGCATGTCCCCCTTCCCCAGCAGGGTCTCGGCTCCCGTCCCGTCCAGAATGACGCGCGAATCGACCATCGAAGGCACGGCGAAAGAAATACGGGCCGGGAAGTTGGCTTTGATCAGTCCGGTAACGATGTCCGTGCTGGGCCGCTGTGTGGCGACGACCAGGTGGATGCCGGTGGCCCGGCCCATCTGCGCCAGCCGCACCAAGGTGCGTTCCGTCTGGTCGGGGGCCATCATCATCAAATCGGCCAGCTCGTCGATCAGGAGGACCAGGCGCGGCAGCGGCCGTCCGTCGCGCCGGCGGCGCTGCTTGCTGTTGTAGGCCTCCAGGTCGCGCGCGCTTTCCCGCTCGAGCTCTCGGTAACGGCGGTCCATTTCCTGCGTGCACCAGCGCAGGACGACGACGATCCGGTTCAGCTCGGTCTCGACCTTTCCTATCAGGTGGGGAACGCCATTGAAGCGGACCAGCTCCACCATCTTCGGATCGATCAACACCAACTGCAGGTCGGCCGGCGTGTTATTGAAGAGCAGGCAGGCGGCCAGCGAGGTCATCAGGACCGATTTGCCCGATCCGGTCGTGCCGGCGATCAGCAAGTGCGGCATCCCCACCAGGTCGGCGGAAACGGCGTCGCCGGCGACATCGCGGCCCAGGGCGATCGCCAACGGAGAGGCGATCCGTTGGAACGACTCCGCCTCCATGACGGCCCTCAAGCTGACCAGGGCGGGCCGCCGATGTGGGACCTCGATGCCGACGTAAGCCTGCCCGGGCACCGGCGCTTCCACCCGGATGGCCGGCGCCGAGAGGGCCAGCGCCAGGTCGTCGGCGAGGCCGGAGATCTGCGAGACGCGCACCTTTTGCCGCCGCACATGCCCGTCGGCGCCGGGCTGTTCGATGTAGCCCGGCTCCACGGCGAATTGAGTCACCGATGGGCCGGTTCGATGATCGACGACGCGCGCCGGGATGCCGAAGTCGGCCAGAGTGCGCTCGATGACGCCGGACATCTGCTGGATCTCTTTCGAAGTCGCCCTCCGAGTCTCCGCGCGTTCCAACAGATCGAGCGGCGGAAGTCGTTTGTCGCGTGCCCAGCGTGCGCTCGCGGCCCCACGAGCGGGCGACGCACGGCCCGCCGGGCGCGAACGCGGCTCTTCGCTCTTGCGCGGGGGCGCCGCCACGGCCGCCGACCCCGCCTCCCGCTCCGCCTCGGCGGCGAGCGCAGCCAGCGGGTCCGGTTCGGGGAGCCATTCAGCTTCGACTCCCTCGCGGTCGATCGGACGCGGGGCGGGGAAGTGACCGGAGGTCCAGCTCGGGGTGCGTGCCGCGACGCCGACGGAGGCCACTACCACTCCCAACAGGACCGCCAATCCTCCCCAGCGTCCGAGCACTCCCCTAGCCAGCGAGCCGACTCCCCAACCTATCAGCCCTCCTCCCTGGCCGGACTCACTCTCCGCCAGGCCATAGTCGGCGGCGAGGGCAAGCGCGCCCATGGTGGCGAAGAGCGCGACCTCAAGAGCGACGATCCGAACCCAAGGGATTTCCCACGGAATGCCCAACCGGCGGCGGCCCAGCGCCATCGCTCCGATGAGCATGGTCAGGGGGACGATCGGAGAGAACCAGCCGACCCAGCGCCTTAAGGCCCCGACCCAGGCGTCCACCAGGTCGCCCTGGGTCAGGCCAAGCATGCCGAGAATCGTGATCAGGGAGACGATGCCGAGGACAAGAGCCGCCGCGTCATCGCCATGTTCGCGCAGCCAGCCGGCGAAGTCCCAGCCGGTTTCGCCTTCGCGCAACGTCCCGGAAGGGCGGCCGGCGGACGGAGCTTGCTCGGACGTCGGCGTCAAACGCCGAGGCGAAGTCGAGGGGTCCCTCTTCCGGGCCCGGGCTTTGCTCACCCGCCACCTCGTTGGCCCGAGGCGAAGGGCCCGGCGTCCCCGCGGCTCATCGTCCGCTTAGGCCGTCACGGCCGCGACGTCGTCCGGCCGGGCGGCGGCCACCTCTCGCAAGCTGAGCCCAAGCTTCCGGTTGGCCGGCTCGAGCCGGATCACCTTCACCCGAAGGTGGTCTCCTTGGCGCAAGACTTCCGACGGGTCGCACGGTCGGTCCAGGCTAAGCTCGGAAACGTGAATCAGCCCTTCCACCCCGTCCTCGATCTCGACGAATGCCCCGAACTTGACGATGCTGGTGGCCATTCCTTCCACGACGTCGCCGATTCGTACCCGGCTGGCGAGGGTCACCCACGGATCGGCTCGGAGCGCTTTCAGACTGAGGGCGATCCGGCCGAGATCCGGATCGGTGGAGAGGACCACGGCCTCGATCTGTTGGCCGAGGTGGAGGGCGTCGGAGGGGTGGCGGACTCGACCCCAGGAGATCTCGGAGACATGGATCAGGCCCTCAACACCGCCCAGATCGACGAAGGCGCCGAAGGGCGTCAAGTTCGTTACGACTCCGATAACCCGCTCGCCGGGCTTCAGACATCGTAGGAGTTCCCAGCGGCGGCCGGGGGCCGCCTGCGCCGCCCGCTCGGACAGGACGAGGCGCCCCCGCGGGGGATCGAATTCGATCACTCGCAGTCGCAACGTTCGACCGACAAAGGTCTCAAGATCCGGGAGATGGGTTTGACGTGACCCCTGGCACAAGTCCAGGACATGGGAGAGCGGGACGAAACC
>Ga0209341_10001838_pt1 | contig 20708 bp, 20 predicted proteins | sample RifCSP13_2_FD_184020 | JGI IMG/M metagenome (GOLD analysis project Ga0209341, IMG submission 184020) | Soil microbial communities from Rifle, Colorado - Rifle CSP2_sed 13_2 (SPAdes) (version 2) | ecosystem: Environmental > Terrestrial > Deep subsurface > Rock core/Sediment | place: Rifle... | reverse complement strand
CTGACGCAGATGGGCGCGCACGTCGCGAGCCTCATCGGCGACTGCGACCATCTCGTGCTGATACTGGCGGACGGCCTCGGCATGAACTTGATCGAGAGCCTGCCGGAGGGCGCCTTCTTGCCCGCGTACTTGGCCGGCGAGCTGCGCACGGTGTTCCCCTCCACCACCGCTGTCGCGCTGACCTCCCTGGTAACCGGGGAGTGGCCGAGCAAACATGCGGTCACCGGGCGCTGGGTGCACCTGCCGGAAGCCGCTGTCGTGGCGGATGTGCTGCCGTTCGTCCTAAGGGGGAACGGCCGGCCACTGGGCGGCATCGGGGTAGGCCCGGAGGAGGCCTTTCCGCTGCCATCTCTCCTCGGGAACACGCCGCGGCCGGGGCTGGCGCTCCTACCGGAGCGCATCGCCAACAGCACGTACTCCGCCTACTCCGCCGGCGACATGTCAAGGCACGGCTACAGGACGCCGGCGGAAGGATTCGACGCGATCTGGGCGCACACGACGGCGATGGAAGGGCCGAGCTTCACCTATCTGTACACGTCGCGCATCGATGAGGCGGCCCATGCCTTCGGGCTTGAGCGCTCCGAGGTCCGCGGCGCCGTCATGGAGCTGGACCGGGCCGTCGAAGGGCTGGCGGACCGCCTCGGCGGCCGAGCGCGGATCGTTGTGACCGCCGATCACGGCTTTCTTGACGCGCCACAGGCGGCGCGACATCAGATCGGTCCCGCGCATCCGCTGCGCGGCTTCCTGCGCTCGTCCCCTTCCGGCGATGCAAGGGTGATGTATTTCCATCTTCGTGCGCATGTCGAAGAGCCGTTCCGCCGCAACTTCAAGCAGATGCTCGGCGACCGGTTCTTCCTGATATCGACGGACGAGGCGGAGCGTACGCAGCTCTTCGGGCCTGGGGAGCTTGCGCCGGAGACCAGGCAGCGTTTGGGCGACGTGATGGCCATCTCCAGCGGCGCGGACATCCTCGACTACCACCAGGGCGGCGGCCTGGGCCGAATGGCATCGCTGCCGTCGCACCACTCCGGCTTGACGCCGGCCGAGATGCGCGTGCCTCTTGTCGTGGTGTAGGGCTCATTGTGGTGCGAATATCGCAGTGGTCCTTCCCACCCCTGACGTGGCCGGGGACGCCCAAACCCCGCCAGAGGGCAGCCTCCTCGGGATAGGCTCCCCTGGACGAGAGTCGACTTCCTCGACCGTCGCAACGGGTATAGAAGCCCGAGTCAGAGTTGACTGAGACGATTCATAACGACAAGAAATAAAGACTACCCGAAAGTGTAGGGACAGATGCTTTATTTAACGTGATGCTGAGGCGCTAGTGCTGACCAACTTGATTGGCCGGCCTACCCATGCAGAGGAGGGGTGCACCGATGGCGAACGAGCAAGATCGCCCGGACCAGCAACGGCAAGAAGAGCCCGGCCCTGCCCCAGCACTGCAACGTCCCGTCACCCGACGGGACTTTTTGGTGGGGAGCGCCGTAGGCGGGGCCGTGGGCGTCGCCGCCACAGCCGGAGTTGTCGCCATCGCCGACGCTCTCCGGGGCGAAGAGGTGCTGAAGCTGAGCGATGAGCCGGTAAAGGCGCAGGTAGTCACCCTCAACGTCAACGGCAGGGACTACCAAGTCTACGTCACCGCGAACAAGACCCTGCTTGAGGTCCTACGCCAAGACCTGGGGCTGACCGGCTCGAAGCTGGGCTGCGACCGCTCTGAGTGCAGCGCCTGCGCCGTCCTCATCGACGGCACGCCGGTCAACTCATGCTCCGCATTGGCGATGAGGGAATCTGGGAAGAGGATCGTCACCATTGAGGGACTGGAGAAGGACGGCGTGCTTCACCCGGTGCAGGCCGCGTTTGTAAAGAACATGGGCTTCCAGTGCGGCTTCTGCACCCCAGGCATGATCATGCAAACGGTGGGCTTCCTGCAGGTGGATCCCAATCCCACCGACGCGGAGATCAAGCACGCCCTGTCCGGCAACCTATGCAAGTGTAGCGCCTACCCTAACATCCTGGCCTCCGTCAAAGAGGCGGCCAAGGCGATGCGGTCGGCATAGCGTCATCGGGAGGCTGGAACCATGCCGAGTAAGAAGTTCGCCCCTATTCAGTGGACGTACGGCACGTTGATAACCGACGATCCGGAGGCGCTGGCCCGGGAGGAGCGCTCGAAGGAGCTCTACGGCTTCGCCCAGGTCGAGCGGGTCCAGCGCGGCGAGGAAAAGCCACCCAGCCCGGCCCGACTTAAGGCTGACCGGTCCCGAGCCGAGGCGGCAGCCGCCCTGCCCTTGAAGGTCGTAGGGACGCCCACGATCGATCTCTATGCCCGCGAGAAGGTGACCGGGCGCGCCCGGTACCCGGTTGATATTTACCCGACGGGCGTCCTGTATACCAAGGTGCTCCGCAGCCCTTATCCCCACGCCAAGGTGACCCGCTTGGACACCAGCGATGCGGAGAGGATGCCCGGAGTCCGCGCAATCGTCACGTACGCGGACATGCCGCGCATCGCCCGCCCTCCGCTGACCGACGAGCCGTCCTTCGCCGGCGAAGGCATCGCCGCCGTCGCCGCCGAGACTGAAGGGATCGCCGAGGCGGCGTTGCGGGCGATCAAGGTCGAGTACGAGCAGCTCCCGTTCGTGCTTGACCCGCGGGAGGCGGCCAAGCCTGGGGCGCCTCTCGTGCGCAGCGATCTCCGCACCAACCACGTGCGCGATCCTCAGTTCTCCAACAAACGGGGCGACGTCGAGCGGGGCTTCGCTCAGGCGGACATCGTCGTCGAGAGCAAGAGCCAGACTTCCTGGGAGCAACACGTGGCCATGGAGCCCCACAGTGCCACGGCGATGTGGGAGGCCGACGACCGCCTGACCGTGTGGAGCAGCACGCAGTATGCACATGGGATGCGCAACGGCATCGCCAGCGCGCTGGCCATGCCGCAAAGCAAGGTGCGGGTGCTGGCCGAGCACACCGGCAGCGGCTGGGGAGACAAGACAGGCCTGCTTCCCTACCACGTCTACACGGCCCTCCTCGCCAAGAAGGCCGGACGGCCGGTGCGTTACGAGCTGAACCGCAAAGATGTGTTTGTGGAGGCGGGCCACAACTACCCGAAGTACCAGGAGATACGGCTGGGGTTCAAACGGGACGGCACCATCACCGCGATGCAGGGCGTCTCCTGGGTCCCGGCCGGCTCTCGAGGAGCCCCAGGGAACGGCGACGACTGGGAGTCCGCCCTGCGCGTCTACAAGATCCCCAACGTGGACGTCCAAGGCTTCTCCGTGCGCACCAATACGGTCACGGCCAGCCCGCTGCGCAGCGTAGGCGAGCCGGCGGGGGTGTTCTCCATCGAGATATTGATGGACCAGGCGGCCGAGAAACTGAACATGGACCCCCTGGAGCTGCGCCTGAAGAACATCGAGGAGAAAGTAGACCAGGTAACCAACCTGCCCTTCTCCAGCAACGGCCTCCGCGAGGCCCTGGAGCGGGGCGCTGAGGCTTTCGGCTGGAAGCAGAAATGGCAGGGTTGGAACAGGCAGCGTGACCTGACGAAGCCCCAGCGGGGTGTGGGCATGGCGTGCTTCTCCTTCAACAAAGGCGGGCAGTCGCCGCCCATGACCGCCATCGTCCAGATAGAGACCGATGGTTCAGTCCGCATGCTCACGGGGGCGGCAGACATCGGCGGCGGGCAGGCCACCACGTGGAGCATGATCGTCGCCGAGACGCTCGGCGTGCCCCTCAGTCAGGTGACGATCAGCCGGATGGACACCGCGGCCGGCTCCGACAGCGGCGGCATCTTCGGCAGCCGTGGCACGAAGTCCGTCGGCATGGCAGCCCTGCGCGCCGCTCAGGAGGCCCGGAAAGAGCTGCTCCAGGGCGCCGCCTTCAACCTGAAGGTGAAAGCGGAAGAGCTGGACATCGCCGATGCCGTCGTCTTCGTGAAAAGCGACCCTACCAAGAAGCTCACCTTTGCCCAAGCAGCGGCCGCCGGGGTCGTCATCGTTGACGACATCCCTCGGACTGCCGCCGGCACAATCATCGGCGAGGCGAAGGTGCCGCCACCGACGGGTTATTCCCAGAAGACCTTTGGCGCCGGCTTCTATGAGGTCGAGGTGGACCCAGGGACAGGCAACGTGCGTGTCCTGCGGGTCGTGCAGGCCCACGACGTCGGCAAGGCGATTAACCCGCTGGCGGTGGAGAACCAGATCCACGGTGGCATCATGCACGCCATGAACAAGGCCCTCACCGAGGAGCTCATCTACGACCCGTCGACCGGCGTGCTGGTCAACCCTAACCTGGACGACTACAAGCTCCATATGATCGACGCCACGCCCGCTGAGGTGCGGGCGATCCTGGTGGAGCCCATCGATGTGATCGGGCCTTACGGCGCCAAGGGCATCGGCGAGCCGGCCAATGGGGTGGGGCAGCCGAGCATCGCCAACGCGATCTACGACGCCATCGGGGCACGGCTGACCGAGGTCCCCATGAACCCGTACCGGGTCATGAAGGCCGTCAAGGCCGTGTAGAGCGGACGGTAAGGAGGAGGTCGAATCATGCGTGAGGTTGGCTACATCGCCGCCCGGAGCTGGCGCGACGCGGTGAGCACGCTCTCGAAGTACCCCACCGCCAAGCCCATAGCTGGGGGCAGCGACCTGCTGGGCTGGATCAAGGAGGAAATCATCGGCCCCAAGGAGCCCATGTGGGAGACCTTGGTGGACCTTCGCACTATCTCCGATAGCGCCGCTATCCGTTACAGCCAGCGCGAGGGGCTGCGCATCGGCGCCCTTGCAACCCTCTCCGCCATAGAGAGCGCGCCCGACGTGGTGGCGAACTACCCCTTGCTCGCAAAGGCCGCGGGGGTCCCTGCCTCTCCAAATATCCGCAACGTCGGCACGCTGGGCGGCAATATCAACCAGCGCCCACGCTGCTGGTACCTCCGCGTCGCCGAGTTCGCGTGCTATAAGAAAGGCGGCGACTTCTGCTTCGCCGTGACGGGGAAGAACGAGTACCATGCCATCCTCGAGGGTGAGCTGTGCTACATCGTTCACCCCTCCGACGTCGCGCCGGCCCTCCTGGCCCTGGATGCCAAGGCGCGCATCCAGACTCCGCAAGGAGAGAAGACGGTCCCCTTCAGCGAGTACTTCATTGGACCGCGGCAGGACGTACTGCGGGAGAACGTCCTCCAACACAGCGATGTCCTCATAGATATTTCGATCCCACCGCCCAATGCGAACCATCGCTGGTACTACCAGAAGGTACAGAACCGGGGTGAGACCTACGACTTCGCCATCGTCAACATCGCCACTGTGCTGACGATGAAAGGCGACACGGTAGAGGACAGCCGTATCGTGCTGAGCGGGGTTGCCCCCACGCCGTGGCGGGCCACCGCCGCGGAGGCGGTCATCAAAGGCAAGCGTGTCGACGAGGCCTGGCCCGCCAGGCAGCCGATCAGGCTATGCTCCGTGCCCGACCGATGAGTGACAACGCCTACAAGGTGGATGTCGCGAAGACCTTGATCCGTCGCTCCATTTTGGAGGCCGTAGCGTAACCCAAGCGTCCCAGAAACGGTAAGGGGCTCGCCTTGGCGAGCCCCTTGTCAAGAGTGCGCGACAGGGGATAATAGCGGCAGCCCAGTTCTCGCTCAAGTGAGGGACAGCTCAATGCAGGTGACTGGCCCGCAGTTGACAGCCGAGGTCGGTGATTCAGGCGAGGCCACCGCGCTTAGCCGCCGCCAATTCATAAAGCAGGCGAGCGCGGGTGCCGCGGTCACCCTCCTCTTCACCTTGGGGATCGGTGGCGGAGCCAAGGGCGCTGCCTTCCCTGACATGGGCATCGCCAGCGGGGTCGTATTCCCCGAGCCGTCCCTCTGCATCGGCTGCCTCACGTGCGAGGTCGTCTGCTCTCAAGTGCATAAGGAGGTTGGCCTCTCCAGCAAACCACGGATCCGCATCTACGACGATCCAGCGGTCACCCTGCATCCAGAGATCCTCAGAAACTACCCCGGACGGGGCACCTACCTGCAGCAGCCCTGCCTCATGTGTCCTGAGGCGCCATGCGTGGCCGTCTGTCCAGTCGACGCCGTGAAGATGGAGCCGCGCACGCAGGCGCGCTACATAGACGAATCCATCTGCATCGCGTGCGGCAGGTGTGCGGAAGCTTGCCCGTTCGATGTTATCGAGGAGGCCCGCGCTACAAATGGCGATTTCCTGGGCCAACTGACGCGCATCACGTACGACCCTGACAAAAGGGTGTACACGAAGTGCGACTTGTGCTACTGGCGCGAAGGAGGGCCGGCCTGCGTTGAGCGCTGTCCGGTGAACATCCGCATCCGGCAGGGTATCGTCAAGTCCGAGGTATTCTGCCTGGACCTGCCGCGCTCTACACCGGAGACGTTCGAGCGGCTCCGCCGCCAGCAGACTGTATAATCGGAGCGGGAGAGGTGGGCAGGACGCTGCGGTGGTGCACGGACGATCGCCGGCGGTTCGCTGGGCGCTCGTTGCCACCGGTATCGTCGTGCTGCTGTTCTTAGTCGTGGGCATGTTGGGGGTGCTTCGTGAATCGGAGTCAAGCGTGAAGCCGACGGCGACCGTGGCCGGCCCCAGCCCAACCGCGACCGCGCCGGTTGCCTCCACGTCGACGCCATCGTCCCGGCCGACAGCGACCCCTCCCGCAGACCTCGCTCTTGGCGCGTGGCTGTTCCAGAGCAGGGGCTGCGCGGGATGCCACGGCCAGAAGGCAGAGGGTGCGATTGGGCGAAGGCTGGCGGGCACCGGCGTTGCGTTCGACGATGCCCGGCGGCAGGTGCGTTTCCCCATCGGCGAGATGATCACATACCCGGAGGTGGCCTTGAGCGACAGCGACCTGTTCCAGATCTGGAGCTGGCTCAGGAGCCTTTCCCCGTAGCATGAGGCGGCTTCTCGCCCTTCTCGCGCTCTCGCTCTGTGGGGCCGGTCTCACCTGGCTCGTCTGGCCGGACGCCGCCCAGGCGGAATTCCGAGAGATCGTCCAACTGACCTCAGACGCCGGCAACCACCTGCGCCCCACATGGAGCCCGGACGGCTTGCGTTTGGCCTACCAGGCCGACACAGCGGGCAGCAACGATATCTGGATAATCAATGCGGACGGCAGCGGCCAGCAGCCCCTTACCTCGGGGCCGGCTGACGACCGGCGGCCCTCATGGAGTCCTGATGGCAAGTGGCTAGCCTTCGACTCAGACAGAGAAGGGTCTCGCGATATTTGGATCGTAAGTGCCAAGGGCAACAGCCTGCGCCGTCTCACCACTAGCCCAGACGAGGAGACGTTCCCAGTTTGGAGCCCCGACGGCCGGCAGATCGCCTTCTACCGGTACAACGGCACGAGCAACGACATATGGGTCACCGATAGTCAACAAGAAACGCCACGCCCTTTGATGAAGAACCTCGCCAGCATTGAACAGCGAGAGTGTACCTTCGCCTGCCACGCGGTCTCCTGGAGCCCCGAAGGTCAGGCTATCGCCTACACCAGCGGCGATCTGCGGGCCATCTGGCTTGTGGACACGAAAGGGGAAAATCAGCGTCAACTGGCAGCGCCGGCATTGGCGGGCGCGTTCCGCTTCCCCTCCTTCACCGTCGACGGGAAAGTCCGTTTCCAGTCCGAGGAGCACGGCGAGAAGATCTGGACCGACCTCTGGAGCATCGCTCCTGATGGCACCAGTCAGACCCGTCTGTTGAGCCGTGTTGACCATGGTGGCCCCTTCGCCTGGAACCCAGAAGGCACCCTCGTGGCCTTCCATTCGCCCCGGAGCGGCCACTTCCAAATCTACCTCGCATCCTTGCAGGGGTCTGTTCCCGAGCTGCCACCGCCTCCAGCCGTTATTGGGTCAGCGCGGCAGGCCTTGATCGTAGGCGCGACGACCCTGATCGCCGTGCTCGTGGCAGTTGCGCTGGGGCTCTACAGTTTCCTTACCCGGAGACGCGCGTGAGGTTCGTGGCCTTCACCGTGGCATTGTTGATCGTTGGCTTGGTGGGTCTCGGTGCTGTGCCCCTGGCGATGGAGCGCGACGCGCAAGGGCGCGACTGGCAGGTGGGGCAAGTCGGGGGCAGTATGCTATTCGCCTATAGCGTGGCCTTCGCCCGGGTCCTTCCCTTTGCCGCAGGGCTTGGCGCCGGCATCGGGCTCCTGCAACGCCTACGGCGGAAGCGCAGACGGGCGCTGCTGAACGCGCAGGTGCAGCGCCACGACTCGAGCGCGGTCATCGTCCACTGGCTGGTCGCCATCGGAATGATCCTCGGCACCGTCTCGGCTGCCTTGTTACTCCGGTGGGTCCCTCGGTTCTTGCCTCTCGAAAGCATCTACGTACTGCATTTCGCCGCTTCGGCATTGGTCGTCCTTGCCGTAGCTCATCACCTCACCTACGAGGGAGTGGGTGGAGGCCGGGCCCTCCTGGTGCGCTCCTGGAGTGAGGTGAAGAGCGCCTTGGCGGAGACCTTTGGCTACCTGGGTGTCTTTGGGAGGGAGGGAGCAGCGTTTGGGTTGCAGCTTCCCTCTGGCTTGCGCCGAGCGCTGGTCTCGTTGCTGAAACGGCGCAGCATCGAAGTGGCGCCGGAAGGCAAGTTTGCGGCGACGGAGCGGGTCATCTCGTATCCAGGCTGGGCAGTGCTCGTTGGGCTTCTGACCTTAACCGGCTTTGTGAAAGCGCTGCGCTACCTTTATCCCGTGGACGGCGTGGTGCTGCAATTCACGACGTGGTTACACGATGCCCTTGCGATCTGGGTCGTGGTCTGGCTCCTGATCCACATCGTTCCTGTCTTGATCATCCCTGCCAACTGGCCGATGCTCCGCTCCATCTTCACCGGTCGCGTTTCGCGACGGTACGCGCAGCAACGGCATCCCCTCTGGCTCGCCGAGCTGTTGGAACAGTCTCGCGACGCCGCCAGCAACCGATAGCTCTCTTCTCACCTCGCATCTGCTAAGATTGCAGCGAGGTGAGGTTTTCATGTCTGCACAACGCGTCAATGGCACACCGGAACCAGAACACCAACCAGCGGGGGAAACGCCGGCGGTAGGAATCGCCGAGCTGGAGCTGCCGCCTGGGAGCGACGTGCGCCAGGCGCAGGAGCGCGTGGTCGAGGAGCTCCTCGGACGACCGCCGAGCATGGCGATCGAGGAGGAAATCGGGGCCCTGCGCCGGGTGCTGGCGAGCGAAGACCTGGGACGGCTGGGCGAGCACCTGCGGGAGCTGGAGGAACGGCTCAAGTCGGAGGAAGCGAAGCGGGAGGAGACCGCCGACTTCGTGGGCCGCCTGAGCCAGATGGCCAACTCGGGCCGGCAGATCCTGGTGGACCTGCGGGAGCACAAGCTGCGGGCGCTGGTGGGCGTCGGCACGACGATCGGCATCGGCGTGGCGGTGCTGGTGGCCCTGAAGCGGAGCGAGCGACAGGGTCGGCGGTAGCGCGCACGCGCATGACGGTCTGCGGGATGAATCCCGCAGCTCCTTCGACGAGCATAACGGTCTGCGGGATAAATCCCGCAGCTACCTGGACGAGCCACCACCTTGGCACGTGTCGGGTGGCGGCCCTTGACCCACGGCTGAGGCTTGCCTATAGTCGAAGGAGGGGGACAGGAGTGTAGCTCAGTTGGAAGAGCAGCGGTCTCCAAAACCGCAGGTCGCGGGTTCGAACCCTGCCACTCCTGCCAAAATATAGTAAGTAGCGCCCGAGAGGGCGCTGTGTTTTTTTGTGGTTCAGGGACCTCATGGCCGGGGATGTCTGGAAACTGCTTAGCCAAGTCACCGCCCAAGGGCCCTCAGGCCGCTGAGGAGCGCTAGTCCTGACCTAAAGGGGGCCGCCATTCCATCGCGCTTTTCGTGTTAGCAACAAGGAGATCTCTACCTGGGGCTAGATGGGCCAATTGGTCAGACACGCTTCCTCTGTAGAGACCATTCTTTCGGGGGGCGTGGTGGAACTGTGAACGCTTGCTTCGAAGGGGCATAAGGAGACGGTCGGCGTTAGCATACGATCGCCGACGACCGGCGAGCTGAGGATGGTATGCGGACGCCAGTGTCAGCAAAGGTTCTACCTTAGTTGGAGTACTCCCGGCAAAACGAAGGCTGCTTACGGCTGCGCTCGTTGCGCTGCTGGCGATCGCTGGGGTGGCTAGTGCTGCCGCCGGTAACAGACGTGCGGGCTTCGGCGATGGTAGTTTCCAGGGCTGCGTAGCGATGATGGCGTGCCGAGGAGGCTAGCGGATGACGGCTTGGCGTCGAACAGATGGCAAGGACTCACTCTGCGACGTAGGCCGGCAACCCTCTGGTGGACGCGTGGGCGATTTAGCTTCTTGAAGCAGCACGACGGCGACAGACTCGGTCTCACAGTGCGCGTCCCACACAAAATGATAAAAATGCTTCCTCCTGAGGCTTGACTTGTAAGGAAACAGTGAAGAAACTGTGAGAGCGGCACAGCCGCAACGCAGAACGACTTCAGCACACAGAAAGCGCCCCGCGTAGCTGGCACTACCGGGGCGGCGACTCGGGTCGGCAGAGACATCCGAGTAGTCCCGATTATAGTCCCTTAGGACTGAGACTACAAGGACCGCCAGAAGCAACGGCCGACCCGATACACCGTCGGGTCGGCCTTTGCATTTGTCGATCGAGGCAGGCGAACGAACATGACGGCCGCCGATGAGTCTGGCGCGAATAAGCGAGCCTCCGATTCCTTCTCAGAGGAGCTTCGAGTCGCTTCGCTCATACGTGAAGCGTCGAAGCCGGCCCAAAAGGACAGGAAGGGCCGCCAGGGAGCTCAAACGCCCATCACCTCCGAGCAAGCAGCGCAGCAGACCTTGCAGGAGGCCGTCAGCGAGCTGGAGACGAATGAGCGGGGCCGTGCGCTTGACCGCCTCCGCAGGTCCCGCTAGAGGTGGTGGGTCGGGATGGGCGGATTCCGATGGTTGCGGTTGCTCCTCGCCAACGCGCGCTTGTTGTCGAATGGGCATGTTGGAGGCGCCCAACGAAGCGAGCGAGGCGCCGCGTCAGTGGAGTTCGCCTCGACCCTGCCGCTGCTGATCCTCATTCTGCTTGGAACGATTGATTTCGGCCGCTTCGCCTACGCGGCTATAGCGGTCACGAACGCCGCGCGCACAGGGGCCGCGTTCTGCAACTACAGGAGCGTGGATGGCTGTGACTCGGGGATCGTTGAGGCGGTTACGGTCGCAGTCCAAAACGCGGCTCCGGCTCTCTTGCTTACGCAGATCGTGGTGACGCCTCCCACGGGCGCGGGTGCCGATTGTCCGGCGCAGTGCCTGAGCGTGCTAATCGTTTACCCGTTCTCCACGCTGCTGCCCATACCACGGCCCGAGGCGAGCGGCGCCTGGGTATGGGAGCCGGTAACCCTCACCGTGGTGCGGTCAGCCAATATGCGCGTAGGGCTGAATTAGAGATGGGCGTCCCTCCTCCGTTGACGAAGGCACGGCGTGACGAGCGAGGCGTTTCGACTGTGGAGTTCGCGCTCCTGTTGATCCCGTTCCTGCTCCTCGTCTTCGGCGTCGTGGATTTCGGTCTGGGCGTCTGGGCCTACAACAACCTCTCGCAGGCCGTACAGCAGGGTGCGCGAGAGGCGATTGTACGCGGGAGCGGCAGTCCCCTAGGGGGCCCAGGCGACGACGGCAACAACGGTGCGCGGACCTGCGCCGATTCGCTCCCTACCGGTTCGGTTGCGGCCGAGGTGTGTACCCACGCGCATCCGCTCAACCCCGGCAACTTCACCGTCACCGTCACGTGGAATTGTCCCTTCGAGCAGTGCGGCGTGACGCGCACGGTGACGGTGGGGGGCCAATACCTGTTCGAACCGATGCTTCGTGACGTGTTGCCGTTTCCCAGCATCAACCTGAGGAGCCAGGCGACGATGCATGTGGCGTGCTGCCTGCAGCAATGAGTCGCCATGAATCATTTGTGCGGCGTCCTGACAGACCATCTGGGAGCCGGTCGGTTCTGGCGCGGCGAGGGTGGAAATGTGGCGCTGTTGTTCGGGCTACTTATGGTGCCGCTGATGACCGGGATGGGACTGGTCCTCGACGGCGGCCTGCTCCTCTTTGAGTACCGCGGCGCGCGCAACGCCGCCGACGCGGCCGCCCTCGCCGGCGCCCAGAAACGGCACAGCAACGAGGACACGGGTGGCGCGGTTCCAGGAGCGCTGTGCTCTGACTGGACGGTCCGGTCGGCGCGCACGGCCGTTGACGCCTCTTGCAATCTGGCTGAGAACCATGGCTATGCATCCGAGTACATTCGCGTGTACGTAGCGGACGGCGCCACGAGCGTCCCGCACTCGGTGGTTGGGGCCAGCAAGCAAGTAGAAGTGGTGATCAGCCGGGTGTACAACACGCTGCTCATGCGTCTAGTGGGCATAGACCAGGTGCCACTGGCGGGAGTGGCGGTGGCCGGCGAGTTCAGCGCTGCGGTTGGCGCCGCGGTCTACGCCCTCGATCCGCACGCCTGTGCAGGCTTCGATCGAACCAGCACAGGGGGTGTCTATGTCTTTGGCGGTCCGATTATCGTGGACTCGGCGGCCAGTTTCGGCTGCAACCCCGCAGGTGGAGCCCTGGACAAGACCAGCGGCGGCGTTCTGTGCGTCGATGCAGACCGCGGCGACTATCCCGACGGCGACCTGGATCTGGCCACGCCCAATTATGGCTATGGCTGCGATGGCGATGGCTACATCAGCATCGTCGGTGGGCTCGATTGCAACGGCGATGCTGAGTGCACCACAATCAAGAGCGAGCCTGACCTAGACCAGGGACCAGCAGGCGGAGGCCCCTCCGGGGACCCGCTGTCTACCCTGCCGGGCCCGGACCATCGTCCCTGCACAGGCGTCGATAACTGCCCGGGAGGCGTTGACCCCAACGATAAACCTGGGCACGCTTTCGAGTTCTGTGACAGCGCCGACGACCCCAATGGTGGGATCGACAGCGCAATTCTGAGTTCGCCTTTGGTTGGTACCTATACTGATTCGCGGGCCATTGGCCTGGTCACGGGTTGCCTCAGCACATCGGTCTTGCCGACTTCCCCTCTCGTTCCACGTGACATCTCTGGGAACATCATTCGGGGTCGCTACAACGTCTGCTCTGCCCCCTTAGGAGCCGACGGCAAGCATCACGTGGAGCCGGGCATCTATTGGGGCGGCATCTACGCTGGGGGTGGCGGGTGTGCTGAAGGCGTGCATTTCAAGCACGGCATCTACATCATCGCCGGCCAGGACAGCATGTCCGAGACGAACCCGAAACCAAGCATTGACCTCAATTTCTCGTCTGGCGCGGGCGAGGTGACCAGCGACGATATCATATTCTTCGTGACCTCCGATCCTGAGGCGATTCCCAGCGCGCAGCAAACAGGGCTCATCCTCTTCGCGACGGAAGGAACCATGACGCTGAGGGCAAGCACCCTCTCCGAGGCGAGCTGTCCTCAAAACCCGAACTTCGAAGGGGTACTCCTGTTTGTGACGAGAACCGCCCAGCGCAATGAGAGCACGGCGGGCGGCAGCGACGACAACAATCTGGTGCGTGTCCACGGGGGCAACTTCTCGAACATGACCCTCTATGGCATCTGGTATGATCCAACGGGCGAGTTCCAGGCGGAGGGCTCATTCCGCCTACTGGACGCGCAGCTTATCTTCAACGTGCTGGATATGCAGAACCAAAATGATGTCATCATCAAGCTCCCTGCGTGCCGCGCGCGATCGAATCAGCTCTTTCTGCTGCGCTAGCAAAGACGCCTGGGGCTACGTTTTACTATCGAGGCCTCTTCCGCGACGCCCGGGACAGGCTCACGCCAATCAAGGGTGGACATGCCCGCTCATGCGGCCGGGGCACCGACGCGGTCTCCAAGGCCACGGGTCGCGGGTTCGAATCCTGCACTCCTGCCAAGATAACAAGATAGACCCGCTAGAGCCACAGTAGAGCCCAAGCGTCAGAGGTTGCCATCGGCAGCCTCTTAGCGTTTGAAACCAACGTTGACCGCCATCCGTCAGTTTCGGGTTGCCAGGACTCGATCTCGAGCCATGACAGAGATTCGATGGCTCTGGTGGCGTCTCGAGCGCTATCCTAGCGCGGCCCAGATCGCTACTTCTGATCGGCGCGTCACGTTGTTAGGGGACGTGTCAGGGCCAGACATAGGTGAGTACAGTGTGGGTCAGCGTGAGGCGGTGATGAAGAAGCTATCGCCGACTGAGAACTCCGCCGTGCGGCCTTGACGGGCGGTGCGCCTGAGCATATAAACACACAAGCCCAATCAGTTGAAAGGAAGTGTCTTAGTGTCTCGAACGGAAAACGTGGTTTGCAGGAGCACTCTTGAGAAACGATCTTCGCGGGCCGAAGGTCATCGGTCCGCCCTCCACATGGTGCTGGTCGTGGCGATGCTCGGCGTCTCGCTTGCTCTGACGGCTTGCGCCCCTAGCGCCAGTCAGGCACAGGCCACCGCCACGCCGCAACAGCAGACCGGCAGCGGGTCCGCGCAAGCGACCTCGACCAGCCCCCCCGCCGCGACTCCGACCACCGCTGCGAGTGCACGGCAGCCTCGCGCTGGTGAAGCCTTCGCGGACGTTCCGCTGCCGCCGGGCGCGCAGGAAGTCGCCGGCGTTGCCCAGTTGTTTCAGATGTTCGGGGCCGGAATGTTGGCTGGTGGCGGACTCGACCCCAGCGCTTTCACCTCTGTCACAGGTAAGACATACACGGTGAACAGCACACCTCGCCAGGTGTTCGACTTCTATACCGCCAACATGAGCGGCTGGACCAACGAGTCGCAGGCCTTTCAGGCCCAAACCGGGGAACAGGGTGGCGTTGGCTTCTGGTCCCGCGATGGGCGCAACCGAATAGCGTGGATAGTCGTCTCAGACCGCGCTGCTGAAGGCTTCCCGCAATCGAGCCAGCTTCTGGTCTGGGAGGCTCGCCGGTAGCTCGCTTCAACCCCCCGTGTCCCCAGCCTGCTACCACGACAACGAGGCTCGACACGCGCGCGCCGTGCTTGAGTCACAGCCGGGCGGCACGGACGGCGGCTTGGGCGGCTACCGAGCTTGAGACGCCGCCGAGGGCAATCTGCTCCTGTTGATGGAGACCACAGTCCTCACAGAGGTTCACAAGACAGCGCGGGAATGCAGCAAGCGCAAACCGTGGCGAGAGCGGTCCTCGCTCGATTGCCCTAGAAACGACCGCCACAAGGTGATGCGCTGATAGCCGTGAGCAATCGTCTCGGGTAGGCGCCGATGCGGAACAGCCCGTGGCCCTCAGGACGGTCGGCGGGCTCATGGCCTGGGCCACGGGGCGCCGCGGCCCAAGCTTGGTGCGCGGGCAGGTCACGGTTTCGAACTTCCACGACTTCCGCCAAAATGCACCAGCCACGAGCGTCAATGCGCGGTCGAAGCGGCCTCGCTCAGGACCCTGTCCAGCTTTTTCTCGCCGGCCATCATGGCGCCACGAGCGAGATAGACCATTGGCAGGAAGGGCGCCTTGATGAGGAGGCCAACGGGCAGACCGAACATGGTCACCCGTTCGAAGGTGTGCGTGATCTCAGTGCCTGCGTCTACAGGCTTGAGCGTGTAGGACCAGTCGGCGCCGACGAGTATTAGGCCCAAGACCATCGAGCGCGTGTGCCAGGCTATGCGCTGGGGGGTGACCTCCGTGACGCGGGACGAGTCCCACGACGGGAGCTTGAGGGTAGCGCCGCGGTTCTTCCAGGTCGCGCCGGTGACGACTTGGGAGCCCGAGGCCTCGCGGATGGCGGGCACTTCGGTCCGCTCAGGGATACGGGCCACGTCAGTCAGAACTCTCGTGACCGTATCGAGGGCGGCGCGGGTTGTTTGGCGACGGACGAGAACGGGCATTGCTCCACCTCCTGGCGATTCGACCGGTTGTGGCAAAGTGACGTCGATCAGTCGCCTCAAGTGTCGAGCATCACCGAAGATAAGCCATCAGGGGTAGCGCGGAGAAAGGCGCGACCTGCCACGGAAACTAAGCGGCGCCGAGTACGGAGAAAGAGCGTGGTCGTAGGTCGACGCGAGAACCTCGCGTAGGGATGTGAGGCTGCTGTTTAGAGCCTTGTTTTGTTACCTCAGGCGCGGGATCGGGCCCCACTGCTCCTGCGAGTGTTTTGCGGCAGCCGCCGCTCAGGATGCGGGTTAGCAGCGGCGAAGCCAGCCGGCGATGCGACCCTGACAACACGGCTTCCCCAGATCCGCGCCGCAATCTGCCCGACGCCGAGCTAGAAAGGGTCACGCGCGCCAGCTAGTGCCAGGCCGTTCGTGAGAGTGTGGTTAAAGCGGAGTAAATATCTGGGCAATTGCGCGTACCATTGGGCGGCATTGCCATATAACATTGAACTTGCAGGCGACGCGGCTTCGCGCTGAGAGTCTGGCAGTGCGCCGGCAGTCGCTTGTGATCGTGCCATCTCCGCCACGGTGCGTGGTCAGCGCTAGGTCAGGACATGCGTGTGAGGATCAAATCGGGGGCTCTCCTTGTCGCCTGCATCAGACTGGCGATGGTCTTCAGCCTTGGTGCCTGCGCCAGTCCTTCCTCGCCCAGGATCCCTGACCCGACTACGACGCCCGCGCCCACTGCTGTGCCTTCAGGTGCCGCTACGCCCGGGTTGTCGGCGCCACCGATCGTCGTGACGCCCATGCCATCACCACAACCACCCGTGGCGACTGTGTCCGCAACGCCATCGCCAGGCGGCGCACCGGTCCGGACCGACCCGCTCGCACAGGTCCCAGCATGCCCATCAGACATCAGCGAGCCGCTGTTCGACACCATCCCAATCGACCCGAACGATTTTCTGGCGTTTCGCCCGCTGGGTTTCATGTCGCCGCCGATACATATGTTTCCGGCGAAGCATTCGGCATTCTCAATGACCCCTCTTGGGCAGAAGCCGGTGGCAAAGCCGGTAAGAGCGCCGGGAAGAGTATGGGTGGTGGAAATCTGGGAAGCTTCGTTCAGCACCGGCGCCGCGAACTATCAGGTGTTCGTGTACCCTTGCCGAGAGGTGCGCGTGTACTTTGGACACGTTGTTTCGCTTTCTGAAAAACTGATGGCAGAGTTCAGGAAAAGCGAGCCGACATGCAACTCGTTCTCTGAGGGGACAACGACCATTACAACCTGCCGTCGGGATGGCATGTCCCTCTTGCTTGAGGCAGGTGAGCAGTTTGGCATGGGTCCGGATACCGCAGGCGTGGATTTTGGTGTCGTCGACTTCCGCCGCACGCCCGCCGCGTTCATCAACGTGGAACATTACGACCGCTACTATCCCTACTACGCGTCGCCGCTTGACTACTACGCAGGCGAATTGAGAAGGACTCTGGAGGGCAAGACGGGCCACGTGTTCGGAACGACAAGGAGGACCGCTGAACCCATCGGTGGGACTTACATGCAGGACGTTCCTGGAACGGCGCAGGGAAATTGGTTCGTCCCAGGCAAGAACCATCGCAACAGCACGGATTTGAGTCCGATGCTGGGACTGGCGCACGACTACGTCGATCCAGCGCAACCTATCATGGCGATTGGCAACTCGATCAAAGGCGTGAACATGGGACTGTACTCGTTCAGAGTCGCGACAGATGGACTGGTCAATCGCGACTTCGGCGAAGTGAAGGCTGATGGACGGACGTATTGCTATGACAGCTTCGTGCAGGGGCAATCGGCAGGCGGCATGCCGCTGGGAAGACCGAGCGGGATCCTTCTTGTATCCATGCCAAGCGACACGACGCTGAAGGTCGAGTTGGTCGCGGGGAGCTCGTGTAGCGCCCTGGCAAACAGGGCGCTCACGGGGAATGCGACGACGTTTGAGCGTTGACGCTCAACTAGGCATGCCGTCCGACGCCGGCGCTCTATGCGGTCAAATCAGAGCGCATCTGATCGTACAGCTCCTTGGTAACCTCACCGCGGGCGTAGCGCGTCTTGAGGATAGTCAGCGAGTCGGGTGGGGCCGCGGGGCCCTGCCGGCCGGCGACGCTGCGCACAGCCCATACGATCAAGAACAGCAGGCCCCCCCAAAACAGGACCGTCGTCCCTAAGCCGACGAACCCCCAGATCAGCGGGTATCCCTGGCCAAAGGGCATCCCCGGCATCATGGCCCCGTGATTCATCATTCCCCAAGGCATTTTGGTCCTCTCCTTGCTTGCCGCGCTCCGTTTGCTCATGCACGGCCGTAGTCATCTGTTACTACGCCTGGTGTCGGCGGAAGTTCCGCCGCCGGGTATGGCGGAGGAGCTAGCTGCGTACGGAGCAAGATGCTATAAAGGTGACATATCTGGCACTAGACGAGAGGAGTGTGGGATGGATGCAGCGTCTGGTCTGAGACGGCTCCTGTCCGGATTGCGGCGCAAGGAACATGGTGTGGAGGGGATGTCCGCCAGGGAGGAAGAGTACCGCAAGAGGCTCACGCCGACGCAGTTCTGGGTGACGCAGGAAAAAGGCACGGAGCCTCCGTTCACTGGGGAGTACTGGGCAACCAAGGACAGCGGGGTCTACCTCTGTGTCTGCTGCGACACGCCCCTGTTCTCTTCGGGCACCAAGTACGACTCGGGTACGGGCTGGCCGAGCTTCTGGGAGCCGATAGCTGCGGACTGTATCGAGGAGGAAGGGGACCGGAGCCTTTTCATGGTACGGACGGAGGTCTTGTGTGCCAACTGCCACGCGCACCTCGGCCATGTATTCCCGGATGGTCCGCTGCCGACCGGTCTGCGGTACTGCTTGAACTCGGCGTCGTTGAGGTTGGCGCCGGATGAGGAGAGGGCGGGAGGGGCGCGCGACGGGAATGCGTGAGATTGGAGGTCCGTCGCGTGGCTCCCGCAGGGACGACAGAGCCGTAGGCGGCCGCGGCCGATCGGGAATGATGGGGGTGAAATAGCGTCCTGGGCTCTTCCCGCCCACCCGCCCAGTCAGGTATTGGGAGACACCCCCAAGCGCCCGCCATCCTTCGACAAGCTCAGGATGAGCGCAGGCTCTGGGCTCTGGACTGCCGGAGCAACGATCTGGCGCACCCTGTTGCATGAATGATTGACCTCTACTGCGAGCGGCTTGGACCTGGCCTGTGGGCCGAACCACTGAACGCGCTGACGAATCTCGCGTTCCTGCTGACGGCGCTGGCTTCGTGGCAACTGGCGCGCCGGTCCGAGTCAGGCGACGGCAGTCTCGGCAGTCGCATCACTTTGATGGTCGCCATCGGCGCTGGCAGCGCGCTTTCCAGACGTTGGCGACGGGTTGGGAGCGAATCCTCGACGTGGTGCGGATACTGCTGTTCCAGCTTTGGTTGCTGTGGCTATACCTCGTGCGGTTGTCGGCGCGCGTCCAGCGTACTCAGCGGTGCCCGTGAGTGGATTTCTCCTCGCGCCCCTTCTCGCGCGTGAGTTCCCCGGGTGCTGAACGGTTCGCTCACGTACGTCCCAGCGCTGGTGGTCTCGGCTGGACTAGCGATGTACCACTACGGAGCGGGGAGACAGGATGGCCTCTCGCTTCTCGCCGGAGCAGGGGCATTCGCGCTCTCACTGTGCTTTCGAACGATGGACCAGGCGCTATGCTCGCTGGTACCGTCAGGCACGCACTTTCTATGGCATCTCTTGAACGCCGTCGTTCTGTACTTGGCGTTCAGGAGCTTGAACACGAACCGACGAACCGCGATAAGATAGGGGCGGATAGACGCGAGCCCGCGTAAGGCGGACAGGTCTGCGCCGCACAAAGGAGGCCACGATGTACGCCAATAGCTGGCAGCCGCCTGCCGATGACGAGCGTTGGGAGACTCTGCTGCGCATCGCCAGTGGCATTCAGACCATGTACGACGTTGTGACGGGCGCTCACGAGTCCGCCGACCTATCGGAGCTCGAGTCGACGTTGTACCCGTTTCTGACGCCGAGGCGGCTCGCGGTGCTGCTGCGCGAGGCGGCCGATAGCATCGAGTCGCTGACCGAGATGGATGCTTAGCGGCGTCGGCAGACTGACGCTGACGGTGCTGGCGATCGCCGTCGCGTTCGCCGCGGGCTGCGCCCCGTCGGGCGCGCGCCAGGTCGCAACGAGTCAGACGCCCCGGCCGACGGCGACGGCCCAGCCGCCGATCGAGCCGACGCCGGCTCCGAGCGGGGTCGCCATGGAGCAGGTGACCTTCAAGACCGAGGACAACAAGATGCTTGATGGGCGGCTCATGGGCCAGGGCACGAAGGGGGTCCTCCTCGCCCACATGCGTCCTAGCGACCAGACCGCCTGGTTCGACATGGCCTGGCTCATCGCGCAGAGCGGTTACCTGGTGCTGACCTTCGACTTCCGCGGGTACGGCGTATCGGACGGGCCGATTGAGCCGTCAGTGCTGGACCGCGACGTGAGGGGTGGCCTCAAGTTCCTGCGCGAGCGGGGCGCCACGCGGGTGGCGCTCATCGGCGCGAGCATGGGGGGGACGGCAGTGCTGAAGGTGGCTACGGCGGAAGAGTTGGCCGGCGTCGTCAGCCTGTCGGCGCCATCGCGCATCGACAACCTGCAGGTCACACCGCAGGAGATCGGACGGATCAGGGCGCCGAAGCTGTTCATCGCGGCTGAGGGCGACGATGGCGGCTCGTACCTCAGGGCAGCGCAAACCTTTCTGGCGGCGGCGTCAGGGACAAAAGAGCTGCGCTCGTTTCCGGGAACCGCGCACGGAACCGACTTGTTGGTTGGCGAACAAGGGCAACCCGTCCGGCACCTGCTCCTCGAGTTCGTGACGCGGAGCATGCCGTAGGCCGCTGAGC
>Ga0209341_10001834_pt1 | contig 20722 bp, 15 predicted proteins | sample RifCSP13_2_FD_184020 | JGI IMG/M metagenome (GOLD analysis project Ga0209341, IMG submission 184020) | Soil microbial communities from Rifle, Colorado - Rifle CSP2_sed 13_2 (SPAdes) (version 2) | ecosystem: Environmental > Terrestrial > Deep subsurface > Rock core/Sediment | place: Rifle... | reverse complement strand
AATCAGGGTGCAGCAAAAGTCAGTATCAGCCTGCAACCCGGTGACGAGATCGTGGAAATGGACCGCATGCGCAAACTTATTGCCGACCACATGGTGATGTCGAAACATACCTCTCCCCATGTAACCAATTTTGTGGAGGCCGATGTTACCAACCTGGCGCTCTGGCGCGAAAAGGTCAAGGAGGATTTCCTTAAAAGGGAAAAGATCAAGCTTACCTTTATGCCGGCCTTTCTGGAAGCCACTGCAAAGGCCCTGCGTGAATACCCCGGGGTAAATGCTTCGGTGGATGGAGATAAGATAATTCTCCGGAAAAACATAAATATCGGATTTGCAGTTGCCCTCAAATCAGGTAACCTTATTGTTCCTGTGCTCAGGGGAGCCGATCAGAAAAGCTTGCTGGGTGTTGCTGTTGAACTGCACCGGCTCACGGAGGCCGCCCGCAACAACAGTCTGTCACCCGACGATGTACAGGGCGGCACCTTTACCATATCCAACTTCGGCACTTTCCGGAATATTACCGGCACGCCCATCATTAACCAACCCCAGGTCGCAATCCTGGCCACCGGAAATATAGAAAAGAAACCGGCTGTAATTGAAACACCAACAGGAGATGTAATTGCCATACGGCATAAAATGATCCTTTCACTATCATACGATCACCGTGTGGTTGACGGAGCATTGGGTGGTATGTTCCTCCGGCGGTTAGGTGATCTGCTTGAAGAATTTGATATAAACCGGGTAATTTGAAAAAATGAATCTTGAAAATGAGACAGCTTGACTATTTGACACTTCGACAATCAGAGAATGGGATAATGAGACAATTTGAAAAATTGAAAATGGATATTCCCAAAAAATTTGGCATTAAGTCCACAGATAAAAAGACATTATCACATTGGTTTCACCTGATGGTACTTGGCCGGGCATTGGATGACCGTGCACCCAACTACCTGAAACAGGCCATAGGCTGGTCGTACCATGCACCTTTTGCCGGACATGACGGAATACAACTGGCAATCGGACAGGCATTTGACCGGAATACCGACCACCTGTTTCCCTATTACCGCGATATGCTTACCTGTATCTCTGCTGGCCTCACTGCAGAAGAGGTAATCTATAACGGAATTTCCAAAGATATAGACGTGGCCGGTGGTGGAAGGCATATGTCAAATCATTTTGCGAAACCCGAATGGAATATCAATAACGTTTCCTCGGCTACCGGAAACCATGCCCTCCATGCAGTTGGCGTGGGCAGGGCCATGAAGAAATATAAACACAAGGGGGTCTCGATTTGCTCTATGGGTGAATCGTCTGTTTCGGAAGGTTATGTGTATGAGGCCATAAACGGTGCCTCGAATGAAGAATTGCCGGTTATTTTTGTAATCCAGGATAACGGTTACGGAATATCTGTTCCAAAGGCCGATCAAACTGCCAACCGAAAGGTGGCCAACAATTTCACCGGTTTTAAAAACCTGAGAATTATCCATTGCAATGGAAAGGATGTGTTTGATTCCATGAACGCCATGATGGAAGCCAAAGATTGGGTATTGAATAACCATAAGCCCTGTATTGTGCAGGCCAATTGTGTAAGAATTCATTCACATTCCAATTCCGACCGGCATGAGCTTTACCGCGATGATCTTGAGCTTAATTATGTGAGCGAATATGATCCTCTCGGCAAATACCGCAGACTGCTGATCCGTTACAAGCGATTTACAGAAAAGGAGCTGGATGCCATGGAAGAACAGGTAAAGCAGGAGGTCAAAGAAGCCCACAAACTGGGCATGGCAGCACCTGATCCAACTCCTGAGTCCGCACTGGAATTTGTTATTCCTGAATTTCAAAGTTCGGCCAAATATCCCGAAGGTATTCATCATGCCGACGGACCCAAAAAGAAACTTATCGAGGCTATTAACGAGACCCTGAAAGCCGAATTCCGGCATAATCCCGATACTTACCTGTGGGGACAGGATGTTGCCCACAAGGATAAAGGCGGAATATTCAATGTAACCAAAGGTCTGCAGAAGGAATTCGGTCTGGAACGGATTTTCAACGCACCCATAGCCGAGGATTTCATCATGGGAACTGCCAACGGCATGTCGCGTTTCAGCAAAAAGATCAGGCTGGTTGTAGAAGGAGCGGAGTTTGCCGATTATTTCTGGCCCGCCATGGAACAGTTCGTTGAAACTACGCACGAATACTGGAGAACGAAGGGACAGTTTTCTCCCAATGTTACGGTCAGGCTGGCGTCGGGGGGGTATATCGGTGGCGGGCTATACCATTCGCAGACCATTGAAGGCGCCCTTACTACATTTCCGGGAGTCCGGATTGTTTACCCTTCTTATGCCGATGATGCTGCAGGCCTGTTACGTACATGCTTACGCAGCGAAGGCTTCAACATGTTTTTGGAACCCAAGGCATTGTATAATTCTCCTATCGCATCAACTGCCATTCCCGAAGATTTCGAGGTTCCCTTTGGCAAAGCCCGTATCCGCCGTGAAGGTACCGACCTGTCGGTTTTCACCTATGGAAATACAACGCATATGTGCGTGCAGGCTGCAGAAAAACTGGCACTCGAATCCGGCGTCAGTATTGAAGTGATCGACCTGCGGTCACTTATTCCGCTCGATAAGGAAATTTTGCTTGCTTCGGTCAGGAAAACCGGGAAAGCCCTGGTTGTGCATGAAGATAAGGTTTTCTCCGGATTCGGGGCTGAACTGTCTGCTATCATTACTGAAGAGGCTTTTGAATATCTCGACGGTCCGGTCAGAAGAGTGGGTTCAACCTTTACCCCGGTTGGATTTAACCGGATCCTGGAAAAGGCCATACTGCCAAATACAGAGAAGATAGAGAAGGCAATGAAGGAACTGCTGGACTATTAATTATGAATTATGAATTATGAATTATGAATAAAATAGGGCTGTTCTACAGTTTCAATACCAATAAGACCTCCCAGGCTGCACGAAAGATAGGGGAGGAATTCGGTGACGTGGCAGTGCATGTTAATGCCGAGACGCTCACGGAAGAAGAATTCCTTTCCTACGACAATCTTATATTAGGCGTTCCCACCTGGTTTGACGGGGAGCTCCCCAATTACTGGGATGAGTTTGTACCGGCCCTGGAAGATATCGATATGAACGGCAAAACCGTTGCCATTTTTGGAAACGGAAATCAGAAAGGATACCCGGAGAATTTTGTGGATGGCGTGGGGATCATGGCAGAACTGCTCGAGAGCCGGGGTGCACAGTTGGTAGGATTTACCCCCGTAAAAGGATATAAATTCGAAAGCTCACATGCTGTACGCGGGGACCGGTTTACCGGCCTTGCACTTGATTTTGAGAATCAGGCCACGCAGATAGGCGGGAAAATTAAGAATTGGGTTGAACAATTGAAGAATGAGTTTAAATGAAAACCATCTCCATCCTGCTTCCTACAAGTAGCCATTTACCAAATACCTGTTACCGACTAACGCCTCCATGAACTCCATCGTCTACCTCAATCACCGGTACCTACCCAAAGATCAGGCATTCATTTCTCCCGACGACAGGGGTTTTTATTTTGCCGATGGCGTTTATGAGGTTATCAAGTACTACAAAGGCAGGCCTTTTTGTTTTACGGAACATATGGACCGGTTGCACAACAGTCTCAATGGCACCCGTATTAACTTCAACAGGTCAGGTGAGCTTCCCGCGGTATGCGATGAACTGATCCGCATCAACGGATTTGAATCAGTATATGCTGCTGTATATATTCAGATAACCCGTGGTGTTGCTCCCAGGATGCACCGCTTTCCGGAAAATGATATTGAGCCCACAATGTACCTCAGGGCATTCCTGATGCCTCCGTTTCTGCAGGAAATTATCCATGGCATCCGTGTGATCACCCGGGATGATATACGCTGGCACCGTTGCAACATCAAATCGATTGCCCTGCTGCCTAACACGATGCTTTACCAGGAGGCAGTAGAACATGGCGCCGGTGAATGTTTCCTTGTCAGGAACGGTTATTTTACTGAAGCTACGCATTCCAACATCATGGTGGTAAAACAGGGTGTTGTTTATACGCATCCCGATTCAGAACTTATTTTACCAGGAATTACAAAAGCTGTGTTGCTTATGATCTGCAGGCAGCTGGGGATCGAGGTTAATGAAACACCTGTTAAGGCAAAAGAGACAGATCAAATGGATGAATGTATGGTAACCGGAACAGGCAGTGAAATCTTTCCGGTAGTTCAGATTGATGACACGCTGGTTGGAACGGGCCATCCCGGACCGATAACACGAAAACTGCAGGAAGAGCTTTTCAGGATGACATATTGGGAGCTGGCGGGGGAGAGGATAGTGATGAGTAGGGAGTAGGGGTTTACTGTTTACCGGCTTCCCTCCTGTGCTTAATTAACTGTTTAACAAACGTATAAACAGGAGGAACAAAGGATACGAAAATAATGCCAAAGACCACGAGGGAGAAATTATTCTTAACGGCTGGTATATTACCGAAATAATAGCCGGCAAAGCTGAAGATATTTACCCAAAGCAGGTTTCCAATAATGCAAAACATCAGGAATCTTCTGTATTTCATGGTTCCCACACCGGCAACAAAGGGGGCAAATGTGCGGATAATTGGCATAAACCTTGCAATAATCAGTGTTTTTCCACCATGCTTTTCATAAAAGGCATGGGTCTCGTCGAGGTATTTTCGTTTTATAAGCCGGTAATCCTTTTCATAAACCCTGGTTCCAAGAAAACGGCCTATGGTATAATTGGTGTTATCACCGATAAAGGCAGCCAATAAAAGGAGTGGAACAAGAAAATAGATATTGAGCGGATTTCCATCCATGGCGGCAACCGCCCCTGCGGCAAAAAGCAATGAGTCACCCGGAAGAAAGGGTGTCACCACCAGGCCTGTCTCACAAAATACTATAAGAAAAAGGATAGCGTAGGTCCATGATTGATAATTGGTTACAATCTCAGCCAGGTGCCTGTCGATATGCAGGACAAAATCGATGAAAAAATTAAGGAGATCAGCCATATTCCCGGAGGTTAAAATTAAAACTGCAAAAGTATTGAAAATTGTCAATCAGCAAACTTAAAAGTTACTGGGGGCGGGTTGCTGGCGTGCATTCTTCTGCAACGCACTCACACCAATGATGGAGGTAATGATCAACAGTCCACCGAGCAGAATCCGGAGCGATAGGGCTTCTGACAGGAAGAAGAACCCCATCATGGCTGCAAATACTATACGCGATGAGGAAACCATGGAACCAGCCCGGGCGGATACATTTTTATAACCCATGGTAAGAAACACCTGGCCTGCTAGGCCGGTAAATCCGGAAGCCAATAAATACGGAAGATCCCCTGCTTCGGGCATTATAAAAACGGGAGCCATTAAAAAAGCGTTGCACACCGTACCGATAGCCATCAGGTAAAAAACGATCAAAACGGTGGAATCATATTCACGGGCTACGGAAAGTGTAATAATGGCAAACGCTGCAAAGATCCCGGATAGCAGTCCCACAAAATCCCCGGAATTGATGTTGGAGAAATCGGGAAATATCACCAGGTAAATACCTGCCATGGCTATCACCAGGAAAAGGAAAGCAATCTTATGCAGGCGTTCGAGCTTAAACAGCGGTGCAACCAGAAAAATGAATACCGGGTAGGTCATGTTCAGCATATTGGCATTGGTTACCGAGCTGTGCTCAACAGCATAAAAGAATGTGACCAGGGCTGAAAAGCTCAGCACTGCCCGTGTAATTACCAGGGATACCTTTTTGGGCCTGAATGATGTTTTTGTCTTCAGCATGTACACTGTCGCTATAATAACCCCCAGGGAAACCCTGAAAAAAGTTATCTCAATCGCCGGTATATCCGAGCTGTTGGTGATAAATTTGGCAAACACGGTTGCCGAGGCAAAGCAGAATTCGGCAAGGATTAACAAAAAGATTCCACGATTCATGGATAGTGAAAAACTAAAAGTGAAAAACTAAAAACTATAAACTTCCTGCAACAACCAACGCGACTCCAATCAAAATACCTGCTAATACTATCCCTTTTCTCCTCAGGCTTGTTTCCCTGAAATAAACAGCACCTGCCGCAAAAACAATAATGGCCGATGCCCTGCGTACGATGATCAGGATGGACACCAGGGACTGGTCAAATGACAAAGCCTTAAAATAAAAAAAATCTGCAATTACCAGGAAAATACCAATTAACGGAATTGACCATCTCCAAATGAACGGTGAGGTTTTCTCCCGTGCAGGATACCAGATGATAAGCAAAATAATAAAAAATATCATGGCAGTATACACCGAAAACCAAGCCTGCATGGTTATCCTGTCGTACTGCCTTACCAGAAATTTATCGAGCAACGCACTGGCGCTGTTGAAAATAATGCTCAAAAAAGCAAAAAAGATCCACTTTTTATTTTTGCCGGCAGGCCCGCTGATATTGCCACTGAAAGACAGAACATAATAAAAACCGAGTGAAATGGCGACCCCTGTCCACTGCAATATATTAAGCTTCTCGCCATAGATGATCATGGCACCCAGCATAGTCCATACCGGACCTGATGCATTAAGGGGGGCCAGGAGGGTAACCGGGAGATGCTTAACGGAAAAATAACCGAACAGCCAGGCGGCTGATACAATTAGTGATTTCAGGAGAAACATCAGGTGGGAATCTGCTCCGGCCGGGGGAATATAAATGGGTAAACCGGATGAGTATAAGGGAAAAATAGCGGAAAAAAGGATAAAAGGTAAAAATATGACCGCACCGGCAAGTGAACCGGTAAGCAATACCGGAAGAACTGCATTATGATTCAGGGCTGCCTTTTTAAATATTTCATGAAAGCCCAAAAACACGGAGGAAAATATACCCAGCAATACCCACATAAGACGGATGCAAGTATAGCAATTTCTGATCAAAACAATCCGTCATTTTTTTTATGGAAATTAGAGATAACTTGCATCCAATTGTAAATTTGCAATTAATCCGTTTTGCCATGATAAATTTTAAATTCTGTGTTCTGTTTTTTATGAGTGCCGTGATATTTTCATGTGTTGGAAATAATCCGGTTATAAAAGTTCCTGAGGCCGCACAAAGATCTTTCGTTTCGAGATACGGTACGGATAAAGAGGTACAATGGAAGAAAACCGGTGAAAATGATTATCAGGCAGTTTTTCAGTCGGGCCACCAGCCGGCAGTAGCCTTTTATGATCGGAATGGCAACTGGCTTAAAACGGAAACTGAACTGAAATCCAATGAGCTGCCACTGGTTATTGTGGAGACTGTAAAGAATGCATTTCGAGGCAGTTCGATCTCCAAATCATTCCAGGTTGAAAAGAATTCCGGCGAGAATACTTTTCTCATTTCGCTGAAAAGAGGAAACCGGGTAAGAGAGGTGGAATTATCTTCAGGCGGGGTTATCCTGAGCGACGAATAGTTATTATTAACGGGCGGGAAATTCTTCATCTGCGTAATCTGCGAGATCTGCGAGAAATTCTTCTTCTTCATCTGCGTAATCTGCGTAATCTGCGAGAAATTTTGTCAATAATAGGCAATAATACCCATACACTATTGGTACAACACCCCATGTGACCTCCCCGGGGCTGTAACTATATTTGCTGTGACTGAACAGCCTATATGCCTGAAAATTACTATCAGCAACTGTCCTCCGATGTCAGATTTACTGAAGGGCTTACGGGATGCCTGAACTGTGGTACCTGCACTGCCATTTGTCCTGCAGCTGAGTTTTATAATTATGATCCGAGGATAATTGTTGAAACGGTTCAATCTCGTGATAGCGAAAAGATCCGTGAATTGCTCTCCGGAGAAATGATATGGTATTGCGGGGAATGTATGTCATGCAAGACCCGTTGCCCCCGAAACAATGCCCCGGGTCTTCTTATCATGGCCCTCCGGGCCTTATCGGTGAAAACCGGGCTATTCACCATGTCGGAGAAAGGCCGTCAGCAACTGGTGCTTAAACGTACCATGGGAGAATGGATCCTGAAATATGGATACTGCCTGTACCGGGAAGAAATGACGATCGAAGATCATCCCGAACAGGGTCCTACCTGGGAATGGCAAAATAGTAATCTCGAAAATCTGTTTGAACGGTTTGATGTGAAATACAGGGGAGACGGACCGGGACCCTTGAGAAAAATTCCAGATGACGCTCTCAGAGAGCTAAAACGGATTTTTGACGTGACCGGTGCTACAGATTTGTTCAATTTTATTGAAGAACAATCGGCTAAAAAAGCAGAGGAGATGGGACTAGACTTCGACAATCGGTTGGATTGCGGCTATGTACATCAGATATACAATCTCGACAGTGGAATACATACGAGGGAACAGGTGATATGAAACAGGAAGGTAAGAAAAAGCTCTGGCAGGAATACCAGAAAGAGATTGCTACGAACAATTTCTTTTATGTACGGAGCTGCGTGCGGCAGAACTTTTTCCCTGCGGCTGAACAGACCTTTCTCAGGATCATGCGGGAAAGCCTGGGTAAAACAGTCCGGGAAAATCCCGGGCATACTACCTGCACCGGTATCGGTTATCATTGCGATGTGGTTCCTTTCAACACAACTATGACTGTTATTGCCCGGCAGTTTGCACTGATGACGGAAGCCGGACTAGAAAACCTGGCGGTATCCTGTATCACTTCTTTTGGTTTGTATACCGAAATCATAGAAACCTGGAAACATTTCCCGGAAACGGAAGCAAAAACCCGTGAATACCTTCGCAAGGCCACCGGCCGGGAATTTTCCATACCAACTAATCTCGCCCATGCCAGTGATATCCTGTATAAATTACGTCACGAAGTTGCCGCCCGGGCTGTCTATCCGCTTGTAAACCAAACTACAGGAAAGCCATTGCGGGTGGTTGAGCATATCGGTTGTCATTACTCCAAAATGTTCCCGCATAAAGGTGTAGGGGGGGCAGAGTATCCCTACGTGCTGGCCGGCCTGGTTGAAGCCCTTGGCGGTGAAATAGTGGATTATCCCGAGCGTCGTCATTGCTGCGGTTTTGGTTTCAGACAGTATGTTGTAAGAGCCAACAGGGGATATTCCCTATCCTGCAGCAAGAAGAAATTCGATTCCATGGAACCTTACAAGCCCGACCTGATCATAACCAATTGTCCGGGTTGTCCTTACTTCCTCGACCGCTGGCAGTATGTGATCAGTGAGATGCAGGGAAAAACATACGGAGAGAACGGGCATGGCATTCCGGTATTTACCTATGAAGAACTTGCAGGATTGGTATTGGGCTATGATCCGTGGGATATAGGATTACAAACCCATCAGGTATCCGCTGAGCCGCTGATGATAAAAATGGGTGTCCGTTTTGATCCTGAAAAAAAATATCAAGGGAAAAACGGTGTGAATATGGGGCGACCGAAAAAACCCAGCCATCTGCGTATTGATATGGATGAAATACAACAGACACCGGTTACCGGTTATCCGATACAAATGACAATATGAACAGCATTGCAATAATAGGAGGGGGAGTAGCCGGACTGGAAGCTGCAGCGAAACTTTCAAAACAGGGATATGCCGTTACGGTGATCGAAAGGAGCAAGTGCCTCGGGGGCAGGCTTACCCAATGGCATGCTTTATTCCCTGCGCGTAAGCCTGCGGAACCCTTGCTGTTAAGGATGATAAGTGAAATTGAAGGGAATGTGAACGTTATTATGGATGCTGCCGTTACCGGTGTTGAGAAAGATGATGACGGATTTGCCATAACCATAAGCAACAACAGGATGATCACAGCCAGTGCCCTGCTGTTGACAACAGGTTTTGATATTTTTGATGCCGGCAGAAAGGAAGAGTATGGCTATGGAATATATGACAATGTAATCACTTCGGTGGAACTGGAAGAAACTTTCAGATCGGGTCGTCCCCTTCTTACCGTAAAGGGTAATAAACCAGCCCGTATCGGGTTCATTCATTGCGTGGGTTCCCGGGACGAAAAGGCAGGTAACCCGCATTGTTCCAAGGTATGTTGTGTAACTGCCGTGAAACAGGCTATTGAGGTAAAGGAAATGCTGCCTTCTTCTGAAGTGTTCCTGTTCTATATGGATTTAAGAATGTTTGGCAGGCACTTCGAAGAATTGTACAAGGAGGCACAGTTCAGGTATGGTATCCAGTTTATCAGGGCAAGACTTTCCGAAGCTTTTGAGAATCCCGACGGTTCCTTACAGATCCGGATTGAAGACACATTGCTGGCTAAACCCCTAAAGATGAGCCTGGATATGATGGTGCTTATGGTTGGTATACAGCCTCAGAAAAAACCCGGCAACCTCACGGATATGCTCGGACTTGCAAGGGATACGGACGGTTTTCTTTTGCAGCAGGATCAGTATGCCGCACCATTTGCCACTCAAATTCCCGGTTTGTTCTTTGCGGGCGGAATTACCGGACCGAAAACAATTGAGGAAACCCTGACCGAGGCCAGGGCTGTATCGGCAGAAATCACCAATTTCCTGAAGCACCGGGAAAATTATGCAAGCCACGAACCCTATCTGATGGAACTATGATAAGTTTTGGATATAAAATACAAACAGACAGGCAGATAGATTTTGATTCGAATAACAGGCGGATCTTTGAGTTTGTTAAGGCCGGAGAACCTTCCATCGATTGGTGCATGAGCTGCGGGACCTGTGCATCGGCATGCACGGCGGCCATAACAACCGAATACAGTTTACGGCGGCTGATCATCCTGGCCCGCAGGGGAGAAGAAGAGGAGATCCTGAATTCGGTGCACCGCTGCCGTTTTTGCGGCAAATGCATAAATGCCTGTCCACGGGGCGTGAACACAAGAAATATAATATACCTGATACAGCTCGCGGTTAATAAAATTGCAAAACATGAAATTTGATCCGTTTGTTCTGCCCTTTACCCTGGGTCTGATTTTCCTGCTGGGGTACCTTGCGGTGAAATATACTGCATGGTTTACCAGTCTTGACAGGAACGACAAATCAAAAGTTATGACCGGATTTTTCAGCCTTTCCCTGATCAGGGCTGTCAAAGAAGTGTTTCTGGAAAGCTTGTTGCATCGCAGAATATTTCTCAGGAACCGCTTGCTCGGATTCATGCATATGAGCCTGGCATTCGGCTGGTTCCTGCTCATTTTAGTCGGCAATGTCGAAGGCCGTGTTTATCGGCCCGGTGAAATAAATCCCCCTTATATTCCGATATTTTTCAGGTTTTTTTATGCTAATCCGGAGGCGTTTCCATTTCACCGGGTATTTTCATTTGCTATGGACCTGTTACTCCTCCTGGTGTTGTCGGGTGTGATCCTGGCCCTGGTAAAACGGATATATTCCCGTGCCTATGGGATGAAAAGAACCACAAAACTCATGACAGGCGACAGGTTTGCCCTCGCTGCCCTGTGGTTTATATTTCCCCTGCGCCTGTTGGCTGAAAGTTTTACATCTGCTTATTACGGGGGAGGTGACTTTCTGACCGGATCAGCAGGTTCCCTGTTGGGGAATGTATTACCCGCAGGTGAGTTGTATTATCCTGCCTGGTGGGCCTATTCGCTGTCGCTTGGTATATTCTTTGCAGCATTGCCGTTCTCCAGGTATATGCACATTCCTACCGAAGTGGTGCTGATATTTTCCAGGCATTTTGGAATGGCCGAAACCAATAAACGAACCTCTTTTACCGAGATTGAAATAAACTCCTGTTCGAGATGCGGAATTTGCCTGGATGCCTGCCAGCTTTCTTTCGCCGGCGGAATCCGGAACGTGCAGTCGGCCTACCAGCTGAAATCAATCCGCTATAAAAGCATTCAACCCAATGAGTCCCTGAACTGCCTGATGTGCGGGAGATGTGCAAGTGTTTGCCCTGTCGGCATCGATATCAGCAGTATCCGGATGATCACCCGCAATGAAATGAACGGAAGGCCCCCCGATGCTTCGTTTTCCCTGCAGCCGGTCTCAAAAACGCGAAAGAGTGATGTAATTTATTTCGCAGGATGTATGACCCACCAGTTACCATCTATTAAAAAGGCCATGCAAACCATTTTTTCCCGGGCCGGTATCAATTACTGGTTTATGGATGAACATGGCGGAATTTGCTGCGGAAGACCCATGATGCTGGCCGGACACCGGGAGCAGGCGAACATCATGATTGAAAAAAATCGTCAGCTCATCCTGGAATCCGGTGCTTCAATTCTTGTAACCTCATGCCCGATTTGCTATAAAGTTTTTGCTAAAGATTATAACCTGAATATCAGGGTTATGCATCATTCACAATATTTATTTGAACTGGCTGAAAAAAAGCAGATCATTCTGAATCCGCTTTATGAAAGTGCTGTCTACCATGATCCCTGTGAATTGAGCCGCGATTTACGGGTTTATAACGAACCAAGGGCACTGGTTGGTAAAATGGCCGGTCTCATCCCCTCTGCCTACGAAAAAGAAAATACACTGTGCTGCGGCAACAGCCTGGCAAATTTTTTCGCAAGTAATGATGTCAGGCTTTCGATAACCCGTGATGCCTATGAAAAATTGAATGCCGGGGATGCACAGGTTCTTGTTACGTCGTGCCCGATGTGCAGGAAGGCTTTTGAAAAGGTTTCCGGGGTTCCTGTCAAAGACATTGCCGAACTGGTCGTTAAGTCGATCCATAAAAACGAACAGCAACATGTCCCTTTGCAGAAGAAAAAGATCCACACAGAATCCCGCCCGCTGGTGATGCAGGAATAATTTTCAGTACAGGGATTCCTTCAACAGCTGGTCCTTAATTAACGTGTTTTCAACACCTATTTCCCGTAATACCTGGCCGGCATTATATGCGCAACTTGCCTTGAATATGATCACTTTCGCAAAATTCACGGAAATATCCGACAGGCTCTGTACAATGCGCGGGTCATTTTTCTGTTCCCGGCCAAGGCTGAATTCCACAAACGGTCTGTTGTCACTGTTCTCTGATGCATCTTCCGCATAGATCCTGAGCTTCTCATCATCCAGAAGCAGATGGGCAATAAGGGATTCCACGGAGCGGATACCGGTATGTTCAAAAGCTGCTGTTTTGCTTTTCCGGTCAAAGTTTTCCACCAGGCGGCAATAATCCAGATCAAGCTCCTTTTTACCTGCCAGCAGCATAAATTGTCCCGGTGTAATGAACCACAGGCTTACGTGTGGAAAAACCTCCGTGCACGATTTGATCAGTGCTTTGAATTCCGGCAGGGAAACCCGGCCGCTGGAAATAACCTGGCATAAGGACCCTTCGTCGCTGAGTTTATCCAGGCAGGTTCTGTAGAAATCGGCAGTATACAAATGGGGAAGTGATTCAACCACGGATGTTCCCGTTGTAATGACATCGAATCTGCTGCCGGTACGAAGGAGAAAGCTGCGTGTGTCTTCAATGGTGATATCAACGCCACTGCCTGTAATTATATCATCATTCTGTTCGGAAAACACGTGTGCTGTCAGCGTAACCATTTCCGGATAAAATTCGGTGATGCTTATCGATGTAACTCCGCAGGAAGAGAGTGATGAGGCAGTAATGCCAGTTCCAAAACCACTGACATGGGCGGTACGGATATTATTATTCAACATCATGGGGAGACAGGCAGGCATAAGTTGAATTTTCAGACCCTGCTCATCTGTGCTGAAAAGTTTCCTGCCGTTGATGCTAACGATGCCGGAGGGACCGGCCTGGGGATAAATTCTCACCGATCCGGTGCTTCCTTCATGCATGTCACTGATCAGTCCGTTCCGGATCATTGCCTGACGGGTCCTGTACAAATGGCGTTCGGGTAAAAAAACAATCACCGAGGTGAAAATGGTTATCACCAGCAGAGAATAGCCGAGCCTGAATACACGTTTAAGTCTCGAATCCCTTAACAGCAAATACATTCCGGCCAGCAGGGTCATCAGGATCAGAAGAAAATATCCCTTGTAAGTACCGGCCAGGGGAATGATCAGGTAAGGGGTGATCAGTAATCCCAGGATCATGCCCAGCAAATAAACAGTCCCAAGACGGCCAATACCGGTTCCTGATTTCTGCAGCCGTTTGGGGTATACTTTACCGGGCACCGGCAGGGTCAACCCCACAAGGATAGCGGGTAAAAACAGCAATACCAATACAGGTTTTAACTGGTTAATTACCAGGTAAATACCTGGATAATTGCCCGTATGGCCCGGGCTGTAATAACCGGCAAGCATGCCAAAAACAACCAGGCAAGCTGCCGCGGCAAGACCTGTAAAAATGGTCAGCGATGCGAAAAGCAGGTAGCTGTTTGCCGGTTTCTCGGCGATCCATTTGTACAGAACAGTGCCGGTAATGATTCCGGCGAGCATAACAGCTGCTATCAAGGTAAAAAGGTATACCGGATTCACCAGGGCAAAGTCGGTAAGTATCCTGTAGCCTGTTACCAGTAAGGACGCGAATAAAAAGCCCTGGAAAAGCTGAACACGAAGTGTGATACGCGTAAGTTTAACGCCAATTTCCAAAACATTTCTGTTCTTCCTGAATTTAATTGTTGCCCGGCGAACCCTGCGGGCCATCATGGAGGTATATCCCGCATGCTTTTTTATAAGGCCCGTAACCAGAAAAACAGTGGCAAGCACTCCGTTTAGCAAAAGAAGCAGGGAACCGATAAGCAATGTTTTGTTGAAACCATGATCAGGTACGAGAAAAAAAACGGTGGCATGCAGGCCCATGAGCATTCCGGCAGCGCCCGCTGAGAAAATATTGCTGAGCTTGTATCCTGCGTTTAACATCGATTTTATGAGGTTCCTTGAAAGTGCCGGAACTATTCCACCGATCATGATCATGGGCACAAAAAGAAAAACAAAGGTAAGTGTAAGCCTGATCAGCTCAATACCAAAAGGTCCCGGTTGAATACCTGCATTGAACAGGTGAAAGAGGTGTTTTATCCCTGCAAACAAGAGGGGGTGCAGCAGACCGTAAATGCCTGTCACCATTTCAAGGATGATAAATAGTACCAGTGATTCTGAAAGCTTATCAGCCACCCTGCCGGTAATCCTGCTTCCGGCTGCCATTCCTGCAAGCATCGAACACAAAATAGTTGTCACCGATACCATATGCATTCCGAAAAACAGGGTATATTGCCTGAACCAGCTATACAGGCAAATACTGGTGCCAAATCCTGCCAGGATGATAAGGGGATAATATATAAGCGGCACACCGCGGCAGTGGGAATTCATAGCAATTTGGATATGGCTTCAAATCTAATAAAATTTGGAACAACACACAACACACAACACACAACATTCACAACCCTTAGAATCCTTCCAGTTCCATGGTTACTGTAGGTATTAACAGGACAAATCCTACGATAATCAGAAAAATGATCAGCCGGAATATCCATTTCACCCATATTTCATATGGTATCCTGGCAACACCCAGAACTCCCATCAGCACAGCCGATGCAGGTGTGATCATATTGGTAAATCCGTCGCCGAACTGGTAGGCCATAACGGTAGCCTGTCGCGAAAGCCCAACAAGGTCGGAGAAGGGGGCAAAAATGGGCATGGTAAGTGCGGCTTTTGCGGATCCGGAAACCATAACGAGGTTTATCGCGGTCTGGATCAGGTACATGAAACCAACTGTGGCCACTTTGCCTAATCCTTTCATGGCTTCGGAAAGCCTGAAAAGTATGGTGTCAATGACCTGACCGTCCTCGAGTATTACAATAATACCACCTGCCAGTCCCACGATCAGCGCTGCCGGCAGGATATCCTTCACCCCTTCCATAAAAAGCCTGACCAGTTCGTTGGACGATTTTTGGATAGACAGTCCGGCAAATATTCCCATCGCAAAAAAGAGTGCGGCAATTTCCATAATATACCACTGGTAACCCATAACACCTGTGATGAGGAACATGATGGTGAACAAAAGCATCTGGAGCAGGAAAAAATGCACCGATTTGCGCAGGGACAAGAACCCCGAAATTACATACAAAAAGGTAAGTGCGGGAATTACCGGTAACGTAGCGGATGCCAGGTTTCCTATGCTCAGCGTGGTGTTTGGGTGTAAAAAGGAAAATGCCAAAAGGACAAGACAGGTGAACCCGTATACAACCCAGGATGCACGGGGTGTATAATAAGTAATAGTTTCGCCCTGCTGCAGGTGCTGTTCCCGCCAGTAGGCATCAGTCTCATAAACAGGCGAAGAACGCGGGTCCCTTTTGACTTTAGCCGCATACCGCAGCAGGAAAGCCAGTGTGAGTATATTAAGTATGATCCAGCAAAACAGCCGGTATTCGAGCCCGGAGAATAAAGGTAATCCGGATATTCCCTGTGCGATGCCTATGGTGAAGGGATTCAGGATGGCACCGGCAAATCCGATGCCGGCTGCCACAAAAACTATGGCCACTCCGGTAATGGAATCATATCCCATCGATATGGACAGTGGCACAAGAACTATAATAAAAGCGATGGTTTCCTCACTCATGCCGAACACGGCGCCAAAAATACTGAACATAAGCCATATGAGGGAAAGGATCAGGGGTTCAACGCCCGTTCTCCTGAATATGCGGTAGTGGCCAATCCTGCGGGTAAAACCAATAAACGAATATATCCCGGCATCTATGGCCTTGCTGCTGTTCATGATCCAGAAAGCCCCTCCGATGAGCAAAATAAAAATGATAATACCGGACTGTTTGACAAAGCCTTTGTAAAATGATGAAAATACCTGCCACCACTGGCTTACATTTTCGGTATACTGAAAAACAAGTTGCGTTTGCCGGGCACCGTCCACACCGGTAACCACTTCGGTATATTTCCCGCCCGGAATGATCCAGGTGAGTGATGCTGCGATAAGTATGAGGTAGAAAATTATGACGAATGTATGGGGAAGCTTTTTGATCATATCCGGTTTATTTTTTTTATAAAGATTGATTCATCAAAGTATATAAATAATGATATATTATAGTTAGAAACCATGTAAAAATAGCTATTTTTGGTAAAGCACATTATTTTGGCACAGCAAGGGTTGCAAGTGCCATGCGGACATATTACCATCGCAGGAAATGCGAAAATTGCCAATTAACCTAATGTAAACCTTAAATTTTATTTCAATGAGAAAAATTACCAATCTCCTTGTGATCCTGTTGCTTTTCGGATTTTCTTCGCTAAGCGCACAGGATATACAAGTTAAAGGAACGGTTACCAGTTCAGAGGACGGTACACCGGTTCCGGGGGCGTACGTCATGATCAAGGGAACCCAGTCCGGCAGTGCCACGGATGTCGGCGGCAATTACACCGTTACGGTGCCGTCCACGGCTACGCTGGTATTCAGTTCCATTGGCATGAAGAGCAGGGAAATAATTGTCGGAGGCAGCTCCGTCATTGATGTGATACTGGATCCGGATATTATCGGAATGGAAGAGGTTATCGTTGTCGGGTATACCTCTGTGCGTAAAGAAGCAAATACCGGTGCTGTAAATGTTGTCAAAAGTGATAAACTGAGAGACGTTCCGGAGGTAAGCTTTGACAAGATGATCAGCGGCAAGATGCCGGGTGTGATGATCACCTCCACTTCAGGCCAGCCCGGTGCTGCCTCACAGATCCGTGTCAGGGGTATCAGTTCCCTTACCTCAGGTAACGAGCCGCTTATTGTTGTGGACGGAACTCCTGTAATGCAGGGTGACCAGTCGTACTTTACCAATACTTCCAATGCTCTGGCAGCTATTAACCCAAATGATGTCGAGTCGATCACCTTGCTTAAGGATGCTTCGGCCACCTCCATTTATGGTTCCAGGGGTGCCAACGGTGTATTGCTTATCACCACCAAATCGGGGAAGCTCGGGAAACCCAAAATTGATTTCCGTGCTTCTTATGGTGTTTCCAAACTTGCCAATGACAATGGTTATGGCGCCATGTCTCCTACGGAACTGCTCACCTATATGCGGGATGCCGTGACAAATATCGGAGCTGATCCCGATGATCCTGCCAGTGGAAGATACCATGTCCCCACCTCATTGATTTCAGGTGATATGGTCGACTGGATGGATGAATTCACGAAAACAGGCCAGTCACAGAACTATGAACTAACTGCCAGCGGCGGGAATGAAAGGACAAAGCATTACATATCGGCCGGTTACACTGACGATGAAGGAGTATTTCACGGTGTGGACTACAAAAAATTCCAGTTGAGAACAAACCTCGATCAGAAAGTATCCGACTGGCTTACAGCCGGTGTTCGTCTTAACGGAGCTCATACCATTTCCAATGACGTTCCGATGCAGAATCTGTACTTCGCAAACCCTGTATTCGGCGGCGTAATCATTGCTCCATGGACCCCGTTGTACAACGATGAAGGATCCTATAACCTGGATATACCTGAAAATGGCAATACCAATCCTCTTGCCAACGCCGTTTACGATGACCAGTGGGAAAGGCAAAACAGGTTCCAGGGTTCACTTTACCTTGAGATTAAACCCTTCAAGGGATTTACCTTCAAAACCAACAATTCATATGAGCTGACTGACGGTGAAGGAAGGCGTTACTGGTCGGACAAAAGCGATGCTTCGGCTGATCCGGTTGCCACATTGCAGGTATCCAATTCCATGTTTACACAGATTACCACTTCCAATACACTCGGTTATGATATTAAAATAGCCGACAAGCATGTGCTGAACCTGATGGCCGGCCAGGAGGCACAGCGTAATGATTACAACTCCTATTACATTTATTCGCCGGATGTAAATCCGGATATTCCTTATCCAAATACAGGTACCAGTTCGGACGACCAGGGTGATTATGATGAATCCACACGAACACTTTTATCGTTTTTTGGTATTGTAAATTATGAACTGAACAATCGCTACTTCCTTAAGTTTCATTTAAGGACAGATGGAAGTTCCCGGTTCGGCCAGGAAACCAAATGGGGAACATTCTGGTCGGTAGGAGCCTCCTGGGTCCTTACCAACGAAAGTTTCATGGAGTCGATGACATCGCTGGATTTATTTAAACTGAGAGTCAGTTATGGCATAAACGGGAATGACAATATTTCCAACTATGCGCAGTGGGGGGTTTATGGACCGCGTGAGTACAATTCATTTACGGGAATGGCTCCTGATCAGCTGCCGAAACCTGACCTGGCCTGGGAATTAAACAAGACCTACAACATCGGACTTGATTTTGGCCTGCTGCAGCGCATTACAGGTTCACTGGAGTATTACCAGCGGACTACTACTGATATGTTACTAGACAGTCCCCTGTCCAGGACAACCGGTTTCGCTTCCATTCAGGATAATGTGGGTGAGGTGGTAAACAAGGGATATGAGGCCCTGGTAAATGTTAATATCCTCGATGGGGATATCCGGTGGGAGGCGGGTGCAAACGTGTCGCACAATAAAAGTGAGATAATGTCGCTCTCAGGCGGTCAGACCCAGTTCATCAATACCGGTAACAACCGTATCGTGCACAAAGTGGGAGAAAGCATGTTCATGTACTATCTGTATGACTATGCCGGCGTGAATCCTGTAAATGGCGAAGCACTCTGGTATGATGCCGATGGAAAACTTACAAACCAATATGCCAGTGCAAACAGGATACTGGCAGGCAGTCCCGAGCCCAAATTTATCGGTGGTATCAATACTTCTTTTGGCTGGAAAGGCTTGTCACTGGATATTTCTTTGGAGTTCAAGACCGGCAACAAGGTGCTGATCGAGGAAAACCGGTATGTAAATTCCGACGGATATTTGTGGGGTGCCAACCAGGCCAATACCGCCCTGGATTACTGGAAACAACCCGGCGACGTTACCCGGAATCCCAAACCGCTGGCCGACAATTCGACATTTTCCAGCGGTTTTCGCAGTACACGCTGGATGCAGGACGGTGATTATATGAGGATAAAAAACCTGACACTGGGCTACATAATCCCGGATGCAATCACCCGGAAGATTGGTATCGAACAGCTCAGGATATACACCAGCGCCATCAACCTGTATACATTTCACGATGTTGACTTCTGGGATCCTGAAAGAGGGGAGGATGGAACCGGTTTTGGTATCTATCCGCAAACCAAGAAGATTATGTTTGGCATAGAACTTTCATTATAACCGATAAACATGATACCCATGAAAATGAAAAATATATTTTTCCTGAGCGTAGGCCTGGTCTCCCTGCTTTTGCTCTCTACGGCATGCGAGGATTTTCTGACGCAAAAACCCAGGCTGCAACAGACCAATGAACTTACCCTGTCTACTTACAAAGGACTGTCAGATGCTGCCGCTGCCGCTTACACACCGTTATATTCAACAGCATGGTATGGCAGGGACTTTGTAGTTACTGCCGATCTGAAAGGCGGCAATGCCAAGATCAGCCCGATTACCTCCGGCCGGTTTGTTACGGAGTATTTGTGGGCAAACAATGCGGGCAGTACCATTAATTTATGGTCAGGTGCCTATGACCTCATTGCGCGTGCGAATAATGTGATCAACGCACTGGAGGGATTCTCGGAGCCCGGTGTTGAGCAGGCTGACCTTGATAATGTAAAGGGTGAATGCTTGTTTCTCAGGGCTTTGGGGCATTTTGACCTCGTGCGTTTTTATGCCCAGCAGTATTCCTCCGGTACCAGCAACCCCGGCGTACCGGTGATCCTGGTAACAAAGATTGACAAACCGGCCAGGAATACGGTAGGTGAGGTATATCAGCAGATCATTTCAGATCTGACAACGGCCGAAGGACTGCTTTACCCGGATAATGACCATGGCGGGGCTGATCCCAAGGGTTGGGCCAA
>Ga0209341_10001828_pt1 | contig 20741 bp, 21 predicted proteins | sample RifCSP13_2_FD_184020 | JGI IMG/M metagenome (GOLD analysis project Ga0209341, IMG submission 184020) | Soil microbial communities from Rifle, Colorado - Rifle CSP2_sed 13_2 (SPAdes) (version 2) | ecosystem: Environmental > Terrestrial > Deep subsurface > Rock core/Sediment | place: Rifle... | reverse complement strand
TAGGTTAAATAAAATGATGTTAATCCGCCCACAAAGCGGATTTTTGATTTCCATGAAGGTAAACCTGAAAGAACTAAGTCTGGAGAAGAAATCATAAAAAGGATAAAATTGGGAAATACCACAAAAAGGGAAGGTGAATAATATGGCAAAAAAACGCGTTTTATCAGGAATCAGATCAACCGGTAGGCTACATATAGGGAATTACCTTGGGATGGTCAAGGGGATGCTTGCGTTGCAAGCGAACCCCGAATATGAAGTTTTGTTTATGGTTGCGGACCTCCATGCGATGACCACCCCATTTGAGCCAAATTCATTAAAGCAAAGTATTAGGGAGGTTGTTTTAGATTATCTTGCAGCAGGACTTGATCCTAATAAAGCCTCAGTTTTTATTCAATCTCAAGTAAGAGAGCACGTAGAACTTTCGTATCTATTCTCAACAATTGTTTCCATTGCCCGATTAAGTCATTTACCGACTTATAAAGAGAAAGTGAAACAATATCCCCAGAATAATACTTTGGCCCTTCTTTATTACCCGGTTTTGATGGCTTCAGATATCTTACTTTACAAAACTAAAGTTTTGCCCGTTGGTGACGATCAGTTACCGCACCTCGAAATAACAAGAGAAATTGCAAGGAAGATGAATGAGCAATATGGAACTAACTTTCCAGAGCCCGAGCAAATTAAAACAGCCGGACACTACATTCCTTCTCTAACTGGTGAGGGAAAGATGAGCAAGACTACTGAGGGAAGTTACATTAATTTGACAGATAACTTGGAAATAATAAAAAGCCGCCTAGCTTTATCTCCGACCGATTCCGGAAAAGGAGAGAGAGTTCCCGAAACTGGAGGGGTAGCAAATCTTTTAACTTTGATTGAGCTTTTCGAAGGCAGAGAGAAAAGAGAGAAATACGAGAAAGATTATAAGGAACAGGGAATAAGGTATAAGAATTTGAAAGAAGAATTAGCCGGTGCAATTTATACAGAGCTTGAACCGATTCAGAAAAGGAGAAAAGAACTGGAGAAGAACAAAACTTATGTTGAAAAGGTACTTGAAGAAGGATCCGGAAAGGCAAGGATTGTTGCAAGTCAAACGCTAAAAGAAGTGAAAGTAAAAATGGGACTGATATAAATTTTCCAAACATGGATTCGATTTCTTTCGAAGATTTTCAGAAACTGGATATAAGAATAGGTACGGTGGTTAAAGCAGAAGTGCCGGAATGGAGTCATTGGGTTATAAAACTCAAGGTCGATCTAGGTGAGGAAATTGGTGAAAGAATAATTTTCGCCGGATTACTTGGTTTTTATGAACCAAAAGATTTAATAGATAAACAGTTTCCTTTTATAGTTAATCTTGAACCTAAAAAGATGGGGCCGGAGGGAGATTATAGTCAGGGTATGATGCTTGCGGGAGTAGAAAAACTTAAAAAGCCTGTTAAAGTCCTTGACGAGGAGTCCGACGAAAGGCCTGTGCTTCTTGCTCCTTCCGAAAAAGTATCTAACGGAACGAAAGTACGTTAGCATTTATTTTTCGTATCTGCTAAAATTAGCCTCGTCTGATTAGTCAAGTCTTTCGTGATATAATCCTAATTTGTTATGGCCAAAATAAACGAAAAATTACCCATTAAAGAACTTAAAAACGCGGCTAAAGGAAAAACCAGGTTCGAATTTAAATTGAAAATCAATCTTTGGAAAGTATTGATTGCATTTTTCATAGTTATCTTTTTCCTACCGTTTTTTATTTCCGTTTTTCAGTTGCAATCGACCGAAAGTAAAGTAGATACTTCGCAAGCGTTAAATGATATCAAGGAAGGCAAGATTTCGGAGATCCAGGTTCAGAATGAAAAGTTGATATTAACTTATAATGACGGGTCAACCAGAATGGCTACAAAAGAGGATAATGAGAGTCTTACAGATCTACTCGATAAGGCAAAGATCGATCCTACTAAAGTTAATTTTACCGTAGTCGACCAGTCCCTATCGCGCGCCTTTGGAGAAATACTAAGTGTTGTTTTGCCATTGGGATTAATGGCTCTTTTCTTTTTCTTTATAATTCGAGCTCAGTCAAAAGGAGCCCAAGATATCTTTTCTTTCGGCAGAAGCAAAGCTAAGTTGTTCGCAAAAGGAAAGCAGTCTACTACTTTCAAGGACGTTGCCGGAGTTGAAGATGCCAAAAAGGAGCTTGAAGAGATAGTCGATTTTCTAAAAAATCCGGGTAAATACAGAAAAATCGGTGCAAGAACTCCAAAAGGAGTTCTCCTTGTGGGTCCTTCCGGAGTCGGAAAGACACTCCTTGCGCGTGCGGTCGCGGGTGAAGCGGGCGTACCTTACTTTTCAATGGCGGGAAGCGAGTTTATGGAAATGTTGGTTGGAGTTGGTGCTTCACGGGTTCGCGATCTATTTGGTAATGCGAAAACTGCAGCCCCTTCAATAATATTTATCGACGAAATTGACGCCATTGGTCGCCAGCGAGGACGCGGATTTATAGGCGGGCACGACGAGAGAGAACAGACACTGAACCAGATATTAGTCGAAATGGATGGATTTACTCCGAATGATAATGTTGTTGTTCTCGCCGCAACCAATAGGGGTGATTTACTCGATCCGGCACTACTTAGACCCGGTAGATTTGACAGGCGAGTGATGCTTGATATGCCCGATAAGGAAGGAAGGGTGGCAATCTTAAAGATACACGCGAGAGGTAAAAAGTTTGCTAAAGATATCGACTGGGAAAGAGTCGCGGACAGAACCGTCGGATTTTCCGGTGCCGATATCGAAAATATGCTCAACGAAGCTGCAATATTGGCAGCAAGACAAGATAAAGAGAAAATTGAAATGGATGATGTTGAGGAGGCTGCAACAAAAGTGAAATTAGGTCCGGCCAAAAGGAAACTTCAGACCGAAGAGGACAGACGAATTACAGCTTACCATGAAGCAGGGCATGCGATTGTTACTCATATTCTACCTAAAATGGATCCGGTACATCGAATTTCAATTGTCGCCCGGGGAATGAGTTTGGGACATACTTTAATTCCCCCTGCTGGAGATAGAACTCATGAAACGAAAACCAGAATTTTACAACAAGTAACGGCAATGCTGGGAGGCAGAGCCGCTGAGGAAACTGTATTTAATGAGATGACGTCGGGTGCTTCGAACGACATTGAAAACGCAACCCGACTGGCTCGCGCCATGGTGGTCGACTTCGGAATGAGTAGTTTGGGACCGGTAAACTTGGGTCCACAATACGACTACGACGAGATGGGTAAACAGATGTGGTTTGAACCTGCACAGGTTTCACCCGCAATGCAAGAAAAGATAGATAATGAAGTTTCGCAAATTATAGATCGCGGATTCAAAGAAGCCTTGGTAATTGTCAAAAAGCATAGAAAAATACTGGATAAAGTAGTTGAAAAGCTTTTGGAAAAGGAGACCATAGACAGAGATGAGTTTGAGAAGATTGTAGGGAAGAAAAACGGTAGCTAGTGGCTGGTAGCAAGTGGTATGTGGCATTGGGTATGCGTATATTTTCCCGATTGACAGTTTGTAAAAGGATATAGTATATTGCCTCAAATGCCGATTAAGGAAGCTCCTCAGGCCAATAAAGAAGCAGATGAAGCCCTCCGTATTCCCAGAAGGACAATTGAATCTCCAAGAGAACCAGGAACTTTAGTCGATTTACTCGACAGTATTGATGAGTTTGTAGAATACCCTTCCAAACATGAAATAGCACTGCAAGTTTTAAACCAAGTAAATAGTCGTTTCAGGGATTGGTTTGGCGCTGTAATGGAAGAAGATAGAGAAAAATTGGGAGAAAAGTGGGGAAAAGCTGAACAAGCTGTTATTGGAGAACGTGGAGTGCTAGGCTTTTATGAATATACTACTTGGAGATTTTCTTGGGACGAGATTAGTGCATCTCATCAGGCAAGCATAAGTAAATATTCAGATAAGCACCGTGGCGAGAGTATTGTGGACAATGAAAACTGGGGGGCAGTAGTATCTAATTTTCCCGATTGGAGTCGCGGAAGGATAAAATCTTTTGAATATAATTCGACCCGTCAAATGAATTTTCGGGATATTCAGGAGAAAAGAAGAGCTCCGGTAGCAACCTTGAGGAATAGGTCACTCAAATTAGGCTTTGATGATAAGGGAGAACTTACGAAGCTTTCCTACACCCGCAATTTAGCCTTACCGAACGAAATTCGTGGAGAGGGCAGCGAGATTTTGAAAACCTGGGAAATTGATAGAAACCCGCCTAATTTACGATAACGAATCATCTGCTAAAATAACTTCATGAGTAAGTTAGTACTTATTGATGGTAATGCGATACTTCATAGGGCTTATCATGCACTTCCGCCTTTAACTACAAAACGCGGTGAGCCGATAAATGCTGTTTATGGTTTGGTGTCAATGTTACTTCGTGTGATTGTAGATATAAAACCAACACATATTGCCATTGCATTTGATCGCAAGGAACCTACCTTCAGAAAAGAATTGCTGGAATCGTATCAGGCCCAAAGACCTGAAATGGAGCCAAATCTGTCTTCGCAGTTTAAAAAAGCCAAAGAAACCGTCGAGTCTTTTGGTATTCCGATTTACGAAAAAGCCGGATTTGAAGCGGACGACGTGATCGGTACGCTCGCCAAGCGAGCGACCGAAGATCAAAGGTCAAAGAGAATAACCAATTTGACTTCGCAAATTGTCAAAGGTCAAAATGAAAATTTAAAATTAAAAATTGATGAAGTAGTCATTGTTACGGGGGATCGGGATATCTTGCAGTTGGTAGATGATAAGATAAATGTATACTTACCCCAAAAAGGTCTTTCGGAAGGAAAATTGATGAAGCCGGACGATGTAGTAGAAAAAATGGGAGTAACTCCGAATCAGATCGTTGATTTTAAAGCCTTAGTCGGAGATCAATCCGACAATTATACGGGTGTTGCCGGAATAGGCCCAAAGACAGCTATTAAACTCTTGCAAAAATATGATAAGTTAGAGAATATTTATAAACATATCGATGAAATTGAAAAGGGGGTAGTGACTAAGCTAAAGAAAGATAAAGAAAATGCTTTTCTGTCTCAGAAGTTAGCACAAATTGTAAAAAATATCGAAATCGATTCCGACTTTAATCAAATGAATAAGTGGAGGGTTGATAGCGCCAATGTATTAGATTTATTTTCCGAATATGGTTTTAAAACTCTGACACAAAGAGTTAAAGACGTTGGAAAAACTATAGTAAGCGAGAATCAAATGAAATTGATTTAGCAATTTAAGTAGAATGTAGTATGGAAAACAAAGAATTGGGGTGATGATAAATGATAAAAGGACTTGAAAGCATTAATCTTTTCAGCGAAAAAGCTGAAAAATTAGCTCAATTTTATAAAGAAAAAGTTGGATTGAAGTCGACTGGAGAGTTTGTGATGGGGGAAGGAAAGGATGAAACTAATGTGATTTCGTTTGAGTTTAGTAAATCAAGCGACTTATATGTAATTGATCATACAAAAGTTAAAGGGAAGAACAAAGATCCGGAAAGATGCATGCTTAATTTTGAGGTGGATGATATTAAAAAGGAAGTTGCGAGACTCAAAAAAGCCAAAGTAAAAGTAGTTAAGGATACATATCACCTTGAGGGGTACGGTTGGATAGCTACTTTTGCTGACGTTGACGGAAATTATTTTCAGCTTGTACAAGTAAAAGCCGTTAAATAGTAGAAAGTAGTATGTAGCAACTTCTGGGAGTAAAATATTACTGATGAAGGTAGCATTAGTTCATGATTATATTAAGGAATATGGTGGGGCTGAAAAAGTATTAAAAGTATTAACTGAAATTTACCCAAAAGCACCAGTTTATACCGCGTTTTCGGTAAAAGGAAGTACTGCAGAAAAAGAGTTTAAAGGGAGCAAAATAATCGAAAGTTGGCTGGCACCGCTTTTAAAAATCGGAAATCTGTATAGCCCCTTGCGGTTTTTAACTCCCTTAATCTGGCGGAGTTTCGACCTTTCAAAGTATGATTTAGTTATCACTTCTTGCAGTTGGTATATAACAAGAGGATTTAAGGTCGGTCCGAGAAACCTGCCTTCCGGCAGGCAGGCCAAAGTTGTCGCGTATTGTCATACACCCCCACGCTGGCTTTACGGATATGAGACATCGGTCGGCTTTACAAGATATTGGCCCGTAAAAGTATACTCTGCAATCGTAGGGCATTTTATGCGGATGTATGACTGGAACACTGCACAAAAGATAAACTTTTGGATTGCCAATTCAAAAAATGTACAAGCTCGGATAAAAAAGTTTTATCGGAAAGAGTCGACGGTAATTTATCCGCCAGTGGATGTAAAAAGAATAGTTGATGCAACAACCAATCCGCCTCCGCCAAGTCTTCGGCGGACGAAGGAAGAATATTTTTTAATAGTGTCCCGTTTGGTTGGCGCAAAGGGGTTGGAAGAAGCTGCAAAAGCATTTAAAAATCTATCTTATAAACTTAAAATAGTCGGCGAAGCACACGGATTTTCAGACGTTGAAAAGCGACTGAAAAAGCTTTCCGGCGGTAATGTAGAACTGCTAGGAAGATTGGATGATATATCATTATATGATACATACGCCAAGTCAAAAGGTTTTATTGCTCTCGCAAGAGATGAGGATTTTGGTATTACTCCGGTTGAATCAATGGCAGCAGGTACTCCTGTAATTGCTTTTAGTGGAGGAGGATTCAAAGAATCGATTATCGATGGTGTTACTGGGATATTGATTAACGACACTGATGAAAAAACTTTGAAAGAGGCGATTAAACGATTTAATAAACTAAAGTGGGATAAAGCAATAATTCAAACCCACGCTGGAAAATTTTCTAAAGAGAGATTTATTAAGGATTTTCGCAGATACATTTCAGATATCACGGATAGATAAATTAATGTCTGCCCAATTATTACGTGTTACAATTTGTCCATGCCAGAGCTTCCTGAAGTAGAAACAGTCAGAAAACAATTAGAAAAATTTTTAAAGGGACATAAGATTGAGGAAGTCCAGGTTAATGTCCCGAAGATTTTTAGTGGGAATTCAAAAGATTTGATTGGAGCCAAGGTTGAGGAAATTAGGCGCTTTGCAAAGGTTTTATCTATTGACCTGTCTAACGGATATTCGATTGTTATTCATATTAAATTGACCGGACAACTTATTTATCGTGGTCCGAACTTAGAACAGGTTCCGAACCTGTCGAAAAAGGTAGTGGGAGGAGTTCCGGGCAGACATACTCATGTAATCTTTAAATTGGATAAAAATGCCTGGCTTTATTACAACGACGTTAGACGTTTTGGGTGGATTAAAGTTATTAAGACTAACGAAGTTGAAAAGACCGGATTTGTCGGGAAACTTGGTCCAGAGCCCTTCGGAAAACTTACACCCAATCTATTTAAGGAAATTCTTTCAAAAAGCAAAAGACCGATAAAAATTCTGCTTATGGATCAAGAGAAAATGGGGGGAGTAGGCAATATCTATGCAAACGACGCGCTTTGGCTTTCTAAAATTAATCCGAAAAAGAAATCGAGCGAATTAAGAGATGAAGAGGTTAAGAGATTGTTTGAAGCAGTTGAGAAAGTTCTAAAAAGCGGTTTGAAATACGGGGGAGCTAGTGAGCTAGCATTTGTTACACCGGATGGTAAAGAGGGAGAATATCAAAAACACACATTGGTTTATGGGAGAGAAGGCGAGTTATGTACAAGGTGTAAGAAAGGAAAATTTGAGAAGTTTTTTCTTTCCGGCCGCGGTACCTACTTTTGCCCCGCCTGCCAGCGCTGAGCGCAGACTATGCCAGGCCTAATTGTCAAAAGTAATCAGGTAGATTTTAGTTCTTGTTGAGCGGGTTTCTCAAAAATTAGAAGATTAGAAAAAGAGATATCTCTTCTCATTCCACCACTAACTTTTAGATTTACACCATTTTCTTTAAGAATATTTTCAGCGTGATTTCTTGCACCACCTAGGGGTCCTCCTAAATTGGAACAATGAAGTTTTTTTGCATGCTGCCAAGCGTTATACCATGTTTTTACTTCTCCAAACATACCTTTTCCCATTTTCTCCGGGGGCAAATCTTCTTTAGCTACTCGGAGAGTTTCTAAACCATACATGTTTGGCGGAACTATCATGTAGGCCTTACCGCCGGGAGCAAGAACGCGTTCCATTTCTCTGAATGCCTTTCCTAAATCTGGAATATGCTCGAACGTATGGAGCGAGTAAATTGCTTTGATGGAACCGTTTTCAATTGGAAGATATTGAGCATCAGCTAGAGAAACTTCATGTCTTTCTTGGGCTTTTTTAAGTGCGTCAGGGTTAATATCTATACCAACAATTTTTACTTTTTTGTCGGTGAAGGTGTTTGTTAACTGATCAAGATACAAACCCGTGCTGCAACCTATTTCTAAAATTTTGTCCCCATCTTTCACCGGACCTTCTGAAACATCTATTAGTGCTTGGCCATGTCCCGCTAAAGGACCATAATTAAATCTGGACTCTGCAATAGCTGCGTATTTTTCATCATATTTCACACCTGATATCGACGGAGAGAGCAAATTTTTTTGGGCAGAAGGTTGTTTTGAGGTTACTGTTTTAAGTTTTTCTCTTAACCTATCTATTTTTTTTTAGGTTCTACTGCAGCTTGTACTACAGCTTCTGGAGACTGGGGTGGCTCAGTTTCTTGCGCTTGTCCACCAGGTTGCATTTCTTTTAATCGTTGTTGAAGGTAGTCGAAATTTAATTTGTCGTTAAATGGATCTTGGGGATTAAAGAAAAGTTCGGCTAGCTTCTTTTCTTGATCCGGATCTATTAAGCCTTCAGGGACTTTGTATAATTCTGATCCCTCTATATCTTCAACTTGAATCTGTTTTGTATCTATTCCTACTAACTCAAATGCCTCGAATAACATACCTTTTAAAACCCCGGCGTCAACTTGTAAACCCCTTTGTGTCCCACCAAGATAATCAGCTACATTTAAATAAAATTTCAGAGAGTCTACAGTTACTATTGGACCAATTTCTTCACCGGGCCCCGGTTTTGCTCGAGTGTATCCAAATTCGTAATAGGAACCATTAAATGGCATTAATGTAGTTTTCTCACCGACAGTTCTTTTGATTTCTGTGTGATGAACTGATTGCGGTAGTTCATCTATAACTTCAACTTCTGGTGTATCATTCATATTATTTACTATTCCGTTTAATTATAAATCATTTTAACACAAAAGTTAAAATAACGTCAACGTATTGGATTTAGTTGTTTTAATAGTTTTATTTTATATAAATAACATATAGGACACCTAGGTTATAAATAGAAAAGGATACGAAATTTACTTCTGCCCTGTTTGTCAAAAAATAAACGAATTAATAGGATTTCTTTCTTAGACTATTACGAACAGCCGGTGCGGGACCTAAAACTTGTTTCCTAAAGATACTATTTAAGACAAATCCAAACAGTTTGTACCAAACGTTCAATAAGAGGTTTTTTGTAACAGATTTATGACAATGGTTATAAAATCACATCTTAAAAGGTAATTTTTTAGATATATTAGTGTATTATGTGCTAATAGACATATGATTATCAGGAAATTGCATTTATCGAATTTCAGAAGTTTTAAAGAGAAGACAGTCGGTTTTTCGGAAAATACTACTGTCATTATTGGTCCCAATGCTTCGGGGAAATCGAATATTATTGAGTCATTATTTTTGTTGTCTACCGGAAGAAGTTTCAGAGCAAGAATTGAGGAAGAAATGGTTAACTACGATGAAGAGATAGCCAGAGTTAAGGCAAGTATAGTTGAAGAGAGTCAAGATAAATTATCGGGAAATAATTTAGAGGCTGTGCTAACTCGAGGGCAGATAACCATAGGTAAATTTCCTGAAAAAATAGAAAAAGTGGCTAGGAAAAAACTTATACTTAATGGTATCGCAAGGCGGTTGGTCGATTTCGCAGGAGTGTTTAAAATAGTACTTTTTGGTCCGTGGGATATGGAAATCGTAACTGAATCTCCAAGCATCCGAAGAAATTTTCTCGATACTGTACTATCACAAGTCGATCGGGAATATAGACGCGCATTACTTTCTTACGAGAAAGGCTTGAGACAAAGAAACAGACTCCTTTTTCGTATTCGTGAGGAAGGAATTTCAAGAAGCCAGCTTCTTTTTTGGGATAAGCTTCTTATTAAAAACGGGAATTACATTTCCGATAAAAGAGCGGAATTTATTGATTTTGCGAATCAGTCAGGTGCTTTAAATGAACAACAATTCGAACTTACCTATGATAAAAGTACGATATCCGAAGGCAGACTCGAACAATACAAAGAGGAGGAAGTTGCGGCTGCAAATACTTTGGTTGGGCCGCATAGAGACGACTTTATTTTCAAAATCAAAAATAAAATATCAAAAAGCAAAGATGCTAGAGAGCTTGCGCCGTATGGATCACGAGGCGAGCAGAGGATGGGGATATTGTGGCTGAAATTAGCCGAACTTAGCTTCATTGAAGAAATGACTCAAGAGAAACCTACACTTTTACTGGACGATATATTTTCGGAACTTGACCACGAACATAGAGAAGTTGTAATGGATATTGCAAAAAACCAACAAACCATTATTACAACAGCCGACCCTCATTTCGTAGCGAATTTTGAAAAAGTAGAGAAGATTGAACTCTAAGATTGCGACTTGACTATTCTTAAGAAATCTCTAGGAGTTACGATTTTTATTCCTTCAAATTCACTGAAATCAAGTAGGTGTTTATCTCTGCTAACAATATAATTTGCTTGAGCACCTAACGCGCATTCAATAATTTTATTATCCGATTTGTCTTTTTTAACAACGCTAAGTATTGTGGCTGGATTTATTACTTCTGTAATTTTTGAGATAGCCTTCAAAGTTTTTCCTACCTTCTCCTCGTCCCAGTGAAATTTTTGGTTTAATTTTTCAGCTACTTCGAGCAAGATTGAGGCAGATGTATAAGCAACAACAATTTTATTTCTAGCTAGTTTTAGAACCTTTCTAGGATTTCCGCCAAATATTATTCCTGATAAATAAACGTTTGTATCTGGGACTATTTTAATTTTAGATTCTTTTAACCCCACCTTTGGTAATTTGGTTCCTTTGGGGAGAATCGATGACTTTGGTGATCCTAAAATGGCAGGAATTTGTAGACGGGAAGATGGATTATCATCAGTCATTTATTATTCTCAAAACGTCTTTTTCGTTTTTGATATTAAATTTTCTTCGGGTTTCTGCCCCCCATTTGAAAATTTCTTCCCACACTTCATCAGCTTCGTATCTATCAAGAAGCTCTCTAATTAGCTGACTTCGAGACTTACTTTCCTCCTCTGTAAACTTTTCTAGTTTATTAAAGTATTTTTCTGGGAGAGAAAGCGAAACTACCTTTCTTTTCATTGTATTAAAAATTATTACAGATAATGCTACATTTGTCAAACGCCGACCCGCATTTCGTAGCGAATTTTGAAAAAGTAGAAAAAATGGAATTGAAATAATATAATTTGATATATGTCTAATGGAGAAAGTTCTAAGGAGGCGAAAGGGTTGAGTTTGGATCTGAGCAGACTCAATCCCAGACAGCGAGAAACTTATAATAGTGTTTTACTTAGCGAGCAGGTTGAGGCGGCAAAGAATCGTGGTAATGTATCTTTAGCTCGAAGACAGGAAATTGCTGAAGGCTTATTAAATGGTAGTATAGCTAGTAAAGATGAAAGTCATACTCCACCGAAGCAGTATGATGGTGTTCCTGATTTGGAAAAATTTCATCAAGGAGGTGAGCGGTCATTAGCAGCAAGGCCTGATATCTACGAACTTGATGACTAATCTTCTTTCTGATTACCAACAACTCTACTTAGATTATAAGTTACTATTACGGCCAGTAAGGTAACAAAAACTGCATAAATCAAAAGCGATATCATTCCGGAACTTGCTCCAAATATTGGTTGAATATATACGTTAATAAATTCCTTAATTAATTCATTCCAGGCAAGTGCCGCTACCAGACCGAATCCGCTGGTGACTAATTTTAAAAGTTGTTTGGCAAATTGTTTCTTTAGTTTAGCTGCTTCGCTGCGAAATTTAGCGCTTAACCTTTTGTCTGCCTTTTTTTGAGCTTCTTTTTTGGCCATAGTTAATATAGTATATATATGAATTTTAAATTTTTAATACTTAATTTTCAATGATAAGAGAATTTAATAAATCTGATCTTGGGAAATTATATAAACCCGCCCAAAATTCTTCCGGAGAACAAAACGGTCCCTGTACAAAACTCGTCGTTCGCGAGGTCTACGTCCTCGCCTCACGATGTCGTTTATACGGGGCTATTCCGTTTTGTACTTTATGAAATATTTTAACAAATCCGAATTAAAGAAGTTATATAAACCTGCTAAAGATTCATATGGAGAACAAAACGGGCAAGCTACAATTATTGGGGGTTCATCTCTATTCCATGGAGCACCTGTTTTGACTTTAAAAGTTGCATCAAGAATCGTTGACATGGTCTTTTTTGCTACACCTGAATCAAGCGTTGGCGAGGTTGCAGAAAAAATAAAATCCCATTTAATGTCTTTTGTCTGGGTTCCTTGGGAGGATTCTGAAGAATATATTAAAAAGTCTGACGCGATACTAATTGGTCCGGGGTTTATGCGCTACGGTAGTGAGAAAACTCCTGAAGATCAAAAAGGGTATGAAAATCATCTTGAAGGCAAGGTTACAAGAGAAATAACCCAGAGTTTATTAAGGAAATTCCCTGATAAAAAGTGGGTGATTGATGCGGGAAGCCTTCAAACTATGGATGCTGAGTGGATACCTGAGGACGCGGTTCTCACTCCCAATAAAAAGGAATTCGAACTTCTTTTTAAAATCAAATATCAAATATCAAATATTAAAAATACTAATCAGAAATTAAAAATAGTTTCACAGAAAGCCAAAGAGTACAACTGTGTTATTGTGTTGAAAGGACCGGAAACAATTGTCGCGTCGCCAGCTGATGTTGTACTCGTCAAAGGCGGGAATCCCGGGATGACTAAGGGAGGAACGGGTGATGTCTTGGCGGGTTTAACCGTTGCCCTTTTAGCAAAAAACGATCCCTTTTTAGCTGCAGCATCTGCGTCCTATATTGCCAAGGCCGCCGCTGATGAGCTTTACGTAAAAGTTGGGACAACATATAACGCCGACGATTTGGCAGGTCAAATTCCGGAAACTTTTCGTCGACTGACGGCTAAGTAATCATGTCCTAAACCAGTACAAAAGTCTGTTATTTCCGCATATTTTGCGGTAATATAATCCTAATGTACTCCCCGAAATTTGTAATCACAAATAAGATTTTGAAGAATATCGGAGCGATAGAGGCATCAAAGGAAGTTATTGAAAATGCTCCGCTTGTGCCTTATTACGAAAAACAATTCCAAACTGATGCCATTACCCGTACTGTCCATCACGCAACCCACATGGAGGGAAATGAGCTTTCTTTGGAACAAACGAGAAGGGTATTGGAAGGTGAAACAATAGTCGCACATGATCGTGATGTGCAGGAAGTAATTAACTATCGTGATGTGATGAAGTTGGTAGACGAACTGGCGGTCAAAAGAGGTGGTTATGATATTCAAAGTTTACTCGATATTCATAGAGAAACAGTCAAAAAAATCGTCCCAGAAGAAAAGATTGGGATTTTGCGCAAATCTCAAGTTGTTATTAAGGAAGAATCAACCGGCAATATTGTTCTTGAACCCCCGCCCTCGATTGAAGTTCCGTATTTACTTGAAGATTTTTTCGAGTGGTTGAATTCCGGTGAGGCTTCTGAAGTGCATCCTGTTATGAAAGCAGGAATCGCCCACTATATTTTGGTTACAATCCATCCTTTTGTGGAGGGAAACGGAAGAACCATACGGGCATTTGCAAATCTTGTCCTTTTGCGCGAGGGATACGACATTAAACGTTATTTTTCACTCGAGGAGCATTTTGATTCGGATTTGGCAGCGCATTATGAATCTTTAGCCAGTGTTGATAGACAATCCCGAAATATTGCCGCACGCGACTTGACTCCTTGGCTAGAGTATTTTTGCGAGGTGGTTGCAGTCGAACTTGCAAAAATTAAAGAAAAGGTCAGAAAACTTTCGATAGACATTAAGTTGAAAGGAAAAATCGGCGAACAAGTTGCTCTTACCGAGCGGCAAATGAGACTTGTAGAATATTTGAGTGAAAACGGTTCGGCTGTAATGCAGGATTTGAAAGGGCTTTACAAAATGATTTCTGAAGATACGATTTTACGTGATATTACGGGATTAATTGATAAAGGTATAATAAAGAAAGAAGGAAAGACAAAAGCAGCGAGATACATAGTAAATAAATAATGTTGCCGACCGATCCACAATTTTTATATATGATATTGGTTCTTCCAAGTTTGTTTGGCTTGACTTTGGTGGGGGACGGGCTTAACAAAGTAATACACGAAGAATCGGGGGGTATGATCAGCATAGCGTTTGGTCTTATCTTTATCGCTGTAGTAATTTTTGCTTATCTCTTTTTATCGAATTATCTTACTCAAGGGATTTAATGATTAGGGATTAATAGTATAATTAAGCTCGATGAAATTCAGTGAGTTATCTAAATACCTCGAGAGGCTCGAAAAAACACCATCAAGAATTGAAATTACCAAGATTTTAGCCGAAGTTTTCAGTAAAACAAATTCCGAAGAAACGGATTTAACTACTTATCTTCTTTTGGGAAGTTTAGCCCCTAGCTATAAAGGAGTGGTTTTCAATATAGCCGAAAGAATGATGATTGATGTTCTCGCTAAGGCTTATAACAGCGAAAAGCATAAGGTAATGGCGCTATATAAAAAATTAGGCGATCTCGGAGATGTGGCAACCGAACTTGCACAAACCTCAAATATCAAATCGCGAAAGTTTAATCTTTCTGTCTCACAGGTTTACAATCAGCTATTGGATTTAGCAAAGGACGAAGGGGAAAAAAGCGTGGAGAGAAAAATTGCGAAGATGGCAAAACTTCTGGCCGATCTGGACCCTCTTTCTGCCAGATATGTGGCCAGAATCCCTGTTGGGCGTTTAAGACTGGGATTTTCGGATAAAACAATTCTTGATTCACTTTCCTGGATGGAGACGGGAAATAAGAGCAAGAAAGCAAAACTCGAAAAAGCCTATCAAGTTATTCCCGATGTTGGATTATTGGCAAAAAGAGTAAAGGAATTTGGTATTGATAAAGCTACGAAGAATATAGTCCCAATAGTTGGAATACCGGTACTGCCAATGCTTCCTCAAAGAATAAAAAGTCCAACAGAAATGATTGAAAAAATGGGGAAAGTTTTTGTTGAGCCCAAATTCGACGGCTTAAGAGTATTAATTCATTACAAAAAAGAAAAAACAAAAGAACAAGTTATGGCATTTACCAGGAATTTAAATAATGTAGTGGATATGTTTTCGGAACTCAAAGATGTTGGTAAACATGTACATGCGCGTGAGTTGATTCTTGATACTGAAGCGATCGGGATGGACCCTGAAGTAAAGCGGATGGTTGATTTTCAGACGACAATGCAAAGGCGCAGAAAGTACGAGATAGAAATGAAGGCAAAGGAAATTCCCTTAAGATTTCAAGTGTTTGACATAGTTTACAAAGATGGTGAGAGCTTAATGGACTTGCCTTATTATGAGCGCCGAGAAATTCTCAAAAAAGTGATTAAGGATGACGAATTGCTTATTGTTGATGATGCGGTTGTTGCTGAGGATCCGAAAGTTATTGTAAGTGAATACAATGAAAAAATTAAGGCAGGACTCGAGGGAGTTGTTGTTAAACGCTACGATACAGCCTATATCCCGGGGCGTACTGGCTGGCGATGGGTGAAAATGAAGCAGAGTGAATCTGAGCTTGGAAAATTAGCAGACACTGTGGATTGTGTTGTAATGGGCTATACACAAGGTCGTGGAAAAAGAGCCAGTTTTGGAGTGGGGCAGTTTTTGGTTGGCGTTAGGGACGGAAATGATATTAAAACAGTAACGAAGGTGGGAACGGGATTGACAGACGAACAGTTTAGAATTTTAAAAAAGCGATTAAAAAAGATAGAGACTAAAAAAAGGCCAAAAAATTATATTGTTAGCAAATTATTAGAACCAGATTATTGGGTTGAACCCTCCCTTGTAGTTGAAATAGCAGCCGATGAAATTACCAAAAGTCCAAATCACTCGGCGGGTCTGGCACTCCGATTTCCACGTCTAGTTCGTTTTCGTGATGATAAAGATCCCCGGAATGCAACCACAGTTGAGGAAGTCCAAAAACTCTTTAGAATGCAAAAAGGGTTTTGAAATGGGCTGTACTTCAATATGTTAGCATTTATATATGCAGGAAATGCAGGGACTTACATCAATTGAAGCTAATATTAAACTTAAAAAGTATGGAGCTAATGTTTTGCCGGAAAAGCCACCTCCTTCTTCTTTTACAATATTTTTATCCCAATTTAAAAATCCTTTAGTCTATGTACTTTTGAGTGCAGGAGTTGTCACATTTTTCTTGGGAGACTTTTCCGATACGACATTCATCTTTTTTGTGGTATTAGTCAATTCCACTCTTGGTTTTATTCAAGAGCAAAAAGCTAGTAAAGCGCTCGCATCGCTAAAAGCCATGGTTCACCCGATGGCAGATGTAATAAGAGATGGAATAAAAAGAAAAATTGATATATCGGAAATTGTTCCGGGTGATTTAGTCGAGCTTGAATTAGGAGATAAGATACCTGCCGACGGAAAATTACTAAGGGCCAACAGACTGTTTATTGAGGAAGCTATCCTTACAGGAGAATCGATACCTGTCGAAAAAAACACAGGAGACGAAGTCTATATGGGCACTATTGTTTCTGTGGGTGAAGCGATTATGCAGGTTAATTTGACAGGTGATAAAACTCAAATGGGAAAGATTGCCGCTTCTATTCAAAAACCGCATGAAGATACTCCTCTAACAAAACAGCTTAAAAATTTTAGCAGTCAATTGACTGTTTTAGTCGTTGTTCTTACAGTATTTGTTTTTTGCGTGGGATATCTTACAGGTAGGGACCTGGTAGAAATGTTTAAAACTTCTGTAGCTCTTGCAGTTTCTTCTATTCCTGAAGGACTTTTAATTGCATTGACTGTTGTTCTGGCTATTGGTATGCAGAGAATTTTAAAGAAAAAGGGATTGGTAAGAAATTTGGTATCGGCTGAAACGCTTGGTGGAGTAACAACAATCTGTGTTGATAAGACTGGAACGCTGACCTATGGCAAGCTTGAGGTTGTCGAAGAACATGGTGACATAGAGGAGGTCTGTTTACAACACTTCGCTTCTTCCGATGACCCGATTATGGTTGCGGCTCGCGATTGGTTAACTCAGAATTCAACCCACTTTGAAGAAATAGGGGAAAAGTTTAATAGGGATTGTAAGCTCATCGATTCCATACCGTTTACCCCTCAAAACAGATTTTATGCAAGTTTAATTGAACATAAGGACAAAAACAAAGAAGTATATATTAACGGAGCGCCGGAACATTTATTGGAGTGGTCAACTTTAACAGGTGATATACAAAAAGAGATAAAAGAGAAGATAAAAGGATTAACAAAAGAGGGGAAAAGGGTTATCGCCATGGCGAAAAAGGATGTTGATGAGTCTTTGAAAAAGATTTCCGAAGATAATGTGCATGGTGAGCTAAAGTGGGTTGGTTTATTGGTTTTTACAGATCCGGTAAGAGATGGGGTTAAGGATGCATTTAAACAAACTAAAGAGGCGGGAATAAAAACGATATTAATTACAGGTGACTATCCGGAAACTGCATTGGCCGTAATGCGGGAGTTGGACATGGATTTGACGGAGAAGAGAATTATTGCCGGTAGTGATTTGGAAAAAATGAAGGAATCCGAAGTTTCCGAGTTGCTACTTAGACTTTATAAAAAAGACAGCGGGGCAATAATTTTTGCACGAACACGCCCCGAGCAAAAGTTAAAAGTGATTAATGCTCTGAAGAAAAACGGTGAAGTTGTTGCTATGATGGGTGACGGGGTTAATGACGCTCCGGCACTTCACCGGGCAGATATCGGAATTGTTGTCGGTGATGCAACCGATGTAGCAAAGGAAACTGCAGATTTGGTACTTCTGGATTCGAGTTTTGAAACAATCGTCGGTACGATAAGAGAGGGCAGAGGAATATTTGATAACATCAGGAAAATAATACTCTATCTTTTAAGCGATTCTTTTGAGGAAATTATTGCAGTGGTCGGAACGATAATATTTAGACTTCCTCTTCCGGTTACGGCGGTACAGATACTTTGGATAAATATCGTTTCAGACGGCTTTCCGCATTTGTCTTTAACTATCGATCCGAAAGAAAAGGGGATAATGCGCCGACGACCGAAGCTTCCCAATACAAATATTGTTGCAGATTGGATGAAAATTCTAATATTTATTGTTTCTCTTTCCGGGGGGTTGGCGGCACTTGGACTTTTTTATTATTACTATAATTTAACCGGAAGCGTATCTATTGCCAGGTCGGTTGCTTTTGCCACCTTGGGAATAAATTCTTTAGTCTACGTCTTTTCTATAAGGACACTAAAAGACCCTTTCTGGATCGAAAATCCGTTTAAAAACAAATGGCTTAACGGTGCAGTTGTAGCAGGGTTGTTTTTTCAGATCTTGCCCTTTACAAATAGCGCTTTAAGAAGTTTTTTTGAACTCCAGCAGTTAACGGTAGCACAATGGATAAGTGTATTTGGGGCTGCAATTGTTATGTTTTTGATTATTGAAATTTCTAAAATGATATTCAGGTTAAGATTTGAAAAGTAATTTTATATGATTACAGGATTAATATTTTTAATTATTATTTTTTCGTTGGTTTTGGTCAAATCAGCTGATCAGGTTGTTGTAGCAATAAGAAGGATCGCGAAGGAAACCCATGCTGGTATTTTTGTAGTTTCTTCAATAATACTTGCCGTAAGCACATCCTTTCCTGAACTTTTTGTCGGTATTACTTCTGCTTTGGAGAAAGAATCCGATCTTGCTTTAGGTGTTGTTTTGGGTTCAAATATCGCGAACATCGCCCTTGTCGGTGCATCTGCCGCATTTATCATTGGGAGGGTTAATATCAACTCAAATTACATTAAACAGGATGTCTTAATTGCTTTTATTGCCGGACTATTGCCGTTTACGCTCATAATGATCGATAGAAATCTTACAAGAATTGACGGAATAATTTTAATTACAACTTATCTTGCATATGCTACCGGGTTTTTTAAGCATCGCTACGAGCAAATAGGACGTGAACATCAGGAAGAAAGTTTTGTTTACAGATTTTTCAGAAAAATAAAAAATATAGAGTCAGTTAAAAGCAGGGAATTGGGAAGATTTTTCCTGGGGATATCAATACTTTTGTTATCTGCAGATATCATTGTCAAACTTTCAAAATCGCTGGCTTTATATGCAAATATCGACGTTTTTATTATTGGTTTAATTGTATTAGCAATCGGTACTTCGCTTCCTGAGTTCGCCTTTTCAATAAGAAGTTTGGAGGACGGTCAGCCCTCAATGTTTCTAGGAAATATCTTGGGTTCGGTCATTGCAAATTCAACTTTGATAGTTGGTATAAGTGTTTTAATATATCCATTAAATAATATTGTATTCAGCGACTATTTTGTTGCTGTTTTTGTATTTGTTATTACTTTTATTACTTTTTGGTTTTTCATTAAAACAAAGCATGAACTTATGAGGTGGGAAGCAGGATTATTAATCATAATATATATTATTTTTCTCATACTGGAATTTACAAAGTAATACTTCTTTGTTATATAATTTGTTCAATTTTTTAGTTAAATTGAAAGACGATATTAACTTATGGAAATAATTGCTGATTTGGAGGTTCATTCAAAATACGCTCGCGCGGTTAGCTCTTCAATGACTCCGGCTATTATTGGGGAATGGTCTGATAAAAAAGGAATACACCTTGTCGGTACAGGCGACTTTACGCACCCGATGTGGTTAAGAGAATTGGAATCCACTCTTGAGGAGGAACATCGGGGAATATTTAAATTAATAAATTCGGATGTCAAAGCAAGATTTTTGCTCACCTCAGAAGTTTCGTGTATGTATAAACACAACGGCAAGGGGCGTCGCGTGCATTTATTGGTTTATATGCCCTCATTTTCCTCTGTAAAGAAATTCAATAGTGGTTTGACTAAGTCGGGTGCTAATCTTTTCTCAGACGGAAGGCCGATAATTGGTTTGAGCCTAAAGCAAGTTGCAAGAATAGCACTTGAAGCCGATGAGAAAGCTCTCCTGATACCGGCCCACGTATGGACTCCGTGGTTCGGATTTTATGGATCAATGAGCGGGTATGAATCTTTGTCGGAAGCCTTTGAAGAACTGGAAAAATATATTCCCGCCGTTGAAACCGGACTTTCTTCGGACCCTGCGATGAATTGGAAAATTTCAGAACTTAGTGGGAAAAGAATCGTTTCATTTGGGGACGCACATTCTCCGCAAAAATTGGGAAGGGAAGCAACAGTATTTCAAATTAAAAAATCAAAAAGAATAACCAATTTGACTTCGCAAATTGTCAAAAACCAGCCTGCCGGACGGGCAGGTCATAATGACCCCATAAAAAATTCTTCGAAATTTAACTGGGTAGGCAAATCAAAATTAAAAATTACATACAAGGGTGTTTATGATGCAATTTGGGGTGATGAAAATAGCGATTGGGAAATTGGCTAT
>Ga0209341_10001827_pt1 | contig 20746 bp, 23 predicted proteins | sample RifCSP13_2_FD_184020 | JGI IMG/M metagenome (GOLD analysis project Ga0209341, IMG submission 184020) | Soil microbial communities from Rifle, Colorado - Rifle CSP2_sed 13_2 (SPAdes) (version 2) | ecosystem: Environmental > Terrestrial > Deep subsurface > Rock core/Sediment | place: Rifle... | reverse complement strand
CTTGCCAGCTACGATTCCCTCCGCACCCACGCCTCCTCGGCCTGCAGGGCGCGCACTTTGCGCGGCTGGATCTTGCGATAGACCTGCTCCGGCGGCAGCGACTGTCCGTCGGCGCGCAGCAGATCATCGATGGCCACACCGAACAGGTGCTGATTTTCCTCCAGGTAGGGGCGGATCAGCATCCAATCATGGGTGGTGAAGGCGGCAAACTCGCCGCCGTTAAGCTGCGCTTCGCTCACCAGCCGGTGCGGGTCGCGTACATAGATCGCCCCGCCGGAGGCCAAGGAGAACAGGTTGCCCCCCGGGTAAGGTGTCTCCAGCTCGACCAGCCGCCCCTGCGCCTCGAAACGCACCCCGTTCAGCACCACGAACCCGCCGCCGTTGAGGGCGTCTCCGGCCATGAACGACTCGGCCAGGTAGTCGCCCGGCGAGCCGTACACGTCAATCCGCACGCCTTTTGTGTCTGGCCCGAAGCCATTGCCAAGGAAACGGCAAAAGCCGCCCGCGTACAGGCGCTTGAGCTGCGAAGCCAGCGAGTCGTTGCCCTCGGGCGGAAAGCCGTGTCCATCGACGATCGCCGTTTGCCCGGCGCTGCGCGGGTCTGGCAGCCGCTCGCCGAAGACGATGGTGCAATAGTCCTCGCCGGGGGAGTAGCGGAGGAGGTCGACCAGGCGGGCATGCGCTCTATTGCCCAGCGGAAGATTGCCTCTCCGCGGGCCTCCGGGATGGGCTGAGGCGCAGGAGGTCGGCCAGCTCCGGACTCCGGTAGGGCCACCCTCCCGCGGCGCGCAGCGGGTGGCCGAACTTATCGGTGCAGATCAGCCGGCCGCGCCCCTCTCCATCCGGTTGGACGGTGAAGATGAACGCCCCGCCATCGGTATGGCTGCCGCCGCGCGCGTTCCAGTAGCGGTCGGCCCGCCCCCAGAAGCGGGCGTCCTCGTTTGCCAGGCTTTGCAGGGCGGCGTCGATGGCCTGTTTCTCGGAGGCGGCAAAGCCGATGGCGGTGTCTTCGCCCTCTTGCAGGGCGAACACCTGCGGGCGCAGCATGCTCGTGTCGGTGATGCCGATCAGCCGGTAGGCCGGTGACTCTCCACCAGCGGATTGGGCGATGAGAAAGAACCAGGGACCATCGGGCGAGGCGTGCATATGGGTCACCTGTACCATCTCATAGATGCGGCGCTTGTCTTCCGGTAGCAGGGTGAAATCGTGCTCGGTCGTGGGCGCCAGGGCCTCGATGACGTATTCGAGTGGGTAGCGATAGGTGCGATGCAGCAGGTCGAAGACCAGCGCCGAGACCTCGGTGTCGGTCAGGAACAACGGGTGGATGTTGCGCTGTCCCAGGTACTCGGTAATCGAAGCGTAGTTGGCGAAATCGCCGTTGTGCACCAGGGCCTCGTTCAGGCCGACGAAGGGGTGCGCCCCGCCTGGGTGCCAGACGCGCCCCTTGGTAGGGTAGCGGTGATGGCCGATCCACACCCTGGCATGGAGATCCTCGATCTGGTAGTAGCGGATCACATCGTCGCCGTAACCGACCATTAGGTGTTCTGGTAGACGAACTCGCCCTGGATGGCGCCTGGGTCGCCGTTTTGCAGAGCGTTGCGCCCCTGGAATTCGGCCAGGGCTGCGGGCTTGGGCTGCACGAGGTACAGCACCACCTCCGGTGGGGGGACCTCCAGACCGGCGATGGTGCGGTAATCCCCGACGTGCGGCTGAGGGCGGACGTGATCCACCTCGAAAGCCGCCTCGACGTACTTGCGCTCCACCTCGGCGCGGCAGGAAGCCTCCAGGTATGCCACCGCCAGCAGCGTGTTGTTGCTCAGCACGTGCGGACTGACGCCGAACTCGTCCGGCTGCAAACCCACCGCGGCGATCCCGCCACCCTTGCCATTGCCGCGGTTGCGCATCTGCGCCAATGATTGGAGCAAGTGGTGGGCCGGGATGGCTTCGCTCTGGTCGCGGATGTTCTCGTTGAGCAGGTAGCGGTGCACCTTGGGGATGGCGAACTCGATGGGCATGGCGATGTTCTTCTTGGCGATCTCCGGCGCGACGCCCGTTCCTCCGTACGAGCCGTCCAAATGGATGATGTGCGCTCCCGCGTAGTAGCTGCCCACCGCCACCATGTCCACGTCGGTGGGGGTAGAGACTTTCACCGACACCAACGCTTCCGGCTGGATGGTCTTGATCCAGTCCACGTGCTTGCGGTGGTCTTCGACCGAGTACACCGAGTGGAAGGGGAATGGGGAGAACAGGCTGACCCATGGGATGCTTTCACGCATCCTGGCCACTGATGGAGAGGAACGCAGGAGCAGGATATAAATTTTAACAGCTTTGGATAATAAGATTTATCCAAAGCTGACTGGGTTAGCTGGCGCATCCTCGTTTCGATTGGGCAAATATGGGCTAACTAAGGGGTATTAGATTGGCAATTCGATATGCCCAGGGCGAACAACGGCACTTAGTGCCTATCCGAATAACCCGGCGGCTCGGAAGGCGATGAGCGCACAGGCGAAGTGGAGAAAAGCGATGTAATTTTCAGGTTTCTTCTCCCAACGGATCAGCAGGCGGCGAAAGCGGTTTAGCCACCTATGGGATCGTTCCACGACCCACCGGCGGGCACGCTTCCCTGCTTCGGCCCTGAGTTCTTTGGCTTCTTCTCCGCGGGAGCGAATATGCGCCGTGAAACCAAATTCGCAGAGCGTATCGCGCACTTCCTGGTAATCATAGCCTTTATCCAGACACATGCCTTGCGGTTGTTCAGCAGCCGGCTCGGGACGGTCAACCACCATGCTCTCAATCGTTTCTCGCACCAATTTCATGTCGTGGCGATGGGCTCCTTCAATCGCTAGACCGATCGGCACGCCATGCCCTTCGGTCAATAGGCTGCGTTTCGCCCCTTTTTTCCCCGGTCGGTGGGATTGCTGCCGGTATCTTCCCCGCCCAGGGGTGCTTTGGTCATCGCTCCGTCCATGCTTAGCCAAGCCCAATCGATCCCTTGTAGCTCGTCAAACTGTTCCACGCCGGCTTTCCATAGCTTCAGAAAGACCCCCGCTCGTTCCCATTCCTGAAATCGGTCATGGGCGGTCGAGCCAGGACAGAGATCGGTTTGATCGAGGGCTTTCCATTGGCAACCGGTCCGAAACACATAAAAGATGGCATCGGCACATTTGCGATCTGGCACACGCGGTCGCCCGCCGCCAAAGCGATGGGTGTTCACATGGATCGGTAGCAGCGGTTGCAGCACGGCCCACAATTCGTCCGATATGCGGAAGCACGTCGTAGTTTTGTTGTTGGGCGTTCGTGCCCGAGTTCGTTTTGCTTGGGTTGTATCGGTTGGTTCTCTCATGTGCCCAAGTTTACCAGTTATTCGGATAGGCTCTTATAGGACGCCCTGTTCGTAATTGTCATTAGGGCGTCCTACTCAACCGCCTTTCCTTCCAGCTGAGATACGACTCGCGCGCTTACTCCCCGCTCATCTCAATGAAATCGCCGTGCCACGTGTGTAGGAAAACCTGACCCGTGTAACCGTTGGCGCTCAGCATGCCCACCGGCTCTCCGTCCCGCTCGACATCGATGGTGTAATAGCCGTAGAACGGATCGGCTGGGTCGGACACCTTTGCTCCCGACAGATACGTATCCAGGTAACTCTGAGCGGTCTGTAAGACCTGTTCAGCACTGACCGGCATCTGATCTGGGCTTTGCGCTGAGGGCAAGTTCCCCGGCCGACCCATCATGCCGCTACCCATCATCCCTTCGGCTCCGCTCAGGGCAGGCCCTGGACCCATTCCAGAGAAGCCAGCCATCATTCCGTACTTTTGGTTCCACATCATGTTGGGGCCTGGCTCGGGGTATACCGCCAGGGTAGCAGGATCAACCAGGACTTCGAAAGCGCCAAACCCGGTGCTTTTTTCAACTACGATGGCGTAAGCGTGATTATCGAATATCATCACCTCATCCACGGAGAGGTCATCATTGCCGAGGCGAGAAAGGTAACTTTCCACTGCCTCCCGGGCATCTGATATGGATAAAGGCTTGATCTCTACTAAGGAGCCCGTTCCACCCGCTCCCATCATCCCACCCATCATACCAGGTCCATAGCCATTCATCATTCCACTACCCATCATGCCTGGGCCGTATCCGCTCGTCATGCCAGATCCATAAGGGTCGTTTTGGTTGAAGTTTGACATCATCCAACCTGGGCTATAACCCATCATCTCCCAACGAGCGTAAACCACACCACCGAAGAAGGCAAGAATCACCAGCGCCGATACGGCAGCGACGACAAGAATAAAACGAAGCGTTGTACTCATTAGAAATACTCCTAGGGTTATTATCAACGGCTTTTACACCGGTTTTTTTAACGCTTCTCCCGGTATAAACAGCTGCTTCGAAGAATCCATGAAGTCTGCATAGAGACCATGTGAAGACCGTTCATTCTTGTGGGATGATAGCCGCTAAAGGCGATATCCATCAGCGCTTAAAAACCTGACCTTGTATAGGCATTTTGGCCTATTCGCCGCTTGCAGACGCGTATTCGGCTTTTCTTTATATGGAGGGGAAAGCCATATCACCTTTGAAGAGATCTACGCCAGGGTGCCTAACATGGGCTGAAAGCTCACGCGGAACCCCGTCTTTTTTCTCAAGGGTAGGCTTGTTCAAGCCAGTCTACCGGGTCTACCGGGACCCCGCCCACCCACACTTCCCAGTGCAGGTGGGGACCGGTAACACGTCCTGTCGCACCACCCAGGCCAATGATTTGCCCGGGTTTTACCACTTCCCCTGGCTTGACAAGAATCTCCGATTGGTGGTCGTACGCGGTGTAGACCCCCCAACCATGGTCGATCACGGTCGCGTTGCCGCGCACGGTGAGCGGCCCTGCGAACACGACCTTTCCTGCCGCCGGGGCGTATAGCTCGGTGCCGATGCCTCCGCAGAAATCCAGGCCAGAGTGGAAGGAGTTATAAGCGCCGCCATTGTACGAACGGCGATTGCCGAAGGGGGAGGTCCAGCATCTGGTAAATTCTTCAGGCACAGGGCTCTGAAATTTTCCATTCCACATTTTTTCAGAAGTCACCGGAGCGCCCAGGGCTGACCATATCTCGTTTTCCGGCCCGGTCACAGACGGATCGAGCGTTTCTGGGTCTACGCTCAGAACAGGATCATAGGCATAATCCCCGCCGCGAATATATACCGGCTGCGAAAAAACGAACTCCGGCTCGTTGGAAAATTCACCCCTGGATAACTTGCCTGCCAAAGTCAGTGGATATAAGCCTGGCTCGGTCATGGCATGGGTGCCTTGCAGGGCAACATAGCCGTCTTCCAGCTCGAAGAAGCGCAGCTCACGACCGGCTAAAGAGCCGCTGAGCGCAAGGCCTGGCTGGCTAGAAATCTTGATCAGCGCCGTTTTCCCCTGTATGAATGGTAAAGGATTCAATAAAACAGCCGTGATTACCTCGGGTAAGGCCCCCGGCCCGTCAGCACCTGTCCCAGCCAGGCGCAACGTCTCTCCCGGTAGCGCAGCCCAGGTCCCTGGCAGGTAATTGTTCTCGATCAGTGTCCAGGGGTTTGAATTCCGCATGACAGCCAATTCCAGCAAGGATTGGCTTGGCGCTAAGATGGTACGCGGACCAGCCCGGCTCTTGGTACTTTCATACGGAATAATCAGCGTGGCGCCTGCGAATAGCTGGGCCGGGCTCGCCACGCGATTGAGGCTTACCAGAGTCTCAACCGGTACAAGGTACCGACGACTCAGGCTGCGAAGGGTTTCTCCGAAAGGGATGATGGTTGTGTCCAGCCTTCCCTGGTAGCCATCCAGTCCGGGGATAACCAGCTCAACGCCGATGGAAAGCTGGGCGGGGTCGGAAATGCCATTCGCCTTTTGAAGTTCCTCGATCCCCACGCCGAACCGCACGGCGATATCCCAGAGCGAATCCCTTTCCTGGACGACGTAGTACGGCTGCGCAGGTTGATTTTCCTGGGCTTTTACCGGGACAACGGCTGCGGCCAGTAAAATGAGCGCCAGGCATGCGAGAAATGACTTGCGCATCAATAAACGGTCACCCGGGTACCATAACCCCGCCGATCCCAGGCAAAGCGGTCTTTCACGGGCACTTCCCAGACGGGCGTGCACCAGCGAAACAGCCACTTGGCTTCGGCTGGGCGCATATTGACGCAACCCCGGCTCATCGGCGCGCCAAAATTGTTGTGCCAGTAGGCGCCGTGAAAAGCCACACCCGTCTCGGGGATGAAGAAACTGGTCCAGGGCACACCGGGAAGCGAGTAACCTCCCGGAGCGCCGCTCGTTTCCAATAAGGAACCCATATGCTTGGATGGGGATTTGGATTGGATCCTAAATTCACCTTTCGGCGTGTGGGTGGGAATCCCGTTCGTGGGAGGCCGCAGGCTGTGGTAGCCAGATGAAATCTTCGTACTGAATACCTTTTCTTCCCCTTCATAGGCCGATAACTCCTGCCTGGCAATCGAGACTTCGATGCGTTTTTCTTCCGCCGGTACGTCGGTGGAAAGCGGGCTGATCTCCTCGTCTGGTATGGGACGCAGGTGAACAGCCGGAGCGTAATACAAAAGAAGCGAATCCAGCTCGTTGGTGATCTGGTACCAGGGTTCGCCATCCGGGCCTTCGTCGATGCCTGTGATCCAGTGGGTTGTTTCGTAATATAACCGATATTGCTTTCGCCAGCCATCGGAGCGGTCGTAGCGATAAGAATCCGAATAGGGAACCGTTACCTCGCACAACTGGCCGCCTTCGAGGACATTATCCATCACCGGATTGAAATGCATCTTCACCAATTGCAGGTAGCCGCTGTGCACGTAACCACCCCACACTCGATACCAGACAGGATTATACGCAGGTCCACCCGGCGCATTGAGAGCATAATAAAGCGCGATCAACTGATCACGGTAGCGTTTTCCGACGATCAAAGACACATCCGACCGCGGCTCGGTGTAAACATCGATTTCATCGATGGTAACCCGCCCCCATAATTCGGGCTCTGGTTGGTCGCCCGGCCTGAAATTTGCGGGAATGATCAGCCCACCAAACGCGGATGCCCCTAACTTGATGAACTCGCGGCGAGAAAAGGCGCTTTTCATTCCACTACAAACCGATTTGCGGTTGCAGGTAAAGGGAGATAGCACCCAGGTCCGGGCTGGAGAGGCTCGCAGCGTTCATACGGTCGCCAGGATCAACAGGCCCATCACCACGACGCCGCTTCCAAGCGCCAACCGCACCCATTCTTTGTGATGGATGTTCCAGTGCGCCAGGCGATTCAGGCTGGGGCGGGAAGCTGCCAGGAGTAAAATCCCCATCAACGGCAGGACAAAAACGATGTTGTACAACACCAGATAGCCATACCCCAGCAGGGCGGTCGGCTGCAGCGCCAGCAAACTGAGCACCCCCAGGTAAACCGCGCCGCTGCACGGTACGGTGCACAGGCCGATCAGGAAACCGCCCACGACCAGCGCCGGGACGGTTGCTTTTCTGGCCGACTGGCGGGCGATCAGGCTGACCCTGCCAGGAGCCTGCAGGCGCCAGCCCCAGTCCGGGAGGAAGAAGTCTTTGAGCATCCACAGGCCAAACAGGATGGCGAGCAGCGCCCCGAAGCGGGCCGGGGCGTGCTGGCGGGTAAAAAAGTCCAGGGTTTTGAGCAGTCCCACACCCAGGCTCAGGTAGGTCAGGAAGATGGCTGCGATGTAAACGCCGCCTCGCGATAACAGGCGAGCCCGGACCGCATTAACGCTTTGCTCCCCGGCTTGAAGCGCAGCCAACATAGCCGTGATGAACAGCAGCAGGACGGTGAAGGCGCACGGGTTAATGCCATCGACAGCGGCAGCCATCAGCACGGCGGGCAGGGTGATCTGCGGCAGGTAAACTTGCATGGCCTCTATCGGGGCGTTGGGATGCCAAAAGCCGGTCAGCGCTGCCGCGCCCAAGGCGATTATCAGCAGGAGAGAGAGGACAAAAATGTGGCGCAGGCTGCTTCGGGGGAGATTGGTGATCGCCATCGGTTATGCCTCCACGACCAGGGTACCGTTCATGGTCGGGTTGGCTCGCCCACCGCAGCAGATATCGCAGTAGAAAGTATAGGTGCCGGGTTTATCCGGAGTGAAGGTGGTGTAGTTGGAGCTTTCCGGCTGGGTGATGATATTCAAGCCCAGCTCATCCACCGCCCACTGGTGTTTACCGCCTCCATCCGTGTGGTGTGAGTTATCCAGGCTTGTCAGGCGGATGGTCACCGGTTCGCCCGCCTTTATCCGTATCTCGGGTTTGTCGAAACCGTCCATGGCGGCAGCAACGTCGATGACGTTTCCAGCCATGGGCGGCGGCGCAGGTCGGAAGAAAGCGGTAAACAGGTAATACCCTGCCAGACCTAAAACACCGACGACGACCACGGTGAATATCACCTTCCGGATGCGTTGCTGCCGTCGATGGGCATTTCTTCGGGCCGCGCGGATCGTTTTGGACATTGGATTCAATCCCTTCCAGCAACTGGATTAACCTTGAAAAATCATCCCTTTGATCATAAGCAGGAATCAAATCCATCAAAAGCGCTGTTTTGCCCTTCTTCTGATGAGCCAAATGGCGCGTGAAAGGAGTCACATAATCTCCATGTAGAACACGGCGGCAGGGCGGGGATCAGGTTTCGAACCTGTACAGCTTGCCGATGTAAATCTGCTCGTTTTCCAGCTTGACCTCATAGCGATCAAGCGGGCGCGGCGGGGGACCGGAAATAACCATCCCTTGTTTGTCGAAGATACCGTTGTGGCAGGGTGATAAAAAGCGCTCCTGGTCCTGGATCCAGCGCACCCGGCACCCCAGGTGGGTACAGATGTTGGACATGGCAATATATTCCCGCCCATCCTGCGTGAGCACGAAAGCTGCGATCTGCTCTTCAGCTGAAATCCACCCGGCCTGGCGAGTGATTTTCGCCTTGAACAGGGTGGGGACGCCCAACTCAACCTTTGAAGCAGATCCCAGCCTGACCCAGCCCTGATCCTCGCTCCGTTGAAAGGCCGGCCCCGCGATATACGCAATGGCCGGTATCCCCAATGCGCTGCTGATCAGACCACCAATTGTCCAGATGGCTATCTTGAGGGTATCCCGGCGGGAGAGCGGCTTTTCTTCTTTCATTCTTTGCCATCCTCCTTTCTCCTGTAGAAATATACATCTAAGGATAAAGCCTGCACAAGCGCTGTTTGATCCGGTTCGAAGCAAGCATTTTGGCTTATGCAGCCATTTCGCTGCCAAACCACACAACACAAGCGCTATCTCAGAGAACCATCGTTCACCTTATCCTGTTTATCTCGGTCGATAAATTCGTCACGGCAGCCGGTTGCGCAGAAGTAAAACACCTGCCCATCCCATTCCAGGCGGACAGCCTTCTCCCGCTCGACCGTCATCCCGCACACCGGATCGGTCGCCATGGTGACCACTTCTTTGAACTGCCCATCTTCCAGCCAGAGAACACGGTCGGCAATATCCTTGATGCGCTGGTCGTGGGAGACGATCACCACGCTGCGACCCTGCTCCTTGGCAATTTTCCGCATCAAGCGCATGATCTCGTGCCCAATTTTCGAGTCGAGGTTGGCGGTGGGCTCGTCGGCCAGGATCAGCGCCGGGTCGTTAATCAGGGCGCGGGCGATCGCCACGCGCTGTTTCTCGCCTCCCGAGAGCTGCTCGGGCAGGAAGTTCAGCCGGTCTTTTAGCCCCAGTACCTCCAGGAGAGCAGTCGCTTTCTGGCGGGCAACCGACCGCTTTACGCCTGCCAGTTCTGCTACGATGGCGACATTCTCCAGCGCAGAGAGCGCTGATAGCAGGTTGAAATCCTGGAAGATGAAGCCGAACTTATGCAGCCGGATGGCAGGCAGGCGGCGCTCGTCGAGCGAACTGATCGCATTCCCATTGAGGCGAATCTCACCCTCGCTCGGCTTGAGCAACGCCCCCAACATCGATAGCAGTGTGGTCTTGCCAGAACCAGATGGTCCCATGATCAGAACGATCTCTCCGGGCGCGACCGCAAGCGATATCCCCCGCACCGCGACCACTTCGGTCGATCCGGAACCGTAGCGTTTGGTAACCTGGTTCACCGTTAAGGTTTGATCGGTCATCCTATTTTCCTCGAAAGACGGCCGCCGGGTCCAGCCCGGTGATCTGGCGGATCGGCAGGATGGCCGAGAAGCCGGCGATGATCAGCGAAAGACCGGCTACCTTGACCAGCGATACTCCGCTGACCAGCAGCTCCATGTTCAAGCCCAGGCCGTCTACGATAAACGATAAGATCAGCGTGATAATCAGCCCAACCAGAAAGCCGATTAGGACGCTCAGGGTTGCCTGTGCCAGCACGGTCCGGTATAGTTGCCGGTTACTCGCGCCCAGCGCTTTGAGCACGCCGTATTCAGCTCTGCGCGAGAGGGTTGCCGTGTAAACGGTAAGCGCCATGACCGCCAGCCCGATCAGAAAGCCGATCAGGTTCATGATGGTGATCAGATCGGTGCTCATGTCTTTGACCACTTTGCGTTCCTGGTTGGCGAATTCCCCGGTCGTCTGGACGGTTACGTCTCGAACGCGGGCCTGGATTCGTCTCGCTACAGACGCTGGTAATTCGCCATCCTTCACCTTGACCAGCAGGAAGCTGATCGTTCCCGGATCGCCGCGCAGGTCCGTGAAGTCATCCTCAGAGATAAACGCCACCGAATTAACCAGGCTGGCGGTTTCCTCTGTCAGGCCAACCACCTCGAATTCCTCGCCCAGGATCTCGACTTCATCTCCTAATGTGATGCCGGAGTTTTTCGCAACGGTGCGATCGATGATCGCCTCGCCTGGATCAGGCCGGCTGCGCCCCGCCGAAACCCTCCACGGGCCACCCATGGCGGCTTTTTCTGGCAAACCGATGATATACGCCAGATTGCGCTCATCGCCGATCACAACCATGTTGGAGACGTACTGGATAGGTGACACGGAGTCAACCCCTGGTACAGCTTTAACTTTGCTGCGCACAAAGGCTGGCATGGAAGATGAGGCCATATGGAGGTTGCGTACGCCCGATTGGGCCACGAAGATATCTGCACTGCTGTTCTTGACGTAAACCGTGATGCGCCGTTCCACTCCGGTGAAGATCGCGTCGAGCGAGAGAATCAGAAGCAGCGCCAGCGCCACACCCCCAACCGAGATCACCAGCCGGATTTTGTTCTGAAACAGGTTACGAAAGGCCAGACGGATCATTTTCGGAAGACCTCTGCCGGAGCCAACCCGGCCACGACCCGCACCGGAAAAAGAGCAGCCAGTAGCGCCATACCCAGGCCGGCAGACAGCGCCCAACCCACATCGGCTGGCGCATATAGGATTAGAAATTGGGGCCTGGTAACCATGATCAGTTCACCGGCTCCATAAGCCAATGCCGTTCCCAAAGCGGCACCTGCCAATGAGGCTGTCAACGCCTGAAGCAGGACAATCTGGTACAGAATATGGTTGGCCGCGCCGATGGCTTTGAGCACACCGTATTCTCGCTGACGCTCCACAGTAGCAGAGTAAATCACCAGGCCAACGACCATCGTACCAACCAGGAAGGCGATGCTGACCATCAGTTTGATCGGCATGGAGAAGATCTTCGCAAACAACTTTAGATCATTAGCAGCCATATTCGTCTTCGTCAGTGCGTTGACTCCAGAGATTTTGTTCAACCGCTGGACAATATAACCGAGGTCCGCTCCATCAGAAGTTGTGATCATCAAAAAGCTGGTTGCCTGTGGCACGAGTAACAGATCTTCAGCTGCCGTTTTCTTGAGAAAGAAATAGCTGGTCATCCACGAAGTCGTTCCATTCGAAAGCCCGGTGATGGTGAATTCGTTATCCAGGACCTCGACCGTATCGCCGATCTTCAGGTTATGCCGGGCTGCCAAAATCCGGTCGAAAACGATCTCGCGTTTTGTCCTCGGCTCGCGCCCGGCGCTCAGCTCCCACGGCCCGCCCCCTTGGTCCGGGTCGTAACCGACCATGTAGGCCGGTTGTTTCTTGTCATGCAGGTCAAGAATGACGAACTGCGAGAGGATGGGAATGGCCTCCTCTACTCCTCGGATTGCTTCTGCTTCCGAGGAAACTGCGGTGGGGAGTAGCGAAGTGGCTCCAAGCAAATTGACGACGTCCTCTTGAGCGACGATGATCGAACCAGGCGAGTGGTCGAGATAGGAAGTGATCTGCCGGTTCATCCCGGTCAGGAAGCCGTCGAGCACCAGGATCAGCAACACTGCCAGCGCCACCCCGGCTATGCTTAAGGCCAGCCGGGTTTTATCCTGCAAAAGATTGCGGCGCGATAGATACATAATCTTAGTCTCCGAGCGTTTCAGCCGGCTGTAGGTTAAATTATTAGATTTACAGGATAGCAGAGAAGATTTTCAAATGGAAGCGCCAACTGGCGCGCTGCGGGTAAGTTAAACTGCCTATTTGTAAGTTTCCGTCCCCCGGATCAATTTAAACAAGGCGATAGCCACCATCAATCCTCGGCAAATGGCACTCAAATTCTTACTCTGGGAGCTGCCGTCCTTCGGGCGCTGTCTGGTATGGTGCTGTCAGGCTGTTACGCCTCAATCCCGCATTCAATACGATCCAGACACTTCTCCAGGCGCAGAAGGAGATGACTTCATTCCCATCCGTGGTCTGGTAAATAATCTTCGATATGGTTTCTGACGGCAAACGTTGCTGCTTCGATGCGATTGGAAAGCTCTAGCTTAGCGAGGATGGCGCTGACGTGGTGCCCCACAGTTTTTTCTGATAAGAAGAGTTGCGATGCAATTTCCGCGTTTGATTTGCCCTCAGCCACCAGTGCAAGCACTTCCAGTTCTCTTTCCGAAAGGTTTCGGAATGCTTGCGCTTGCCGTTGCTTTTCAGTCTCTCGCATTCGCAGGATAACCCGCTGGGTCACAAAAGGATCTAAGAGAGATTCCCCGTTCCGAGCAGCCTGCAAAGCCGAAATCAACGCTTGATTACCAACCTGCTTCAACACATAACCAGAAGCCCCCGCCTGTAAGGCCTTAAAGATGATCTCATCATCGGCCGAGGAAGTCAGCATAATGACTTTTGTTTCTGGCCATTGGCTGGTGATTTTGCGACAGGCTTCGATCCCGCTTTCCCCTGGCAGCCGGATGTCCATCACCACCACATCTGGACGATGCTGCCTCACAGCCTGAACAGCCTCTTCGGCTGAACCGGCCTCAGCCGCCACTTCAACCCAATCGAGGTCTTCCAGCAAGGTGATTAAACCCAACCGAACGACTTCGTGATCGTCGACCAGAACTACCCGAACTCGATTCAACCCTCGATCTCCCAGGGCGCCGTAAGGCTCACGGTTGTCCCTTTGCCTGGCCTGGCTTCGATCGTCAACGATCCACCCAGTAAACGAGCTCGATCACGCATGTTCCGCAGTCCGTATCCTTTTCCTTCTTGATGCGCTTTAAAGCCGACGCCGTTATCATGAATGGCCAGCATAAAATTGCCATCGAAATGGGTCGCCGAAACGAAGACCTGGCGAGCCCGGGCATGGCGGGCAGCGTTGGAAAGCGCTTCATTGAGGATCGCCAGCACCTGTTGAAGGCGCGGTGCGGAGAGAGAGGCTTCATCAGGCAAATCAAGCTGGAGTTTCACATCGATGAGCGATTCCCAACGGGCGTCGCTCGCCGAGGCCCGGATCGCTTCTGAAACACTCTGCTCGGGCTGCGCCGGGCGCAGGTCGTCAATATAAGCCCGCAGTCCGGCAATCGCTTCGTTCAGGACCGCCATCGACCTTTCCAGGCGTTGAGCGGCGATATCCCCCTCGGGAAGTTTTTGGCGGGCGGACTGGATCAAAAGCCCAGCCGTATAAATCGTTTGGATCGCGCTATCGTGCAGTTCCCGGCCGATACGATCTCGCTCCAACGCCAGGTTGCGCTCTAATTCCATCTTCTCGATGATCCGATCGACTTCGACATCAAACACTTCCAACGCCCGGATCATGAAAACCGCCAAAATCAAACCGGTAAGCGAACGGAACACAGGCACAGGAACGCCCGTCCATTGCGTCAACCGAAGATCATTCAGCCAGCTGGCCGGGAAGAAGCCCCCCGGCGGCACCACCAGGCCCCCAAAGAATGCGTAAGCAAGCAGGGCTATTCCGGCCACCCTAAATGTACGATAAATGCTTACCAAATTCATCGGTTTAATATACTGATCTGCCTGAAAGCGCAGCCCGATTGCTGCGGCAATGCTGGCAGGAAAACCAATCAGGTAGCGGGCCCAAATCAAGGCGGATTGATGCCAACTCTCGTGATCAGCAGCCAGCATAATGCCCGGTATTAAGAAGACAAACAACCAAATGACCGCCAGAGCCAGGGGGACCAGCATCAATTTCGGCCACCGGCGCCGGAGCATCTCCACCCCGAATTGGAACAAGAAGGTGAACGATAAGGCCAACAGGAGAACATGGATCGTTTCCAGGAAGAAGATTGCAGGCAGAGCCAAGTATGTTGCCTGAATCGGAATGAAGATGGCGCCCCACTCATACACCCCATGGACAATCCCGAAGGCAGCCAGCCACTCCATTCCCCGCGCCAGTTCTAAATGGCTGTGCCGGCGAGATTGCAACGCGATCGCGATGCCCAGGGTGAAGAAGACCAGACCGTAGATGAAGTAGACGATCGTGGCGTTTAACTCGAAGAATTGCTGTACAGAAGAAGACATGTGGCTGTTATTATATATAATATTTCCCCAAATTTCCTCCACGCAATTCGCCGTAAACGTAAAGAGCCTGCACAATGGCAGGCTCTTAAACTCGCCGCTCGGTCTTTATTCGGCAGCGAAGAGCTCGAAGAACGGCGGGAAAGTTAGAAGCAGGCCGGCAATGATCAGGGCCAGGGTGATCGTAAATGCTTTGCTCAGGTTACTATCCCGATCCTTCAAGGCCAGGTTGAGCAAGAACCAGCTGATCAGCCAGGCCACCACACCCAGGATCGTCTTGCCTGAAAGTGGACCCACCGGTTTAACAAATTTTAGCGCATTGGCGATGACCTCGCTGGCTTCTGCCAGGGTCGTCAGCAAGCCAATCATCAGCGCACCAATCCCACCCGCTACCATCGCTGCGGCCGCCGGGCCCGTAGTCACGACCGCATCTACTGTGTCCACAGCTTTTACTTTGACATCTGAGAATGTTCGAGTAGTCATTGTTCTAATCTCCTGATTTTCTTTTTACTTAGAGGACAGGGGCAGCCTTGGTGATCAAAGCGCCGAACAAACCGGCAATGGCCGCGCTGGCAAAGGCGATGATAAAGAGGGCGATCACCATCTTGCGGAACTGGTTATTGCGCGCCAGCTCCGGGCCGTATTTCCAGACCAAATAAGCAACCACGGTTGCCAGGATCGGAGCGAACCAGGCGATGTGTTCTTTCCATTCCATTCCAAAGCTGTGCCATCCAGCTGTGTTCGGATTAGCAATGAGAAGAGATTTTGGGAACAGGCTCAAATCCGCTCCCTGAGGGGCAGGGGTGCGATACCAGGGATAGACAATATAGGTACCGGTGAACACAGTCAACCAGGCTACGATTGCCATGACCGAGGTTCCCAAGCGCAGGCGGACCAGGCGTTCTTTGAGGCCTGTGGGAGTAACCAGCTCCGGGCGTAAGCTGTAAAGACCGGCCAGGCCGCCAGCAAAGGACAGCAGGAACAGAGCTCCCAGGATCATCCCATGAGTCAGGGTCCAAAATTCTCTACTTGTGATGGACATTTAGAAACCTCCTCGATCTGTGAACGAACTTTGCCAAACGATGGATAGATTGAACTTACACTCTAAAGATACCTGACTCACCGGGAAACCGTCAGGGCAGGTCTCCCTATCTTTGATAGGGAAGCTTACCTATTATCTAAGTCGTGAAGGCGAAAACCGATGAGTGTGGGTGAACCACGCGGGCAACGCAATCAGATTATATCTCCACGCCAGCGGTACCAAGCCCAGCCTACGAAGTACCCGCCGATCGCCCCAACGACCGCGGAAGCCCAGTGAACAGGGTGGGGATACGCCCCCAATGCGATGCGGGCGACCACATAGCTGAGAAAAGCGATCCCGAAGGTGCCAAAATAGACCACTACAGGGGTGTACTGGCGGACTTTCTTGTCAACGGCTTTCTTGTTTTTAGCAGGTTTGCTCATAATGCTCGCGCCCTATACTCGTGTCGGCCATCGCCTCCCGCCTGAGCTACTGCTCCGATCAACATCTCCACGGATGTCAGCTCCGGATTGTAGGCTACCTCGGCCATGCCGTACTCGTGCGTGACATAAGCATGGACAACGCCGTTCAGCGAGAGCAAGCTGTTGCGGACACGCATCGCGCAGTTGGAGCAGCCCATCCCCCAAACGGCCAGGATCGCCGTATCGATGTTCTTGCGCTCTACCTCGGTGGCGATCTTTTGAACAGGTTCAACGTGACAGTTTTCGTCCATATGAATTCCTTCTTTCCGAAATCAGTTTTCAAAATGATTCTACGTGGGGCGGGTTCAAAGCGTGAGCGTTATTGTGCTTATTCCCATATGCGCAATCTGGCGCATCCCTTTTGAATGGTTGAAATGTTTGTTAAATACAAATAGCCCTGAGTACCACCCATTGGCGTTACTCAAGACTGAGAACCTGCTCCGGACGCTTTAGCGCACTGCGTTTTGCCGGCGGTGTCAGAGGGGGCGGGGATGACCCGCCCCCTCCTCACTTTTCGCTAATCTACAGTAGAGGACTCTCCTGAGGATTGAATCAGGGGTTGTGCCGGAAGATCCACAGACCGCTGTCTCGGTCGCTGCCCAGGATGATCGTTTCACCATCCCGGACGAAGGCTTCAACACCCCAGAAATCGTTGCCGAGGGGGTCGAGGTAGCCGCCCGTCTCGACCAGCTCATTATTCTGGATCTCAAGCGAGCGCAGTCCGCCCGCGTAGTAGGACAGGTAAGCACGTTGGGGATCTTGCGGATCGGTCGCCACCTCGTGAACTGTGAGAGCGCCGAAACCAATCGCGTAGGCCGGGTCATGGGCCTCGTTGATGGCATAAGTATCCAATTCGGCTAGACTGTCAGAGTCAAAGAGGTGCACGTAGCCCCAGCCATCGAAGGCTGCTGTTGCCTCAATTCTAGAGCCAATTGCGCCGATGGCAGGCCCGTCAGGATAGGCAGAGTTTGGATAGGGCGAGGTGAAGGGTGGCGTGTTGAAGATCTTGTGGAATGCCTCGTGGTTAGTGCACACGCCGACGACATCGTCCACGAACGCGCCCGAACCACAGAACGGGGGATTCTCCGCCGATTGATGGCGCTGTACGAAGAGCACGGCATCCCAACCGGCCAGGACGGCTTGGTGCGCCTTCTCGCCTGGGAAACAGGCCGCTTCAGTCGCGCTGGGATCACCCGTCGGGCCGCGTTGGAGGACGACGATCTTTTCCTCACCAGGCAAGAGTGAGCCAAGATAACCAGGGATAGAATCGGGCGATGGAATCGGCGCCGAGTTGGGGCAGCCATAGCCGCCATAGACTGTCGGGCCGTTCAACACTTCATCGTCCAGGATGGTGATCGGCGTTGACCCAGGCACTGGTACGGAAGGATACGTTCCGGCGAATAGTCCATCAGCGATCTCAAAGTGAGTTGAGCCGTATGGCGCAAAATCCTCGTCGGTGCCGATGAAGAACTGGTTATCCGCTGTGAACTCAGCCTGGTGCCCGTTACCTTCAGGCAGTAAGCTGACTCCCAACGATTCGAGCAGTTCCGGGTCGGGATTGTTGTAATCAGTATCCCCAAGGAAGACCGCATTAGCCGGGTCGGTGACGTCGAGCAGGACGAAACCGCCATCCCAGTAGGAGACGAGCATGATGAATTGTTCACCGATCTCCTTCACGACCACGTCATGGATGAACGCAGAGAGAAGGCCCAGCTCAGGCTGTGAAACGCCGAAGTCGTTGAGATCATACTCTGCGATCAGCCGTGGGCGCATTGGGTTGGTGATATCCAGGAGGTCTACATCTGGGAACTCAAAGTTATCCACGATCACAACATAGGCCCTATCACCTGCGTCCCAGGCGAAGGAGCTGTGAGTATCGTTCGTATCCGCAAAACCTCTATCTCCAAAGTGCTCAGAGAGCTTGAAGGGTTTCAGTGGATTGGTGACGTTCCAGAGCGAGACGCCGCCCTTACCATTCTTCCCACAATGCTCGTTGTTCATCACGAGGACGTCGCCACTAAAGGATTTCGTCGTGATATTTACCACCTGCATCCCCTCTCCTGGGCGGGTATCCTGGTGTGAAGGGATGAATCCAACCGTCTCCGGATTGTCCAGGTCGCTGATATCGATCACCCAGGCGCCGGCATCAGGTGATTTCTGCCCGCCTTTCTCAGGCCCGGCGCAATCCGGCTCGCCCCAGTTGGCCAGGTAGGCATAATCTCCATCGGGATCTACCGCTACATCCGCGACCAGACCGGGGGTATCGGTTACCCGTTCTACGCTCACCAACTCGATGTCGCCGAACGCGCCGCTCCCAAGCAGGTGGTCTGATGTTGGGCCATGCTGTGCATTTGCTATGCTTACGAATGAACCCCCGGTAGCGGAGATCAAGGTAAAAATGATCAGCCCGCGCAGGAGAAAAAACCTAACCGCTGTTGTTAAACCATTCATCATACGTTCGTCCATCATCAACACTCCTCATTTCAGATACGAATATAACCCATGGTTTCCGCGACGCAACGTTGACGATAATCATGGTTCATTGAAAAGTTACCGTTCGTTTATACCCGCGTAACCACCTCCTTTATGAAGTTCGGAATCGATCATCGAGATGGGGCTTTTCAAGGTCCTCCTCCATACAGATAAAGCCCCTATTATGATATTAAATATCATATTAACGATCTGTCAAATTAATGAATAAATTCACATTATGATCGATCCTGAGTATAGGTTATCCACCATTGGAATTCGCGTTCATCTTTCCCCCATCTGCTCTTAATGTAATCCAGGATGGACGCTATCTCATCCTCGAAGAGCCTACCAGAAAAGGCCGGCATCTTCGAATTGTATGATCGGTCACCGCCGTTTGCGATGATATCGATGAGCAACGAGTCTGGGTGGTGCCAGGTGTGCCCAGAACCATCGTGTGGCGGTGGTGGCAACGACCCATCGGGAAGTGGCTTCTTCCAATCTGGCGCGCCTTGGAGATTCTCGCCATGACAGGAGGCGCACTGTTGCGCGTAAAGGCCAGCGCCTTCGGCAACTCGAACAGGGGATAGAGCAGGGAAAGGGGGAACAGGTGTGTTATTGATTAGGATCGGTTTTTCATCTTCCCCAATCAGAAAGAACGCCAGGATCACGAGCAGGCCAGCCAAAAAAACCAGTAACAAAGCGAACCGTAAGTATCGCATCTTCAATGTATTCATCTAACCGGCGACCTTCGCGGGAAGGGAAATGCTTTTCCCTTTTTGAAAAATTGCCGCAATAAATTTTACCCAATTTCGTCTGAAAATTGTCAGCATGATCATGTAGTAATACCACGGCTGGCTTCCCCGGGCGACGTTCTGCTGCGAGAGCCAGTAGCCGAGCGAGCCGACGAAGCCGGTGCCCAGCCCGGCCGGGTTGGGCCAGGCGGAAAATGGCGACGATAGCCAGCAGGGTCCAGGCGAAGACCTGAATGTCGTGGCGGATATAGCGGGAGTAATACAGAACATAGGGCGAGATCAGCACCAGAGCGGAGGCCGCCAGCGCGCCCAGGCGCCCCAGCCAGGAGTAATATACATGTAAACTTTCATCGTAGCTCATCACCCTGGTCCCGAGCGACCAAATCCGGGTGAGTACAGCAGCGAAGAAGAGCGCTGCAAGGAGCACAGTCTCCCAGGTGATCGGCGCGGTCGCTGCCAGCTAGCTTGAAAGCCGAGCAGTCGGAGGATGGAGAGATGTTTCTACCTGCTTCCGAAGGATTTTGTCGTCAGGTTCGGTGATCATCCCTGGCAAACTCCCGTTTCGATTTTCTTTTTTGATGCGAATGTCTCCGCATCCTTAGGCGTGGTCCAGAGAGCGAGCCCAACTTATTCTGCCAGAACGCCTCCCGAAGATTCTCTGCCCTCGGGAGGCGTCCGGGAAACATTGGTCTCCTGTTGAAGTTCTTATAGATCTACCGTTGCTAAATTCCTGCCGGTACACACTGGCAATCATCCCCGCAGGCGCACTCATGGGCTTGCTGGCTGGCCATTGTAACTGGATCTCCAAAGAATTTCCCGGGCTGCCAGGGGGTCCCGACCACGGGCAGAAGCCAGCGATCTAGCCCAATCCAACCGGCGGTTTTCCAGGCCAGGATCAGCAGGATCGAAAACATGAACAAGATCGGGTTGATGCTGGCCTGGCCCAGCTTGATGAACGCCGCGCCCAGCTCCTCCAATGCCATGCGCAGGTGCTCGGCCCGCGTGTAGGGCGCCTCCCGCTGCGGGTGGCCGAGCAGACCGCGCTGGAAGGGGATCAGGCCACCCAGGCCGATTTGCACGACCAGCCACCCCAAGCCATGACGCGTCAGGGTAGTGGCAATTTCTTGTGTTCGCTTGCGGAGCGACTGCCAGGCTTAACCCGGAAATGGTCCCAACCGCATCGAACCAGAACTTTTCTGGGAAGAGGCGGATTAAAGTATCGAAGGTGTTGAACTTCCACGTTCCAGAAGCGAAGAAAACTTGATGGAAGACGACGAACTAGGCCTGCCAGGCAATGGCT
>Ga0209341_10001826_pt1 | contig 20750 bp, 19 predicted proteins | sample RifCSP13_2_FD_184020 | JGI IMG/M metagenome (GOLD analysis project Ga0209341, IMG submission 184020) | Soil microbial communities from Rifle, Colorado - Rifle CSP2_sed 13_2 (SPAdes) (version 2) | ecosystem: Environmental > Terrestrial > Deep subsurface > Rock core/Sediment | place: Rifle... | reverse complement strand
CGCGCGCGCGCAGCGCCGCGCGGGCCGCCGCCGGCCCCCGCCCCGGGCGCAACCCGCGCACGAAGTCGAGGCCCTGGGCCGCGCAGAGGAGCTCGATCGCGGTGACCGCGGTCGCGTGCCCCAGGGCCCCGTGGGCCTTCACCGCGGCGAGCCACCCGTTGCTCACCCAGTCCTCCTGGTTCGCGCTCGTCGGCAGGGAGTCCACGCTCGCGGGGTGCGCGAGGAGCTTGCACTCCGACACGAGCGCCGCGGCCGTGTACTGCGCGACCATGAGCCCGCTGTTCAGCCCCGAGCGGTCCGTGAGGAAGGGGGGCAGACCGGAGAGGTGGGTGTCGACGAGCCGCGCGGTGCGGCGCTCGGAGAAGCCCGCGAGGACGGCGAGGGCGATGGCGAGGTGGTCCAGCTCGAGGGCCAAGGCCTCGCCGTGAAAGTTCCCGCCGCTCAGGCTCTCCCCGGTCTCCGGGAGGATCAGGGGGTTGTCGTTCGCGCTGTTCAGCTCGATCTCGACGCATGGGCGCAGGCGGTCGATGGCGTCCGCGACGGCGCCGAGGACCTGGGGGAGGCAGCGCAGGGTGTAGGCGTCCTGGACCCTGTGCGGGCCGCGGTGGGAGGGGACGATCTCGGAGCCCCGGAGGAGGCGCAGGAGGTTCGCGGCGACGCGCGCCTGTCCCGGGTGGCGCCGGAGCGCGGAGAGGCGCGGGTCGAAGGGCGCCGGGCTGCCCCGGAGCGCCTCGAAGCTCGCGCTCGCGACGACCTGGGCGTCCTTCACGAGGCGGGCCGCGTCCGCGGCGAGGAGCGCCCCTAGCCCGGCCATGAAGCTCGTCCCGTTGACCAGGGCCAGACCCTCCTTCGTCTCGAGGACGAGGGGGCGAAGGCCTGCGGCCCGCAGGGCGCGGCGGCCGTCGAGGATCCGCCCGCGGTGCTCCGCACGCCCCTCGCCCACGAGGACGAGGGCGACGTGGGCCAGCGGGGCGAGGTCCCCGCTCGCCCCGAGGGAGCCGCGGCCGGGGACCACGGGATGGACCCGCGCGTTGAGGAGGCGGAGGAGGGCGTCGACCACGGACTCGCGGACCCCGGAGTGCCCCTTGGCGAGCGCGTTCGCGCGCGCGAGCAGGGCGGCGCGCACCCACTCCCCGGGCATCGGGGGGCCGGCGCCGGCGGCGTGCGAGCGCACGAGGTTGAGCTGGAGGGCCCGCTGATCCTCCGCGGGGATGGCGACGTCCTGGAGTTGCCCGAACCCCGTCTTGATCCCGTAGGCGAGCGCGGACCCGCGCGCGAGGGCCTCGACCGCCCTCCGGCACCGGCGGACGCGGGCGCGCGCCTCGGGGCGGAGGACGACGCGCTCTCCGCGGCGGGCGACGGCGACGACGTCCGGGACCGTGAGCCGGTCCCCGTCGATACGGATCACGCGCGCACCGCGGCGGGCATCGCCCCCCACGCTATGAGGCTTTGCGGGACCTCCGTGGGGCTCACCCCCGCAGGCCTAAATACGGACCCGGGCTTCGCGGCGCCGTGGACGGCTGGGCCATCGAGGCGGACGGCCTGTCGCGGGCCTTCGACGGCCTCGTCGCCGTGGAGGGCGTGTCCCTGCGCATCCCCCGCGGCCAGGTGTTCTCCCTCCTGGGCCCGAACGGCGCGGGGAAGACGACGACGGTCCGCATGCTCACCACGCTCATCGCGCCGACGGTGGGCCACGCGCGCGTCGCCGGCTTCGACATCCGCGCACAGTCCCTCGAGGTCCGCCGCCGCATCGGCCTCCTCACCGAGGTCCCGGGCCTCTACGACTCCCTGAGCGCTCGGCGGAACCTGGAGTTCTCCGCGGACCTCCACGGGATGCCCCGCGCCCGGCGCGACGCGCGCCTCCGCGAGGTCCTCGAGGCCCTGGGGATCTGGGGGCGGCGGGACGAGCGCGTCGCCACGTTCTCCAAGGGGATGAAGCAGAAGATCGCGATCGCGCGGGCCCTCGTCCACGAGCCCGAGGTCCTCTTCCTCGACGAGCCCACGGCGTCCCTGGACCCGGAGAGCAGCAAGGTCGTGCGGGACTACATCCTCCAGATCAAGGCGGCCGGCGGCACGATCTTCCTGAACACGCACAACCTCTACGAGGCGGAGCGCGTGAGCGACGCCGTCGCGATCATCTCCCGGCGGATCCTTGCCACGGGGGCGCCGCGGGACCTCGCGCGGACGCTCTGGAGGCCGCGCACGGAGGTCCGCCTGCGCGCCCTGACACCGGCCCTCCTCGAGGAGGCGCGCGCGGCCCCGGGCGTCCTCGCCGCGGAGCCGGAGGGGACGTCCCTCCACCTCGAGCTCGAAGACCCCGCGCGGGACGTGCCCGCCGTCGTCGCGCACCTCGTGCGCGCGGGGGCGGAGGTCCTCGGCGTCGGGGAGCTGGGCCACTCCCTCGAGGACGTCTACCTGCGACTCCTCGCATCCTCCCAGGGGGTCCCCGCATGAGGCTGGCCCAGGCCTGGATCGTCTCGCGCAAGGACTTCGCCGAGTTCCGCGCGAACAAGCAGATCCTCCTCACCCTCACCCTGATGCCGATCCTCATGTCCGTCGTCATGCCCCTCCTCCTATCCCTCCCCCTCGTCCTCCTGCCCCCGGGGGACGGGGAGCTGCCGCCGGACCTGAACCTCGGGGCCCTGCAGCCCCTCGCTCCGGGGACGTACTCGGGCCAGGCCCTCGTGAACCGCACGATCGTCGGCGCGCGCGTGGAGAACAGCACGGTGACGGGGTCCTTCGCGAGCGACTCCACGTTCTCCGACGTCGTCGTCGTGCACTCCCTCCTCGTGAACGTCACGGTCGAGAGCGGGCTCGTCCGCGACTCCGTGCTCGAGAACAGCACGTTCGGCGCGTCCGTCGTCCTCGTGGACTCCTACGTCCTCGGCGCCGACCCGGAGCGCGCGCGCCTCCTCGAGGTGTTCGGGGCCCTCGCCGTGAACATCCCCCTCCTCTTCTTCGTGATCATGTCCGTGGCCGTGCCGACGACCCTCGCCGCTTACTCCTTCGTGGGGGAGAAGACGAACCGCTCCCTGGAGCCGCTCCTCGCCGCGCCGCTCTCCGACGGGGAACTCCTCCTGGGGAAGTACCTCTCCGCGTTCGTCCCGACGATGGTCGTCCTCCTCGCCTCCTGGGCGACGTTCACCGCGCTCGCGGACGTGCTCGTCATGCCGCGCCTCGGCCAGCCCCCGCTGCCCAACGCCACGTGGCTCCTCGGCGTCCTCGTCGTGATGCCCCTCTTCTCCTTCCTCGGGATCTCCCTGAACGTGCTCATCAGCACGAAGGTGAGCGACGTGCGCACGGCGCAGCAGTACGGCGCCCTCATCGTGATGCCCCTCATCTTCCTCTTCAGCCTCGGCGGGAGTGGCGTGTTCCTCCTCTCCCCCTCCACGCTCCTCCAGATCGCGGGCGTCCTCGGCGTCGCGGACCTCGGCGTCTTCCTCCTCACCCTGAAGGTGTTCCGCCGCGAGGAGATCCTCACGAAGTGGAAGTGAGCGACGTCCGGTTTCTTGGAGGCACCTGACGCCAAAGGCGGCGGGGGATCGCGGATGGTTCCAGCCGAGAGCGTGTTTCCTCTTTGGCATCACTTGATGCCAAACCGCCGCCGGTTGCGGACACACTTCCGCGAGGAGCGGAGTCTTTTGGAGTCACAGGATGCCAAGAGGCGATATCGGCGCCATCCCGCGAGGGATGCGCTCCGGGCCGCGCCCGGGTCTTTGGCAACGGTTGATGCCAAACCGTCAGCGGGGGAGGAAGACCTGCCACTCCGAGTGGGGGACGCGGTGCTTCCGCAGCATCCCCACGAGGCGGTTCGCCTGCCCCTCGTCCATCGCGAAGACCGACTGCCCGAGGCGGGCCGCGCCCTCGTGCAGGAGGCCCGGATAGCGGTACGTCCGGCCGTTGACCTGCACGCGCCGGCCGTAGAGGACGCGGTACACCGCCGCCCGCCCCCCGCGGTGGAGCCGTTGGAAGTCGAAAGAGACGAGGAACCTTCTCTCCACCTCCGTCCGTCGGCCCCCGCGGATCACGTACACCGGCTCGTCCGCTTCCATGTGCATTTATATTATGTAACTTATATATAAATGCTTGCATGGGGTGAGTGAACGGGCCCTTCCTTGGCGACACGTGATGCCAAACACCTCCCGCGCGCGAAACTCCATAAGGCGCTGTCCCTTCCCGCCGGGCGTGCAGGTCGTCTTCCTCGGGACGAGCGGCTCCTGGCCGACGCCGAAGCGCAACGTGAGCGCGATCGCGGTGAAGCGCGGGGGCGAGGTCCTCCTCTTCGACTGCGGCGAGGGCACGCAGCGGCAGCTCATGCAATCCGCTGTCTCCTTCATGCAGATTTCCCGCATATTCGTCTCCCACCTCCACGGCGACCACTTCCTCGGCATCCCCGGCCTCGTCCAGTCCATGCAGATGAACGACCGGAAGGCGCCCCTGGAGATCTTCGGGCCTCGGGAGGTGGAGGACGTCCTCCCGGGGCTCGTGCGCCTCGGGCACTTCGCCGCGCAGTACCCCATCGCGATCCGCGGGCTCGCCGACGGGGAGGTCCTCGACCTCGGGGGGTACGCGGTCCGGGCGATGGAGGCGCCCCACCCGGTGCCCGCGCTGTCCTACGTCCTCGAGGAGAAGCCGCGCGCGGGGAGGTTCGACCTCGAGAAGGCGAAAGCGCTCGGGATCCCCGCGGGCCCGCTCTACCGCGCACTCCAGGCGGGCGCCCCGGTGACGTGGCAGGGCCGGACGTTCACCCCGGAGATGGTGCTCGGGCCCCCGCGGCGCGGCCGGAAGCTCGTCTACACGGGGGACAGCCTCCCCAACGCGAGGCTCGTCCCCGCCGCGATGGACTGCGACCTCCTCATCCACGACGCCACGGTGGACACGACGCTCCAGGAGAAGGCGAACCTCTACGGGCACAGCACGGCGCGTCAAGCCGCGGAGATCGCGGTCCAGTGCCGCGCGAAGCGCCTCGTCCTCACCCACGTGAGCCCGCGGTACGAGCAGCCGGACAAGATTGTCGAGGACGCCCGCGCCGTCTACCCCGAGGCGGTCCTCGCAGAGGATTTCCTCTCCATGGAGATCCCCTACGCGGACTGACCTTTCTTGGCAACACGTGTTGCCCAACCGCCCGCGTCACAGGAGCTTCATCAGGTCGCTCTTCGTCACGATCCCGCTGACCTCGCCCCGAGTCGTCACGAGCACGGCGTCGTACACGCGGAGCATCGCCGCGGCGACGTCGATGGGGGCGCGCCCGTCCACCTGGGGAAACGGGGGGCCCATCGCCTCGGCCACGGAGATCCTCGCGAGGTCCGCCGGCGTCTTCCCGGAGAGGATCAGGTCGTTGATCGTCCCGTCCGTGACGCTCCCCACGGCGCGCTTCCCCTCCATGACGGGCATCTGGGAGAACCCGTAGCGCTTCATCGCCCGCGCGACCGCGTCCAAGGTGTCCGCGGCCTCGACCCAGCGCACCGTGCGGGACTTCACGTCGTCCGCCGTGGCGCGGGACTCGCGCGTCCGGCGCTCCGCCTCGAGCGCCTCGAAGAGGCGGCGCACGAGGTCGTAGGAGGGGTTCATCTGCCCCCGCTCGACCTTCACGATGGCGGACTGGCTCACGCCGGCCTTCGCGGCGAGCGCGGTCTGCGTCATCCCCAGCCCCTTGCGCAGCCGCCGAACGTCCTCGAGCTCGGGCCACATCAGGGCAGGGAACCCGTCCCGCCTCTAATTCCTTTCGGAATAATCAGCGCCCCGCAGTATTCGCGCGGACCCCCTCCCCCCATGGACGGCGCCCGGCCGCCACCCCGGAACTCACCCCCGCGACGAAAGCCTAATAACCGCCTCCCTCCTGCCGCGGGGGAGCGGTGGCCGCCCATACCCCGGAACATCTTCGTCGAGGACCTGAAGAACACCCCCATCGAGCAACAGTCCACGGAGATTGTGGAGCGGAAGGGCGTCGGCCACCCGGACAGCATCGCGGACGGCCTCGCCGAGGAGGTCTCCCGGGCCCTCTGCCGCATGTACCTCGCGCGGTTCAACCGCGTCCTCCACCACAATACGGACGAGGTCCAGGTCGTCGGCGGGCAGAGTGCGCCGAAGTTCGGCGGGGGCGTCATGCTCGAGCCCGCCTACGTCCTCCTCGTGGGGCGCGCGACGACGACGGTGAACGGCCAGCGCCTCCCCTACCGCCGCGAGGCCGTGCACGCCGCGCGCGCCTACCTGGAGAAGGTCTGCACGCACCTGGACTGCGACGCCGACGTGATCATCGACGAGCGCATCGGGCCGGGGAGCATCGACCTCCGCCAGCTCTACGACACGCAGAAGTACCTCGCCAACGACACCTCCTTCGGCGTCTCCTTCGCCCCCTACAGCGAGACGGAGACCCTCGTCCTGAGGACGGAGGAGCTGATCAACGGGCCGCTGAAGAAGGACCTGAAGGAGGTCGGCCAGGACATCAAGGTCATGGCCGTCCGCCGCCAGGACCGAATCCGCCTCACCATCGCCGCCGCCTTCGTGGACCGCTATGTCCCCGACCGCGATCACTACGTGAGCGTCGTCGAGCAGCTGCGCGACCGCGTGCTCGATCAGGCGACGAAGTACACGAACCGCGACGTCGCCGTGGACATCAACACGGGGGACGACTACGACGCCGGCCTGTTCTACCTCACGGTCACCGGCCTCTCCTGGGAGAACGGCGACGACGGCTCCGTGGGGCGGGGGAACCGGGTGAACGGCCTCATCACGCCGTACCGGCCCATGTCCCTGGAGGCCGCCGCGGGCAAGAACCCGATCACCCACGTCGGCAAGCTGTACAACCTCCTCGCCTTCCAGGTCTCCCAGCGCATCGCCGAGGAGCTCCATGGCCGCGTCTCCGAGGTCTGGACGCGGATCGTGTCCCAGATCGGGAAGCCCGTGGACCAGCCCCAGGCAGCCACCGTGCAGGCGATCCCGGAGCCGGGCACGACCCTCGCCGACGTGAAGGGCGACATCGAGGGCATCGTCGACGAGGGCCTCGCGAAGATCGGGGACCTCACGGCACGCATCGTGAACGGGGAAGTCAGGGTGTTCTAGCGGCCAGACTCTCCTCACCCGCGCTTCCCCGCATCCTGCCGAGGTAAGGGCGCCAGGTTTTATCCGGCGCGGGCCATCCCGCGCGCGTGAACGAGGACGTCCGCCTCATCGAGGCAGCGGTGGACGCCCACCACCGCTTCTTCTCGGAGAGCCTTCCGATGATCGCCTCGGAGAACCTGATCAGCCCCCTCGCCCGCCAGCTCCTCCTCGCCGACTTCGGCGACCGCTACGCGGAGGGCTTGCCCGGGGAGCGCTACTACCAGGGGAACCGGTGGGTGGACGAGGTCGAGGTCCGCGTGACGGACCTCGCGCGGCGCCTCTTCGCCTGCGCCCACGCGGACGTGCGGCCGATCTCCGGGACGAACGCGAACCTCGCCGTGCTCTTCGCCCTGACGAAGCCTGGAGACACTATCTCCTCCGTCGCGCTCTCGGACGGGGCGCACATCTCCACCGCGAAGTTCGGGGCCGTGGGGGTCCGCGGCGTGAACAACGTGACGATGCCCTGGGACCGCGCGAACATGAACATCGACGTGGACGGCGCCCGGAAGCTCCTCCTCGAGGCGAGGCCGAAGGTCGTCCTCTTCGGCCAGTCCGTCTACCTCTTCCCCTCCCCGGTGCGGGAGCTCGCGGACGCGTGCCGGGAGGTCGGCGCCCGCGTCTGGTACGACGGGGCGCACGTCCTCGGCCTCATCGCGGGCGGGCAGTTCCAGGACCCCCTCCGCGAGGGCGCCGACGTGATCACGGGAAGCACGCACAAGACCCTCCCGGGCCCGCAGCGGGGGATCCTCCTCTCCGACCGCGCGGACGACGAGAAGTTCCTGCGCCGCCTCCAGAAGGGCGTGTTCCCTGGCGTCGTGAGCAACCACCACCTGAACACCATGGCGGCCCTCGGCGTGACCCTCGCCGAACACGTGGAGTTCGGGCGGGCGTACGCGGAGCAGGTCGTGCGGAACGCGCGGGCCCTCGGAGGGGCCCTCCACGAGCGCGGCGTCCCCGTGCTCTGCCCCCACCTCGGCTTCACGCGCTCGCACACGATTGCCGCCGACGTCTCGGGCTTCGGGGGCGGGGCGAAGGTCGCCGAGGCCCTCGAGCGCGCGCACATCGTCGCGAACAAGAACCTCCTCCCCGCGGACGAGTCCGCGGTGAACCCCTCCGGGGTCCGCTTCGGGGCGCAGGAGCTGACGCGGCTGGGGATGCGGGAGGGCGAGATGACCGAGGTCGCGGGCCTCATCGCGCGCGTCGTCCGCGGCGAGGATCCCGAGCAGGTGGCCAGCGACGTCCGCGCCCTTCGCGCGGGGTTCCAGACGGTCCAGTACTGTTTCGCGGAGGGGGCCCCGGCCCACGCCCGGTTCTTCCTCTCCCTGCAGCGGACCCTCTAGGCGGCTCTCTCCATATCCCTGCCGAAAACCTTTATAGGCCCCCACTCATCAAAGCCCCGAATCGCCTTGCCGGAGTTGCAGGAGCCCATCGAGGACCTCGACCACAAGCGCGAGGCGGAAATCGCGCAGGCCGAACGCCACCGGCGCCGCCGCGACGAGCTGAACGACAAGACGCGGGAGTGGATGGAGAAGCGCGACGCGCTGAACGGCCAGGTCCGCGAGCTCGTCGAGCAGGCCGTGCGCCACCGCGAGGACCGCGACCAGCTGAACAACGAGGTGCGGAAGGCCAAGGAGGACCGCGACCGCCTGAACCGCCGAGTGAACGAACTCACCGAGCAGCTCAGCGAGCTAAAGCGCCGGCGCCTCCCGCGCGGCGCCGTCCCCGTCGGGAAGCTGCGGCGGGACCTCAAGGCCCTCGAGTTCAAGCAGATGACCTCCGTCCTCAGCGTGGACAAGGAGCGCGGCCTCATCGAGGAGATGGGCGCCCTCCGGGCCGAGCTGGACAAGATCGAGGAGGCCCTCGAGGCGGACGCCGAGGTCAAGAAGCTGAAGGACGAGCTCCACGCGGCGAAGGAGGAGGCGGAGAGCGCGCACAAGCGTGTGGGGGAGCTCGCGGAGAAGGCCCAGGTCGAGCACGACGAGATGACGCGCCTCTACGAGGCCTCCGATGCGTTGCGGCGCGAGGCGGACAAGGCCCAGGAGGAGTTCATCAAGTCGAAGATGGCGGCGGACGAGGAGCACCGCAAGCACATCGAGCGCATCCGACAGGTCCACGACCTCGACAAGCTGGCCAGCGGGTTCTCGAACAAGCTCCGCCGCGGCGCCCCGGAGGTCCCCGCCGAGGTCTCCACACGGAAGGAAGCCGAGCTGATCTTCGAGCGGTTCAAGAAGGGCGAGAAGTTGAGCACGGAGGACCTGATGACCCTCCAGAAGTCCGGGTACCTTTGAGCCCTGCCCCCTCGCAAGGACGAAATTCTTAAATACGGACGGGGGAATACGACTCGGGGGAATTTTGGGCTAGTGCGTTAGAGTGCATCCCATCCCTTCTGACAAGACTAGCCCTCCCTTCTTCTTTTTCGATGAGCCGAGCGAGAGCGCTGTCATCTCCAATTGTCATCGCATTTGCATTGGAAACTCCTCGTGCGCTCCCGCCAGTAGGCCGACCGAGGCCAGGGCGAGGAGGAACCCGACGACGGTGAGCACGCCGACGGCCGCGTTGACAAGGCCGAGGAGGACCGCGGTGGCCCAGGCACGTCGGCGCAGCGCGAGGACGAGGATCGCGAGGGGGAGGGTCGGCTCGGCTCCGCCGACGGCGAAGCTCGCGCCGAAGGCGAGGGAGAGGCCGGCCCCGGCGAAGGCCAGGGCCGCAGCCGCCGGCGCCAGGCGCACTGCAGAGGGGGCAAAGCCGGTTCCCTCGGGGGCCGCCGGTCACGTCGAATCCGGGCACACGGGGAGATGGACGCCCCGGACTCAGGGATTGCGCGCGGTGGGCACAAGGTCGCAGTACCTTCTTATACGGACGGGCGAATCGTCGCGCTCCATGGTCCTCGAGGCGCTCGGGGAGTCCCTGCGGAAGGTGTTCGCGCGCATCGCAGGGGCGACGCATGTGGACGAGGACCTCCTGAAGGACGTCGTGCGGGACATCCAGCGCGCCCTCCTGCAGGCGGACGTTAACGTGGCCCTCGTCAAGGACCTCTCGGGGCGCGTCCAGAAGCGCTCCCTGGAGGAGAAGCCCCCCGCGGGGATGAGCCCGCGAGAGCACGTCGTCCGCATCATCTACCAGGAGCTCGTCGCCATCCTCGGGGCGGCGCGGGAGATCTCCCTCGGGCGGCAACGCATCCTCCTCGTCGGGCTCTACGGCCAGGGGAAAACGACCACGGCGGCGAAGATCGCGCGGCACTTCCAGAAGAAGGGGTCGAGCGTCGCCCTCGTCGCCGCGGACACCCACCGGCCCGCCGCGTACGACCAGCTGCGCCAGCTCGGGGAGCAGCTCGGCCTGCCGGTCCACGGCGACCCCCGGGAGAAGGACGCCGTGAGGATCGCCCGCGAGGGGCTGAAGCGGTTCGAGGGCACGGACGTCGTCCTCTGCGACTCCTCGGGGCGGCATGCCCTCGAGAAGGACCTCATCGAGGAGATCCGCCGCGTCGCGAAGGCCTTCGCGCCGACGGAGACCGTCCTCGTCCTCGACGCCGCCGTCGGCCAGCAGGCCGGGCCCCAGGCCAAGGCCTTCCACGACGCCGTCGGCGTGACCTCCGTGATCGTGACGAAGCTGGACGGGACCGCGAAGGGAGGCGGCGCCCTCAGCGCCGTGGCGGCCACGAAGGCGCCGATCGTCTTCGTCGGCACCGGGGAGAAGGTCGAGGACCTGGAGCGCTTCGACCCCCCGCGCTTCCTCTCACGCCTCCTCGGCATGGGGGACCTCGCCTCCCTCATGGAGCGCGCCCAGGAGGCCATCGACACGGAGGCCGCCGAGGAGACCGCGCGGAAGATCCTCTCCGGGAAGTTCACCCTCCACGAGATGTACGAGCAGATCGAGGCCATGGGGAAGATGGGCGCGCTCGACAAGCTGCTCTCCATGCTCCCGGGCGCGGGGAACCTCCCGAAGGAGCAGATGGACCAGACCCAGGTCCGCCTCCGGAAGTTCAAGGTCATCATGGAGTCCATGACGGACGCGGAAATGACCGATCCGAAGAGCATCAAGTCCTCGCGGATCGTCCGCATCGCCCGCGGCGCGGGCATGACCACCCAAGACGTGAAGGAGCTCCTGAAACACTACGCGATGTCCCAGAAGGCGGTGAAGGGATTCACGTCGAACCGAAAGATGAAGCGCCAGCTGATGAAGCAGATGCAGGCGGGCAACCTGCCCATGGAGTGACTACGCGCCCGCGGCGAGACGCCGCATGACCACGTGGTTGATGGCGGTCTCCGCGATGTCCGTCGCGTAGTCTGCGGTCCGGGAGAGGCTCTCCGCCACGGCGGCGAGGTGAAGGAGCTCAGCGCCCCGGAGCCCCTGGACGGCATTCATCACGGTCGCCAAGACCCGATCGAGCCCACGGCGGGTGGTGAGCGCACGATGTGCCAGGTCCATGTTCGCGGAGACAAGCGCCTCGAATGCCTCACCGAGCACGCCGAGGGCAATCTCGCTCGCCCGACGCAGCCCCTCGGCGACCTCCTTCCTGGGCTTCCGACCCTCCAGGAGGAGTGCGTGGTTGGCGATCCGCGCGGCATGGTCCGCGATCCTCTCCATGGATTTCGCGGCGAGCCAGAGATGGAGCCCTCCCGTCGGGTCTGCGCCCACCCGGAGCGCGTGGCCCGGGTCCACCAGGGTCAGGGAGAACTGCTTCGCCGCCATCCAGAAGAGGCGGTCCACGTCCTCGTCGCGGGCAACCACGTCCGCGGACAGCGTGAGGTCGCCGGTGGTCAGCGCATGGAGGGCGTCCGTGTGCATCCCCGCTGCGATTAGGTGCATCCGCCGCAGGCCCTTCTCCGGGGAGAGTTCCCGTGGGTCGGACAGGTCCTGCACGACGATCGAGGTTCGACCTTCCTCCAGGATCTCCGGACCGATGACGAGACGGGTGAAGTCGCGTACCGTCTTGCGCACGTCCGAGATCACCTCGGGCGCGAACTGGATCTCCACGGCGGCGGCCCCGCTCACGTAGGCCCCGATGAGCTCCCGCAGGAGTTTCTCGCGGGCCTCCACGGGGCCGGCAACGCGAAGGGTCAAACTTCGGAGCACGCGTCGACCCGGCTCTCCGGGACTGAGCAGGAGGTTCCCTCCTCCCGTTTCAGAGAGGAACACCGTTTCCCCCGCGCGCAGCTTAGAGCGCGAGACCCACCTCTTCGGGAGCGAGACCACGAAGGTGGAGCCTCCCGTGACCTGCAGTTTCCGGCCCACCCAGCGCTCGGTCGGTTCCATGGGACCCTGAATGCGCGGCCCCTCTTCTGGCTGCCTATAGAGAAACCTGACTGACTATAGATATCACGGCCACCTTCCGTCGGAGGCCTGATAAGCCCCCACGGGCTCCCGCGCCTTGAGGCGTTTCATGGGCGTGCGGGAATGGTTGGTCCCCCGGGAGAAGCGGTTCTTCGACATGCTCGAGGAGCAGGCGGAGCTCGTCGTCCGCGGCGCGGAGGCGCTCGTCGCTCTCTTCGCGGACTACCGCGACGTGGGGATCAAGCGCGGGCGGATCAAGCAGATCGAGCACGAGGGGGACGCCAAGGTCCACGCCATCTACGAGGCCCTGAACCGCACCTTCGTGACCCCCATCGACCGCGAGGACATCCAGTCCCTCGCGAGCGACCTCGACAACATCCTTGACATGATCGACGCCGCGGCGACGCGCTTGGACCTCTACGGCATCCAGGCCCCCAGCCGGGGGATGGTCGACCTCGCGACGGTGATCCTCGAGCAGGTGCGCATGGTCCGGAAGGGCGTGGCCATGATCCGGGACATGAAGAACGCGGACCAGGTCGAGCGGATCTCCGTGGAGATCAACCGCCTGGAGAACGTGGCGGACGACCTGATGAACAACTCCATCGCCGAGCTCTTCCGGGGGCAGGGCGCCGTGGAGATCATCAAGCAGAAGGAGATCGTGGAGAACCTGGAAGTGGCGACGGACTACTGCGAGGACGTGGCGGACCACCTCAGCGACATCGTGGCGAAGAACCGGTAGGCCCATGTCCGAGCTTGTCTGGGCCGCCCTGGGGGTCTGCCTGGCCTTCTCCTTCTTCAACGGGTTCACGGACGCGGCGTACTCCATCTCCACGATCATCGCGACGCGCGTCCTCACGCCGTTGCGTGCCGTCGCGATCGCCGGCGTGGGGAACTTCCTCGGCCTCTTCTTCGGCAAGGCCGTGGCGGATACCATCGGGAAGGGGATCATCGACACCACGAACCCCGCGATCGCCGCGGTGATCCCCCAGATCATCATCGCCGCGCTCCTCGGCGGCCTCCTGTTCGACGTCCTCACGTGGTGGTTCGCCCTCCCCGTCTCCGAGTCTCACATCCTCATCGGCGGCCTCGTGGGGAGCGGCATCGCCGCCGCCGGCCTGGACGTCGTGAAGTGGGGCGGGGTCACGAACCGCGTCCTCATCCCCATGGTCGTCGCCCCACTCGTCGGCTTCCTCACCGCGTTCTTCATCGCCCTCGGCATCATGCACGCGTTCCGCCGCCGGTCGCCCGACAAGGTGAACCGCGGCTTCGCCCGGGTCCAGGTCGGCTCCTCGTTCTTCGCCTCCCTGATGCACGGCTCGAACGACGGGCAGAAGTTCGTGGGGATCATCACCGCGCTCCTCGTCGGGGCCGGGTGGATCGCCGCGGACGCCACGGCGCCGTTCTGGGTCATCCTCGCCGCGTTCGGCACGGTCTCCCTGGGGACCCTCCTCGGGGGGTGGCGCATCGTGAAGACCCTGGCCGTGAAAATCACGAACCTGAAGCCCTATCAGGGCGTCGCCGCCGAGGGGGGCGGCGCGCTCATCCTCGCCGTCACCGCGGCGACAGGGAGCCCCGTGAGCACGACGCACGCCTTCACCGCGGCGATCATGGGCGTCGGCGCCACGCGGCGCCTCTCCGCGGTGCGGTGGGGGCTCGCGAGGCGCATCGTCCTCACCTGGATCATCACCATGCCCTCGGCCGCGGTGTTCGCCTTCGCGACCTACCTCGCCCTCTCCCTTCCCTACGGCTGGATTCTGCTCACGTCCCTCGGAATCGCCGTCGTTGGCCTCGTCGCCGCATTGGTGCTGCGCCAACGGAGGGCCGCGAGGGCCCCAGCGGGCGGCTGACTCACTCAGACTCGATCCGCGGCGCGAGCAGGTACTTCACGTGCCCCTTCCCGCTGGCGATGGTGAACTCCATCTTCACGGGGAAGTCCTTCCCGAGGTGCAGCGTCACTGTGGGCGACGTGCTGATCGCCTTCACCATGTTCGCGAAGTAGTCCAGGGGGAACAGGGACCGCACGGTCTCCTTGACCGCGAGCTCGTCGACCATCTCCTTCGTCAGCTTCAGGCGCACGGAGTCCGTGTCCCCCTCCGACGTCATCTCGAACCCGTCCGGGCTCGCCTGGAGGGCGATGTGGTCGCTCACGCTCTCGCTCGCCCGGATCCCCTGGCGCAGCTCCTCCGTCCGAATCGTGATCTTTGCGGGCAGGTTCAGGTTGGACACCTTGGGGTCCGACATCCCCGCCGTGTCCACGAGGGACATCCGCCGCGTGATGTTCCCGATCGTCGCGACCATCCGGTTCTTCTCCTCGTCGTGCTCGAGGGTGATCTCCTCCCCGCCCTTCGCGAGTTTCAGGATCTCCTTGACCTTGTCCATGTCCAAGCCGATCTCGCCCTCGTCCGCGCGGTACGCCTCGAAGGCGCCGCGCTCCACCTGGAGGTCCACCATCGCGACGTGCGCGGGGTCGACGGCCTTGACGCGCAGGCCGTCCTTGTCCACGTTGAACTTCACCTCGTCGACCAGGGTGGAGACGACGTCCACGATCTCGCGCAGGACATCGGACTTCACCTTCGCCTCGAACATGCTCTCCCCCGTCGGGCGCGCGCCCTAATCCGCGGACGGTAGATAAGGCTTCACCCCGCCCGCGCCTCAGAACTCGCGCCAGGTGTTCGAGCACTTCACGCAGCGGTAGATGCGGGTCGTCGGCTCGTCGGCGGCGCGCGTCTGGCGCATCACCCAGTAGGCCTCGCCGTTCCCGCACCGCGGGCACTCCACCCGCGTCTTCGGCATCGTCTGCGTGACCTCGTCGAGGACGAGGGCCTCCATCTCGTGCTCCTTCCGAGTGCGCTGGACGCGGGTCAGGACCACGTCGCTGCTCGTCACCTCGCGCTGCGTCCCGCAGGTCGGGTTGCTGCAGGTGAGGCGCCCCTCCACGGGGAACATGAGGGAGTGGCACTTCGAGCAGAACATCGCGGCCGCCGCAACTGACGGCCCGCTATAAGTCTTTGGAAGGCCGCGGCCCTCAACGCGCCGCGCGCGACGGGCGGTCGTAGCGGCGGAGCGCTTTCGTGACGTACTTCTCCGTCTTGCCCTTGCCGCCCTTACCCGGCGGGGGGCCGCGCGCTTCCGGCTCCTCGGCATCCTCCGCGGCGTCTTCCGCGGCCGCCTCGGCGCCCGAGGCGTCGTCGTCGCCCTCGTCCTCCGCCGGTGCGTCCTCACGGCCGGCCACCGCCGTGGCGGGCACCTTCCGGAGGCGCCCGAAGTGCGTCGCCGGGCGTGGTTTTCGCTTCGGGAGCGCGGAGAGGATCGGCTGGGTGATGGCGATGCCCATCCGCGACCCGCCGCGCGCGTCGAGCTCGCGGCGTGCCTGGTCGGCGAAGATCCCGCCGATGTAGGCGAACACGAGGGTGATGAGGTAGCCGCTCAGGCTGTACGCCGCCAGGGACCGCACCTGCGACAGGAAGGCGAGCGTGTAGTCGATCGCGAACTGGAAGTACGGGCCGAGCACGGGCACCGCGGTCGCCGCGCCCGCCGCCGCGGAGGGCAGCGCCCGGATCCCCGCGGGGTCCCCCAGGATCCCCTGGTCCACGACATACAGCCCCACGAAGATGAGGAGCACGGGCACGAGCGCCGCGGCCACCCCGCGCCACGGCGAACCGGCCCTCCGGCCACCGACGTACCCGGCAATCATCTGCCCGAAAGTCGGCAGCCACCAGAGGAGAATGGACAGGATGGTAACATACTTTACTGCAGAGAGGAAGGAGAAGGGGGGCCGCCCGTGCATCTTCGCGAGCTCCCCGTCCGAGTAGTCCACGACGAGGGCCGCGCGCTCCTCCGCGGCGCCGCTCCGGTGCCGGGCATGCGATGGCTTCCGCCCCATGGTCCCATCCCTTAGGTCTGACTTTTGTCAGACGAAACGGCATATGTTGTCTGCCGTATAAAAGCCTATCCCCGCCCCGCTCCCGCCGCCCCCGCCCCCGGAGGCCCCCGCGGGGTGCCCCCATTGCGGCAGCCCCGACATCACGAGCTTCAGCGACGGCTCCGGGAGGTGCAGCGCCTGCGGAATGGCGTTCCGGGGCAGTGGCCGGCTGGATGCCGGGGGGGCAGCCCTCGCGGGCCTGGCCCCGACGGTGGCGGAGACGGGGCAGGCCGTCGACGAGGTGTCCACCCTCCGTACCGGGAAGCTCACCGTGGGCGCCCTCGCCATGGTCGGAGGTCCCCTCCTCCTCCTCGCGGTCCCCATCGGGCTCGCCGTCACCTCGGCAGTCCTGACCTCGCCCTCGAGGCCTTTCACCGTCGAACAGATCCTCGCCCTGATCTTCTCCACCACATGGGCGATCCCGTTCTGCTTCCTCACGATCATCCTCGCCGCGGTGGGGATCTGGGGGCTCTACGTCGGCTACAAGCACGCCACGGGGGACGTCCCCTTCGGGGGCACGCTCCTCGGCATCGGCATCGCGGGCATCGTCCTCTCGGCCATCCTCCTGATCCTGGTAGGGGTCTTCGTGGCCGCCATCGGCGTCGGAGGGAGCGTGCTCCTCCTGGTCGGCGGGGCGCTGGACCTGCGGGCCGGCTGAGGAAAAGGGAGTCCCGACTCCCGGATTTGAACCGGGGGCCTGATGATGCCGGCGGGCACCGGGTTTCCCCGGAGGCCAACTACAGTCACCCGCTCTAACCAGGCTGAGCTAAGTCGGGTGGCGTTCCCATCGGGAGGCGCGTAAATAACCTTTCGGTGCCGGAGGGAGTGCCGCGGGCCGGACTTGAACCAGCGACCTCGAGATGCCTGCCAGGCGCAAGACCTGACTTCAGTCTCGCGCTCTCCCAACTAAGCTACCGCGGCAGCGGGCGCAGGAAGCACGCGCGTCCTCTAAAACGTTTCCTCCGAGAGGGACTCCCGGGGTAGGTACCGCGGAAAGGTCTTCTTCCCTGGCGGCGACCGGTCCGCATGCGCGATTCCATGGGAGCGGCGGGGCGGCGGGAGGCCCCGGGTCTGGAAGATTCCCGCGTGCCTGCGAAGCCTATAAATACGAACGCCCGGCTCACGACAGCTGCACCGAGCCCATCGGGTAGCTTCTCCATAGGAAACCGTGGGCAAGGGGGTTTCCGCACGCGCAGACCGAAGTACCGGCCAGACCAGCAGGGAGTCGCCTCCACCGTGGGGACAATCATGGCCCTCCTCGTCTTCCTCACGTTCCTCTCCCTGATCGTGAACCAATACGTCCCCGTCTGGATGAAGGACTCCGAGTCCGCGCACATGAATACGGCCCTGGGGCAGTTCTCCCAGTTCAAGTCGTCCGTGGACCTCCAGATGCTCGCCGTCCGCTCCGCCCAGGAGCAGCGGCGGCAGCATGTCCCCGTGACCGCGTTCGCCCCCGTCACCCTCGGCATCGACGGCGTGCCAATCTTCACGTCCCCTACCCCGGGGACCCTCGAGACCCTCCCCAACGAGGCCCCCTGGAACGTCTGGTTCCAGAAGACGCTCGCGGGGACGAGCTATGTGGTGAACGAGAGCAGCTCCGGGATCGTACGGCTCTCTGTCTCGAACCGCTACTTCGTGGCCCAAGACATCATCTACGAGAACGGCGCGGTGATCCGTGCCCAGCGCGACGGCCAGTTCGTTCGAGTGGAGCCCCCCATCCTCGCCGACCTCGACAACCAGACGGTCTCCTTGGGGTACGTCCTCTTCTCCCTCTTTGGGACGAGCTCCCTCAGCGGGACGACCACGGAGGGCGTCAACCACAAGGTGGTCGGGGACAACCTCTTCGTCCACACGAACGTGACCTCCGACGCCTACATCAACGGCACGTCGAGGTACGGCGTGGCGTGGTACGACTTCCTGAACGTGACCTTGTCGTCCTCCTACGCGATTTCTGCGGAGGCGTACAAGGGGGGCACCTGCAGCTCGGGCACGTACCGCTTCTGCCGGAGCCTCTCCGGGGCCCAGCTGAACTTCATCTGGGTCGACAACCCCTACTACCACGTGGAGGCGACGTGGAACAGCGCCACGCGGCTCTACCGGATCCGCGTCATCATTCAGAACGACGCGACGGACACGGACGCGGTGGTGCCGCGCATCACTGTCTTCTCCCTCGAGCACGGCTTCATCAACGTCGCGGCGGGCAGCGTGAACACGGGATCCATCTGAGGAACGAAGCATGGCGAAGCGGACGGCGAAGGTGCGGCTGCCGAAGGGGTCGGTGAAGGCCGGCGCCCAGGTCGCCGAGGTGGGTTCCCACCTGACCCCCATTTCCCCCGTGACCTCGGAGTCCCTCGAGGTCGTCGAGGTCTACCCTTCCCGGCCGCCGCTCTCCTACGTGCGCATCCTCTACGACCGCGACAGGGCCGAGTACCGGTACGAGGTCTGGGAGCCCGCGCTCTCGGACAAGGAGAAGGACCTCCTGCGGATGATGAAGGAGGCCATGAACAGCACCCTCGAGTACGAGTGGGAGAAGATGGCCCGGAAGGACAAGGAGCAGTACCTCAAGGAGGCCATCGAGTCCTTCATCAAGTCGCGCTCCGTGCGCATCAGCGACGACTCCCGGGAGAAGATGACCTACAACATCATCCGGGACTTCATCGGGTACGGGTCCGTCCAGGTCCTCATGGACGACGCGCAGATCGAGGACGTGTCCTGCGACGGCGTCGGCATCCCCCTCTTCGTGTTCCACCAAAAGTACGAGTCCATCAAGACCACCGTCGCTTTCGAGGACGAGGACGACCTGAACTCCTTCGTCGTCTCCCTGGGCCAGCGCTGCGGGAAGCAGATCTCCGTGGCGAACCCCATCCTGGACGGGACCGCGGTGGAGGGCCACCGCGTCCAGGCCACGTACTCCCGCGAGGTCACCACGCGCGGCGCGTCCTTCACCATCCGGCGCTTCAAGGAGAAGCCCTTCACCCCCGTGGAGCTCGTGAAGTTCAACACGGCGAGCCCGGAGATGGTCGCCTACGTCTGGATCGGCATGGAGCACGGGAACTCCATGATGGTCTGCGGCGGGACCGCGAGCGGGAAGACCGCGACCCTGAACTCCGCGGCGCTCTTCATCCGGCCGGGCGCGAAGATCGTGAGCATCGAGGACACCCGGGAGATCAACCTCCCCCACGAGAACTGGATCCCCGGGACCACGCGCTCGGGCGTGGGCGAGCGCGGCCCGGATGGGAAGGCGGCGGGCGAGATCGACATGTTCGACCTCGTCCGCGCGGCGCTCCGCCAGCGGCCGAACTACATCATCGTCGGGGAGGTCCGCGGGAAGGAGACCTACACGATGTTCCAGGCCATGGCCACCGGCCACCCCACGATCAGCACGATGCACGCGGACTCCGTGAAGTCCATGGTGAACCGCCTGGAGAACCCGCCCATCAACACGCCGCGCATCCTCCTCACCGCGCTCAAGTTCGTCATCATCCAGGCGCACGCGCGCGTCGGCGAGTCCGTCGTCCGGCGGATCAAGCAGATCGTGGAGCTCGTCGGGTTTGAGCCGGAGACGAACGAGCTCATCACGAACACCGTGTACGAGTGGGACCAGGCGACGGACTCCTTCATCTACAGGGGGCACAGCTTCGTCCTCGACGAGCTCATGGAGATGAAGAACATGACCCATGAGGAGATGGAGCAGGAGTTCCAGCGCCGGGTGGACATCATCAACTACATGGTCCGCAGGAACGTGGTCGACTTCCGCGAGATCTCCCGGATCGTCGTGAAGTACTACCAGTCCGGCGAGGACACCTGGCGCGAGCTCCGCGAGGAGGAGGGTCTCCCCACGGACGCTCCGGGCGGGGCGCCCTCGCCGCCGCCGCAGGAGGGCGAGCCCGTTGGCGACTAGCACGTTCGACCAGCTGGAGACGCGGAAGACGCTCGTGAAGACGAAGCGGTTCCGCCCCGGGGAGGAGGCCACCCGCGGCCACCACATCATCAAGCTCCCCAAGGGCGCGAAGCCCGTCTCCGTGCGGCTCACGCAATGGGAGGAGACCTGCTGGCGGCTGTTCGGGGATTACATCCACCGACGCTACAAGGGGAACCAGGACCTCGAGGAGGCCCTGATCAAGGCCCACATGCGCCTCCGCGCCGAGGAATACCTCGCCGTGGCCTACACGACCGTGCTCCTCGCCGGCCTCATGGTCGGCATCCTCGGCGTCGTCATGTTCGTGATCTTCGGACTCCTCCTGAACGTCTTCTTCCTCGGCGCCCTCTTCCTCGCCGTGGGGATCTTCATCCCGATCATCATCTACGGGTTCTACTTCGGCCTCGGCCCGCTGCGGGGCATCCCTGCCGGCGCGGCGAACCGGCGCGCGCGGAAGATCAACAAGAAGATCTCCGGGGCGATGTCCTTCATCTCCGCGATGGCCTCCGCGGAGGTCCCTGTGGACGTGATTTT
>Ga0209341_10001824_pt1 | contig 20761 bp, 22 predicted proteins | sample RifCSP13_2_FD_184020 | JGI IMG/M metagenome (GOLD analysis project Ga0209341, IMG submission 184020) | Soil microbial communities from Rifle, Colorado - Rifle CSP2_sed 13_2 (SPAdes) (version 2) | ecosystem: Environmental > Terrestrial > Deep subsurface > Rock core/Sediment | place: Rifle... | reverse complement strand
ACTCCCGAAACCTGCCGCCCCGCTGTCGCCGGCGGCCGAGGACCCCGTGGGAGATCCGCGCGCAGGGGCGCCGCGCGGCCTCACGCCTTCTGCTTGAACTCCGACTGCTGGAACACGACGAGGGCAAGGACGAGGGCGACGGCCGTGAAGACGAGGAGGACGGCCGCCGCGACGCCCGCGGAGATGTCCGTGGGGTAGCTCGAGAGGGGACCCACGCCGACGATGTCCTTGAGGATCGACTTCAGGTAGTGGATGATGCTGAGCTTCGGGACGTCCCCCGGGATCGACCCGACGATGGACTCCCAGACGAAGCCGAAGAGGAGCCCCGCGGGGAGCGGCCTCCTCAGGAGGACGGAGAGGAAGGTGAACAGGGCGCCGTACGCGGCGCCGCCCAGGACCGTCGTCGCGAGGAAGGCCGCGAGGACGTCGAGGTCCGCTCCGAGGGGGTCCCGGGCGTACCCCTGCGTGACGACGTACGCGAGGCAGAGGGGCGGGACCAGGAGGACGAGCATCGCGACGAAGTACCCCGCATACTTGTAGAGGGCGATCGCGGGCTTCGACACGGGCCGCGTGAGGAGGTAGTGGATCGTCGTGTCCTCGATCTCCTCCCGGATCAGGGCCGTCGCGAGGACGAGGGTCACGAAGACGAGGACGACCTGGAGGAACAGGGGGACCATGAGGGTCTGGAAGAGGAGGATGTCGAACGTCCCGACCCGCCCGATGGCCAGGGCCACCGCGAGGAGGAACGGCAGGCCGCCGAGGAGTGCCGTCGCGATCCCGCGGCGGGTCGTGAGGAGGTACCGGAGGGTGAGGAAGAACACGACGCCGGCCTGGCGGACGGACAGGAGGACGTCCATCGACTCACCCCACGAGGTATCGGAAGACGGCCTCGAGGCTGTCGTCCGGGCTCTCCAGCCCTCGGACGTCGAGCCCGCGGTCGAGGACGATCCCCGGGAGGTCCCGATAGAAGGCATCGGGCTTCCGCGTGCGGACGAGGACCTCCGCGGGCGTCGGGAACTCGATCGAGGCGACGTGGTCGAGCCCTGCGAGGGCCTGGGCGACGTCCCGCGGAGCGGGGGTCGCGATCCGGACCGCGTGGGGGTGCGCGTCGATGAGGGCGCGGATCGCCTGGACGTCCCCCGAGGCGATCGACTTCCCGTTGTGGATGAGCACGATGTTCTTCGTGAGCCGCTCGACCTCGTACAGGACGTGGGTCGACATGAGGACGTGCCCGCCGTCGTGGGCGAAGCGGGCGATCGTGTCGAGGATCTGGACGCGGGCGACGGGGTCCGCGCCCGACAAGGGTTCGTCGAGGATGAGGACCTCGGGGCCATGGGCGAGGGCCTGCGCGAGCTTCGCCCGCTGCCGCATCCCTCGGCTGAAGGTCCGCAGCTTCCGGTCCTTCGCCGCCGTCAGGCCGACCGTCTCGAGGCTCTCGCGGGCGGCCTTCCGGGCGTCCGGGGGCTTCACGCCGTTGAGCCGAAGGAGGGCCTCCACGAACGTCTCCGCGGTGAGCCACCCGTACAGCTGGTTCGATTCCGGGCAGTACCCGAGGCGGCGCTTGAGGTCCACGTTGTTCCAGGGGTCCTCCCCGAGGAGCCGCAGGCTCCCCTGGTCCACGCGGAGCTGCCCGATGAGGCACTTGAACAGGGTGCTCTTCCCCGCTCCGTTCGGGCCCACGAGGCCCGTGATGCCGGAGCCGAAGGACGCGGAGAAGCCGTTCAGCCCGAGGACCTCGCCGTACCACTTCGAGGCATCCTGGGCCTCGACGGGCGCGCTCATCCCGTGACCACCTCGAGGGCCTTCATCCGTACATACGTCACGAGGGCCGCGAGGACCGTCGCGCTGACGAGGATCGCGAGACCGGGCGCCCAGTCGATCGGGCCCTGGGCCGCGCCGTACGCCGCGCGGGCGACGGCGAGGAAGTCCTGCCAGGGGGACAGGTAGAGGATCGCGGGCTCGCCGATCGCGGACGCGAGGAGCTCGGAAGGGATCGTGAGGCCGGACGCGATCGCGAAGACCCCGGCGGCCGCGTACGCCTTGCGCGACGTCAGGCTGGAGAGGAGCAAGGTGACCGCGGTGAAGAAGGCCGTGAACAGGGCGCCCAGCCCGATCCCGATCCCCAGGGCCAGGAGGGCGACGTCCCAGGGGAAGGCCCCGAGGAGGGCCGCGACGAACGGGGTGAGGAGGAGCGGGAGGGCTGCGATCATCGCGATGAGGGGGCCGAGGATGGCCGCCTTCGCGGTGAGGTAGTCCGCGTGGGTGATCGGGCGACTCAGGTACAGCGTGAGGGCCATGGAGCCGATGTCGTCCGCGATGAGCCCCGAGCCGACGATCGAGGCCATGAGGATCGTGAAGAGCAACACGAGGAAGTTCGACGCGGGGATGTAGAAGAAGCTCAGGTCGAGGGCCTGGCCCGGTATGAGAAGAGGGGCGAGGAAGACGAAGACGATGCCGAATGCCGTCGTCGAGAGGATGCCGAGCGCCATGACGACGACCGCCGCGGGACGGCGGAACTCCCGCCTCAGGCCCGCGTAGATGATCGCGCGGACCCGATGGGAGCGGCCGAGCAGGGGCGCCTCGCGCCGCGTGTACGTCGGGAGGGAGATGGACATTCAGCGACCCCCGGGGGCGCTCTTCGCGAGGAGCTCGAGGAACAGCTCCTCCAGGCTCCGGATCTCCGCGCCCATGTACCGGATCTCGGCTGAACGGTCCCGGGCGGCCCGGAAGATCGCCGCTTCCAGGCCGTCCCGGCGGACGACCCGAAGCCCGGAGCCTGCGACCTCGAGCTCGAAGCCCATCTCGCGGAGCGCCCGGGCCACGCCCTCGCGGTCCCCGCGGACGTCCACGCGGAGGCGCGCCTCCGAGCCGGAGAGGAGGGCCCGGATGTCCCCGGCGGCGACCTGCCGCCCTCCGTCGAGGATCACGACGTGCCGGCAGATCGACTCGACGTCGGGGAGGAGGTGGCTCGACAGGATCACGTTCCGGCCGGGGGTCGCGGCGATCATCTGGAGGAGCCGGAGCATCTCGGACCGCCCGCGGGGATCGAGGCCCGTCGTGGGCTCGTCGAAGATGAACAGCGGGGGATCGTGGACCATCGCCTGCGCGAGCTTCACCTTCTGTTTCATGCCCGTCGAGTACTCCGCGATCTTGCGGTACCGCTCCTGCTCCACGCCGACGAACTGGAGGACGTCGTGGGCGCGGCCCATCGCGGTGTCCTTGTCGAGGCCGCTCACGCGGCCCATGTGGGCGACGAGCCCGATCCCCGTCATCTCGGGGACCAGGCAGTCGTGCTCGGGCATGTAGCCGATCCGCTCCCGCACCGCGAGGCCGTCGGAGATGTCCTTGCCGAGGACCTTCCCGCTTCCGGCCGTCGGGCGGAGGAGGCCGAGGAGGAGACGGAGGAACGTCGTCTTGCCGGCGCCGTTCGGCCCGACGAGCCCGATCGCGCCCTCCGGGATGGCGACGCTCATGTCGTCAACAGCGCGGATCTCGCCGAAGGCCTTCGCGAGGCCGGAAGTTTCAACGAGCACGGGATCCCTCCGGCACGGTCTCCTGAACCTTCGAGCCGCGGCCCTCGGATCCCTCCGGGCGCGAGGCGCCCTTCGAACGCCGCCGGAGCAGCGCGAGGACGATCACGCACGCCGCGGCGATCGACGCGCCGATGAGGACCGGCAGCAGGAAGGAGTCCGTCGTCCCCGCGGTGAAGGACTTGAGCTGCATCGTGAGGGCGGGCGTCCCGTTCACGTAGGCGGTCGTCCGCACGTAGTACCGGACGTCGTTCGACCAGAACGCCGTCTCGTTCCCACCCGGGACCCCTCCAAGGACCGGAATCCCGGGGAAGGCCCCCAGGCTCTGGTTCAGCCGGACGGCACGGAACGTCCCCGCCTCGACCGTGACGGTCTCCTCGGCGAGAGCCTCGCGGCTCCATTCCGAGGAAATCGTGGTCTCGTTCGACGAGCGCATCGTGGAACCGAAGGCCCGGACGATCGTGTCGACGGACACGTTCGTCTCCAGAGAGGCGGTCGCGCGGCCGCCGACCTCGAGAGGGAAGACCGCGCCCGCATCGACGAGGGTCGTCGCGTTCGTCCACAGGTCGACCTCGAACCGAACGGGCAGGAAGAGGGCCACATCGGCCACGTAGGTCGTCCGATCGCGGGCCTCCACCGCGAGGAACCCGTTCGGCTCCCAGGTCTCCGTCCGGATCGAGGTCAGAGTGCCCGTGACCGTCACGGTCCCCGGGATCGAGCCGTCCGGCAGCTCGAACGTGCCGTTCAGGTAGCCCGTCGTCCGCGTCGAGACCTCGAGGCCCGCATCCGCCGCGGACCGGACGGCCACTTCGACCCTCGCGGCGACCGAGAGGGAGAAGGATCCGATGTCCGTCTCATTCATTCCGGGGAGGCCCCCGAGGGATCCGGAGAGCTCGTACACCCAACGGTCCCCCGCCATGTACGCGGGCCGATCGACGGCCAAGCCCGTGGCGGCTGACGCGAGGGCCAGGATCGAGGCCAGGACGAACGCGATCGGGACGAGGCCGGGAGGTGGTCTCAAGGGTGGGACGTTCCGGCTCAGGATGAAGGGGCTCGGACTAATGGCCTTTCCGCATGCGTCCGCCGAAGGATCGAGGACGGCCCTCGCGCTGAGCGGCGTCCCAGATCCTCGGGCCCGGATGCCACCGGGCGCGGCGGAGGATTCCCCTACAGTACGTGCGACGAGTACTTGCGACGGGGGCGGGATGGGCAGCGGCGAGCGAGGGGACAAAGGGCCATGGTCCAACCGAATCGGATCGCGGTGTTCGGGGCCTCGGGGGCGACGGGGCAGGCGATCGTCGAGGCCGCGTTGCGCCGCGGGCTCGAGGTGCGGGACCTGTACCGCCCCGGGTCGGAACCGCGGGAGCCCGCGAAGGGCCTCGAGGTCGTCACGGGTCGCCTCGCGTCCACGGACGATGTCCGGAGGACCCTCACGGGGACGGAAGCCGCGACGTGCGCCTTCGGGCCGCGGATCCGTCGGGATGGCCCGGCGCCCGCCCCGTTCTGCGCGGCCGCGACGGCGAACGTGATTGCGGGGATGAGGACGCTGGAGATCGAGCGGCTCGTCGTCCAGACGGGGGCCATGGCGGCCGGCGACGACGCGAACCTGGGACCCTCGTACCGCCGGATGCGGGCGCGGTACCGGGAGCGGTTCCACGACCTCGCGGTCGATCGGGACGCCCAGGAGCGCGTCGTCCAGGAGAGCGGTCTCGACTGGCTCCTCGTGCGGCCCCCGCGGATCGTCCCGGGCGGGCCGACGGGGCGGCTGAAGGTCGCGGAGTCCGCCAGGATCGGGCTCCTCGCGAAGGCGAGGGTCGGCGATCTCGGGGAGCTCCACTGCGACGAACTGACCCGCCCGAGGTTCCACCGCCAAGCCGTCTACGTCCTCGGATGAGCGGCGACGGGAGGGTTTGACCCCGGGACGATGCCGACCGACATCGGCCTCAGTCCGACGCGCGGGGCTTCGTGGCCTTCACGGAGAACAGGAACGGGACGCGGTCCTCCCCGTCCGGCAGGTGGCGGTACCCGTCCTCCCGGAGGACCATGCCCGGGAGGGCCTGCCAGGCGCAGAAGGGGAACTCGTGGAGGAACTCGATCCTCAGGCCCGCGGCCGCGAGGGCGGTCATCGTCTCGCCGATGGGATGGATCCACTCGTAGCTCACCCGGTGCTCGAGGTGCGCGGCCGGGTCCGCGTAGGAGCCGTCCTCCTCGATGCGGACGGGGCCGGCCGGGGGGAAGTACGGGTTCGCGAACGTGAGGTCCGTCCGCCCGCGTTCGTCGGGGAGGACGAGGGAGAACGGGTGGGCCTCGAGGAGGTAGAAGAACCCGCCGGGGCGGACGAAGCGGTCGATCAGGCGAGCCCATGCGGGGAGGTCCGGAAGCCAGTTGAGCGCGCCGTACGACGAGAAGACGACGTCGAACGTATCGTCGAGGACCTTCGGGAGATCGTACACGTTGGAATGGATGAAGCGCGCCTCGATCCCGAGCTCCGCGGCCAGGTCCCTCGCCTGGGCGATCCCCCGCTCCGAGAAGTCCACGCCCGTCACGCGGGCCCCGAGGCGGGCCCAGGAGAGGGTGTCGAGCCCGAAGTGGCACTGGAGGTGCAGGAGGTCCTTCCCGGCGACGTCGCCGACCTCCTCGAGCTCGACCGCTTGGAGCGCGGTCCCCCCGCGCCGGAAGTCGTCCACGTTGTACCCGAGGGGGCCCTTCGACCTCACGTGGACGCCGACGAGCTCGTCCCACATCTCGCGGTTCGTACGGAAGTATTCGTCCATGGGGAACGACTCTGGAGGGGGCCCCACGGGCCTCTGCCTAGTTAAGGCTTGAGCGCGGGCCACCCGTTCGATCACCCCGAGAGCACGGAACCGCGCGCTCGAGGGGCGGGTCCGCGGGCGGATCCCCGGGGGGCCTCGGGACAGGACCGCGGCGGGGAGGGGCGTGACGGCATGGGAGCCGCCGGGCTGAGGCTTTGTCCTCTCTCCCTCCACAAAGGCGTTGGGTCCGCGGGCGGGCAAGGTTCATTCCCGGCCGGAGGCTTCCCCCGTCCATGGGCGACGAACGGACGCTCCGGTTCCGGGACCCGGAGGAGTGGAGACGCTGGCTCGAGGCCCGCCACGCAACGGAGGCGGAGGCCGTGCTCCTCCTCTCGAAGAAGTCCGTGGCGGAGGGGCTCCACTACGAGGAGGCCCTCGAGGAGGCCCTGTGCTTCGGCTGGATCGACGGGAAGCTCCGGGCCCACGACGACCGGACGTTCGCCCAGCGCTTCACCCCGAGGCGCCCGGGGAGCGTGTGGTCCGAGGCGAACCGGAGGCGGGCGGGGCGCCTGTTGCGAGAGGGGAGGATGCGGTCGCCAGGGCTCGCGGCGATCGAGACGGCGAAGCGGACCGGCGCGTGGGCGTCCGCGGCCCGCCCGAGCGGCGTCCCGGCGATGCCGGAGGACCTACGATCCGCCCTCCAGGCGGACGCGAAGGCCTGGGCCCACTTCCGCGCATGGGGGGACTCCTACCGGTCGGCCTGCATCCGCTGGGTCCTGTCCGCGAAGCGGGAGGAGACGCGGACGCGGCGCATACGCCGGATCGTGGAGCGGGCGATCGAGGACAAGAGGCCCGGGATCGAGGGGGTCTAGCCCCGATGTCCGGGAATCCCTCGCGCGACGCCTGCTCGAGGCCGCGGCAAGGCTTATCTCGCGTCACGGCCCTCCCGGCGTCCCGGGGTCACCGGAGGAGCTGCCATCATGACAGGGAAGAGTAGATCCTCGCAAGCCTGGAGTCCCGAGTACCGGGTCCGCGTCCCGTTCCGCGTGCCGCTCGACTTCGCGTTCGCGTGGTGCACGGACTTCACGCCCGAGGATGCCCGCCTGGAAGGGGAGTCGTACCGGAGGAAGATCATCGAGCGGACCTCGCGCCAGGTCGTGTTCGAGGACCTCGAGGAAGAGGACGACGGCTGGTTCTGGTCGCGCGACGTCGTCGCCCTGAAGCCGCCGAAGGGCTGGCACATGGAGGGGACGGGGAACCGGAGGGACGTCGTCGCGGACTACGCCCTGACGAGCCTCGCCGACGGCCGGACCCAGCTCGAGCTCCGATGGAGACGCCGGCCCCTCGTGAAGGAGGCGAAGCCCCTCACGAAGGCCCAGCGGGAGGCGTCGACCCTCCAGGCCTGGAGGAAGTTCGCGGCCGCGATGGAGCGGGACTATCGGACATCGAGGAACTCGCCGCGACGGTCGCGATGAGCCCGATCCCGACGTCCCCCCGAGGCCCGCCCAGGGGATTTCCTAAATAGCCGCCCCGCGGTCCGTCCCCGTGCACCCCACCGGCGCCCGGCCGGCGGACGGCGGCCCTGCGGCCCGCGGGATGCGGACCTTCTTCCTCGTCCTCGTGGGCCAGGTCTTCTCCCTCTTGGGGAGCGGGATGACGGGGTTCGCCCTCGTGATCTGGGCCTACCTGATCACGGGCCAGGCGACGACCCTCGCCCTGGCGGCCCTCTTCTACTTCGCCCCTACGGTCCTGTTCAGCCCCCTCGCGGGGGCCCTCGTGGACCGATGGGACCGCCGGCTCACGATGATGCTGAGCGACCTCGCCCAGGGCCTGACGACGGTCGTCATGCTGCCCCTGTTCGTCACGGGCGCCCTGGAGATCTGGCATTGGTATCTCGCGGGGGCCGTGGCCGGGACGTTCGCGGCGTTCCACTTCCCCGCGTACAGCGCCGCCGTGACGACGATGATCCCCAAGGCCCAGTACGGGCGGGCGAGCGGCCTCCTGTCCGTCGCCGAGTCGGCCTCGGGCATCTTCGCGCCGGTCGCGGCAGCGGCCCTCCTCGGGCTCCTGGGGATCCAGGCGGGCGTCCCGGCGATCATGCTCCTCGACATCGGGACGTTCTCGGTGGCGATCGGGATCCTCCTCGTCGTGAAGATCCCGAAGCCCCCGCGGACGGCGGCCGGGCGGGCCGCACAGGGAGGACTGCTGAAGGAGTCCGTCTTCGGGTTCCGGTACATCGCGGGACGGAGGAGCCTCCTCGGGCTCCAGCTCGTCTTCTTCGCGGTCAACCTGATCGGCACCCTCGGCTTCACCCTCGTCCCCCCGATGGTCCTCGCCCGCGCGGGAAACGATGCCCTCGTCCTCGGGAGCGTGCAGTCCGCGGGGGCCATCGGCGGGGTCGTCGGGGGGGTCGCGATGAGCTCCTGGGGCGGGCCGAAACGGCGCGTGCACGGCGTGCTCGGCGGGATGGCCCTCGAGGGGGTCTTCGGGCTCACCCTGATCGGCGTGGGCCCGGGACCGGCCCTGTGGGCCGCGGGATCTTTCCTGAGCGCCTTCTTCATCCCGATCATCAACGGGTCGAACCAGGCGATCTGGCAGGCGAAGGTCCCGCCCGACATCCAGGGGCGGGTGTTCGCGGCTCGACGGCTCATCGCGCAGATCACGATCCCCATCGCGATGGGGATCGCGGGGCCCCTGGCGGACCGGGTGTTCGAGCCGGGCATCCGGGAGGGCGGAAGTCTGTCCGGGGCCTTCGGGTGGCTCGTGGGGACAGGACCCGGGTCCGGGATCGCCCTCATGCTCGTCCTCTGCGGGATCCTGGGGACGGCCGTGGGCCTGAGCGCGTACGGGGTGCGGGCCGTCCGGGACGCGGAGGCCCTCCTGCCGGACCACGACGCGGCCCCGGCCCCCGGGGACGCGAGGGCGATGCAGGCGGGTGGGGAGACGCGGAGGAAGCGGAAGGCCTGAGGCGCACCCGAGATCCGGGGGTCGCCGCGTCACGGCACAGGGGACGGATGGGGCCGAGCGTCCGACGGCCTCGCGTCACGGATGGCGTTGGACGTACTCCCGGATCGCCGTCTTCGCGAGCGCATACAGGCTGAGGCGCTTCCGCCGGCAGTACGTCTGGATCGTCGCGAACTCCTTCTTGCCGAAGACCGTGATGATCCGATGCAGAGGCCCACCCTCGGAGCGCGGGATGGATTGCCGGTACATCAACCTTCGCGCGCCCATCAGGTGCATATGCGACATGCGATATCACATAGGTACTACTATATAGTGGATATCCCATATTCCGGCGCCGAACGGGTGGGATCAATGCTCGAGACGCCGAAGGATCGTGCGTGGGACGTCCGATCGCAGGTCGATGCGTGGACGGCCGAACTCGTGGCCCTCCGTCGCGATCCGTCCGTGAGGAAGTTCCTGGAACTCCAGGAGAGGATCGGACCGACGACGGAAGTCTTCGTCGAGGCTCCTGCGCCGCCGACGGCGAACTGGCTTTGGCCCTACGACCTGTACGATGCCTTCGAGTTCGCACAGGACCTCGCGGGGAGACAGGTCTCGACCCGCGCCTTGTCCCGGCTCGCGCAGGGTCGCTTCCCGAGCCTGTCGGCCGCGGACCTCCATACCCTGATGCAGGTCCTCACGGAGAACGGGAGCGCGGAGGTCGTCCGGATGACGGACACGGGGCGCCCCGCGACGTATCGCTTCGCCCCCTTCCGGGACGGGAGCCTCCGGACCCCGGGATGGCGGCCAGGCGTCCCGCGCAACGAGCTGTCCGGGCTCAAGCTCGAGGAGCTCGAGGACATCGTCGGCCCGTCGCGCGACGATTGGGACCGCCTGTAGTCGTCCTGGGCGGAGGGCCCCGCGGGCGCGGGGGCGCGTCGACGGCCCCGAGGTCACTTCTCGAGGATGATCGTGCTGAGGGTCGCGTGGGGCTGGCCGGGATAGTAGGAGATCCGGACGAAGCGCCGTCCCACGAGGACCGCGAGCTGCACGAACCCATCGCTGCCCGTCTCCAGTTCGCCGATCGCCTCCAGGTCCGCGTCGACGATGTTCATGACCCGTTTCGTGGCGCCCGAGGGGAACCACCCGGAGTACGGATCGAGATGGAGGATCTTCTTGCGGAGGTCGTCGACCCTCGTGTCCATCGCCTTCCGCGCCTTCGGCTTCGAGGGGCCTCGCCGCGCCTTCTTCATGGAACGCCTCCATGCAGTCGCCGTACAAATGCTTGCCCGTCGCGGGATCCTCGGTCGGCCCGGACCCTCCGCGGGCGGCGCCCACCAGCCCATCAAGGTTCAAGGACAATAAAAGGGGCGTCCCGGCGGCGATCGCTCGCCGACAAGCCCGGGCGCCCCGTTGTGGAGGGATGCTTGTGAAGGGGCAAGGGCGGCCGTGGCGTATAGTCCTTTGTCCTACCTAGTGGCCGCCGGGACGGGCCCTCGGCCCTCTGGCCGGACTCGATCGTGGGGGCCGAAGGCCTACCGGGGGCGCCGTCGCTTGACTCGATGGGACGGTCCCGCGCCCGCGCGGCGGCGGGCTCGCCGCCGACCCGCCCGCGTGAGACGGACCTTCTTGCGCGCCATGGGCGCGGGAGGAGACACGAGCTATTTGAATCATGGGCTCGAGGGCTGCACCCCCGCCGGGCCCGGGAGGGACGGGAGGCGTCGCGGCAGGGGCCTGCGGGCGGACCGGGGGGCGCGTCGGCTTAACGAAGGATCGTCACGGGGGAGCCGAGGGCCTGAGGAGGAAACCCCCGGCTCCACCGCACGCGGAGGGCGCCCTTGGTCCCGTGTCCGGCCACGACCCGGCCGAGGATCCGAAGGCCGTCCTTGCGACGCCAAACGACCCGAGCGCCGAGGAGTCCCTCCGTGGGCTCCCGGCGGGCGAGGTGGACGATCGTCTGGCGGCTGTCCTGCCGGTGCTTGCTCTGACGGAACGAGATCACGGTCCCGGACAACTCGGCCTTCGCCATGCGGACGGCGCCACGGCCCCGTCCCCTATAAGGGCTCGTACGAATCCCGGAGGGCCGCGGCCACGGGCGGACGCGGGATCAATGGAGGAGCCCGGCGGACTTCAACTCGGCCGCAATCTTCTCGACCGCGAGCTCGACGTCGGAGGGCTTCCGGGCCCCCGTGCACACGAGCTTCCCGCTCCCGAAGAGAAGGACGACGACCTTCGGCTCCGCGAGCCGGTACACGAGCCCGGGGAACTGCTCCGGCTCGTACTCGACGTTCCCCAGGCCGAGGGAGATCGCAATCGCGTTGAGGTCGATCTGCGCCCCGAGGTCCGACGAGGCGACGATGTTCTGGACGACGATCTCCGGGTCCTTGGCGACCGGGATCCCCGCGGCCTCGATCTGGCGCCCGACGAGGGCGATCGCCGTCTTCACGCTCTCGAGGCTCTTCCCGCCCGTGCAGACGACCTTTCCGCTCCGGAAGAGGAGGATCGCCGTCTTCGGTTCCTTCAGGCGGTAGATGAGCCCGGGGAACTGCTCCGGCTCGTACTCTGCGCCGCCGAGGGCGAGGGCGATCGCTTTGAGGTCGAGCTCGTTCCCGAGGGACGTCGAGGCGACGACGTTCTCGATCCTGATCTTGGCCAGAGAAACCGCTCCGGGGGCCAGAGGCGCAAATCCCGGCGCATCCGGCCCGGGGGCACCTGACTCGTGCCTTATTATAGTTGGCTTCGTCGCCGGGAGTCCCCGGGGCGGCGAATCGACCCCCTTGAGGACGAGGCCCGAGGACGACGGGACGGGAGTCGAGGGTCGGTGGAAGGGGCAGTAGAACCGTGGACCGCACCCGGTCCCGGATGCGGGGAACGATGGCGGCCGAGGGCCGTCCCCAGGGGACGGCGAACAAAAAGCGGGACGAACCGGATTGGGCCGCCCCTAGGTCGATGTTCAGTACTTCGAGAACGTTGGGAGGGTCTCGGTCGAGAGCACGCCGGGCATCCCGTGGACCTTCTTCACGATCGTCTCGAAGAGGTCCTCGCGGCTGTCCGCGCTGATGCGGGCCACGATGTCCGAGTCGCCGGTCGTGCCGATGATCTCCCGGATCTCGGGCACGGTCTTGAGCTCGCCCATCGTCTTCTGCGTGTCCGTCGTGCGGATGAGGAGGTACGCGTTGCTCGCGTGGCCGTCGCTCCCCTTCTGGGTCCAGTTCTGGAGCGCTGGATAGCTCCGGAAGCTCCGGACCCGGTCCATCAACTGGACCTCGGACTGGAATGTGCGCAGCTCGTCCGCGTCCCGGAAGCTGCCCGCGACGGCGATGTCATGACGCCCAAAGACGGCCTCGGCCTTCGTCACGTTCGGCTTGGCCCGAAGGCTCGTCAACGTTCGCTCTACATATCCCGGCGCCACCTTGACGAAGATGACGCTTCTTCCGACTAGTTCGCTTGGCATTTAAAATACCTTCGCTCGTCCCTACGGGGTCCTCACACTTAAGGGAGCGTACGGGCCGCGACACATAAAGACCACATGTGGTTGATTCGGGTCGCCGAAAAGACCTAAGGTGGTCAAACCCGGATCGCCGTCACCCGAGGGCGATCCCTCCGGATCGTCACGAACTCCTGGCGGGTCCGCGGGCGAAGGGAGGGAGCGAACGGATCCCGCACGGATCCGTTGAATCCCGGGAGACCGCGTCACGCCGACGCGGCGATGTTCTGGTTGAATCGGAAGAGGTTCCCCGGGTCGTACTTCCCCTTGATGCCGCGGAGGCGGGCGTAGTTCTTGCCGTAGTTGGCCCCGACGCGATCCGTGTCGTCCTCGGCGGCGAAGTTGACGTACCCGCCCTTCTCCGAGTGGGGGGCGAGGGCGTTGTAGTAGTCCCGGACCCACTTGATGTTGGCCTCGTTCTCCGCGGGGTCCGGCCACATGCCCGCGATGACCGTCGCGTACTTCGCGTCCCGGTGGCCGAACGCCGTCGCGTCCTCGGCCGTGTCGTGGACCGCGCCGTTGATCGGGTAGATGTGCATCGTCGAGTTCATCACGGGGATCTTGGGCCCGTGGGCCATGTGCGCGTCGACGGCCTTGTCCGTGAGCTCCTTCACGAAGACGGCCTTCCAGTAGTGCTGGAGCCCCGGAGGGACGAGCCCGTCGAACGCGGCGTTCAGGGCGGGGTAGGGCATGCGCCCGACGTGCTCCGCGACGACGTCGGCCGCCTCGCGCAGCGGCGCGATTGCCTTGTCCGCCTCCGTCTCGGGTCCGGCCCAGCACGCGACGAGGGCGCAGAACGTGTCGCCGTGGCGGTCCTCGGGGATGAACGGCAGGGGCGGGGCGATCTGCCACGCGAAGAACGCGCCGAGCGAGCGCGGGGCCTTCGTGATGTACGCATCGTACGCCCGGATCACGTCCGGGGCGTCCTCGACCTCGAAGAACATGGGCCCGCCGACGATGTCCCGGACCGGGTGGAGGCGGAACTCGAAGTTCGTCACGACGCCGAAGTTCCCGCCGCCCCCGCGCAGGGCCCAGAAGAGGTCCGCGTTCGCGTGCTCGCTCGCCGTGACGAAGGAGCCGTCCGCGAGGACGACGTCCGCCGAGATCAGGTTGTCGAGGGTGAGCCCGAAGCCCCGGGTGAGGTAGCCGATCCCGCCGCCCAGGGTGAGCCCCGCGATCCCCGTCGTCGAGATGATGCCGCCCGTCGTCGCGAGGCCGAACGCGTAGGTCGCGTGATTGAAGTCACCCCACGTGCAGCCGCCCTCCGCCCGCACGGTCTTCGCCGCGGGGTCGACCCGGATCCCCTTCATCCGCCCGAGGTCCAGGACGACGGCGTCATCGGCCGTCCCGAAGCCCGGGACGCTGTGGCCGCCGCCTCGGATCGCCACGTTCAGGCCGCCCGCGCGGGCCGCCTTGACGGCCGCGATGACGTCCGCCACGCCCGTGCATCGCACGACGAAGGCCGGACGTCTGTCGATCATCGCGTTGTACACCGTGCGCGCCTCGTCGTAGCGCGCGTCGCCCGACTCGATGACCTCTCCCCGAACCTGGCTCCTGAGTTCTGCGCCCACCTTCTCGTTCACTCGTTCGGAACCCCCTCGGCCCCGGGTTAGGGTAACCGAAAAGGGAGGATAAAGGCCGACCCCCGGCCCGACGCACGTAGGAGGCTCGTGAAACGGGCTCTCCGGAGGAACGTGCCGGGACGAGGTCCGCACGCGGTGGCGCCCCGGACCAGGGGATGGGGAGACGCACGCCCGTGACGATTCATTCGTCTTGATTCAGAGACACCGTCGCCTGCCGAAGTCAATCGAAAACGACATACACACTCGGTCTCATGCCACGCCGGGCACGATGGCGGGGAGACGCTCGTCGAGCCAGCCGGACCTCGCGCGACGTGTCCCGCAGGACCGCATGAGCGCCGAGGAGGCTTGTTCCATGGATCCGAGGAGGGTCAAGGCGACGGGGATTCGGAGGATGCTGCGGGATTGGAAGCTCACGGAACGGGACATCCCGTTCCCGACGCGGGAGTATGACCGCCGCCTGGCGCGCCTCCGCGTGGCGATGAAGGAGAACGGCCTCGACCTCGTCTTCCTTTCCTCTCCCGAGAGCATGTACTACCTCAGCGGATATCGGAGCGAGTGGTACCAGGCCCAGGGTTCCCAGGACTGGTACCCGGCGTCGGGCATCGCCGTGCACCGGGATCGGGACCCCTTCATCATGTTCGAGGTCGAGGACGAGTATCTCCTCGTGCGCCACACGTCCGTGGCGAGGGACATCCGCGGGTTCCGCCTCGACCGGGAACCGTGGTCCGACATGCCGAGGTGGATCGCCTCGAACCTGGGAGACGACGGATGGCTCCCGGGAACCGTGGGGCTGGAACGGTGGAGCTATCGTCCCAACCGGGCCGTGGGCGAGATCTTCCAGGGCGAACTCGAGAGACGGGGTTGCCGCGTCGTCGACTGCACGGCCCTCCTGCGGGACCTGCGGAGGGTGAAATCGCCCCTCGAGCTCGCCTGCATGGAACGGGCCGCCACGATCGCCAAGGTCGGCATCCAGGCCTGTCGGGAGGCGATTCGACCCGGGGCCACGGAACTCGAGGTGTGGGGGGAGATCATGCGCGCGATGGCCGCCGCGGGCGGGGAGAACCCCGCGATCACGATCCCCGTGGCCTCGGGACCGAGGAGCGCATGCATCCATGCGCTGGCCTCCCGACGAAGGATCCGGAAGGGGGATCTCGTCATCACGGATCTGTGCGGGGTGTACAACCGATACCATGTGAACGTGGCCAGGACCTTCTCCGTCGGGAAGCCGGATCCGGCCGTCGAGCGGGCCGTGCGTCTCGCCGCGGGAGCGTTCGACGTCCTGGAAGGGGTCATCGAGCCGAACCTGCCGGTGAGACGGCTCCTCCGTGCGCTGAAGGCGTACTACGCGAAGGCCGGCATCGAGGAGCGGATGTGGTTCTGGGGCGGGTACGAGCTCGGGATCGCCTTCTCGCCGGATTGGGTCGGCCAGTTCGTGTACGAACCCCTGAAGGATCCGGGCGACGGACGCTTCGTGCCCGGCATGGTCGTGAACTACGAGGGCATCGCCTTCCTGCCGCGGGACGCAGGAGTCTCCGCGCTCATCGACACGATCGCCTTCGGGGAATCCAGCGCGCGCCGCCTCTGCCGCGATCTCCCCCTCGAATTGATGCGGGTCTAGGGCCCATGCCCCCCAGGGGTCCCCCGGACCGAGGGACCTCGTGACCTGGGCGAACCGCTTCCGAGTCGAGGCGCGCGGCCGTCTCACCGCGATGGGTGTTCAACCGCCTTCGCCCGACCGCGACGCTGCCGCCTGCGCTTCCACTTCCTGCTCTTCTGTTGGCCGCGCTGGAGGGTCCTGGAGCCTTTCCTTCCTGTTCCGGTCATCGCGGAGTCCGCAGCGGACGCCGTTCCTTAAGGCTATTGGCGAGAGCTCAGACCGTCTGTTCGGAGGAGCCGGTCCAAGGCCCCGACCGGACATCCGACCTCGGCCGGGATGCCTCTCGTCGCGCGGCCTTCCTGGAGGCGCCCCAACCTGAGCCGCTCCTCGGGCCGACGGGAGGCGGAGCGGGGGCCCGCTCGACCGGCTCGGAGCCCCACGCCGCAGGGTCCCGCGACGGGGCGGATGCCCTCACGCCTCGAGGCGCTCAATCCGGCCGTTCGCCTCCGCCCACCGTAGGAGGCGTAGGAACGCCTGGGTCTCCGCCCCCGTGAGTGCGATCACGTCTCCGCCGCCGTACTTGGTCCCGGTCTCCCAGTCCTTGACCACGCGCAGCACACGGTAGCGAGGCTTCGCCTTCACGGCCATGAACTCGGCCATCTTCGCGGCCGCCCACGAGTCCTTGAACGTCCCCTGGAACACGGCGAGGCGCTGGTGGGCGATGACCGCGATCTCGTTGCAGACCTCGTTCAGGAAGCTCCGGTTGTGGCTCACGACGAGCACCATGCCCGCGTAGCCCCTCAGGGCCGCCGCCACGATCTCCTGGCTCTCGATGTCGAGGTGGTTCGTCGGCTCGTCGAGGACGAGCAGGTCGTACTCCTGCGCGATGAACTTCGCGAGAGCGAGGCGCGCGCGCTCCCCGCCGCTGAGCTGGCCCACGCGAGAGTGGACGGCGTCCCCCCGGAACCAGAAGCGGCCGAGCAGGCCCCGGGCCCACGCCTCCGGCGGAGGCGGATGCCTCACGCTCCGGATCTCCTCGAGGAGGGTGCGGGAGAAGTCCAGCTCCTCGGCCTCCTGGGCGAAGTAGCCGATGTTCAGGTTCTTGCCCCGGAACACGGATCCGGCATCGGGCGGCTGGCGTCCGATCAGGACCTCGAGGAGGGTCGTCTTGCCGGCGCCGTTCGGCCCGACGAGCCCGATCTTGTCCCCCTTCCCGACCTCCAGGTTCACGTCCGCGAAGAGGAGGCGGCCGCCGTGGGACTTCCCGACGCCCTCGAGGCGGACGACCCCTGGTCCGGACCCGCCGGTCCGGAAGGCGAGGCGGAACGCCTTCGGGCCGGTCGGGGGCGCGTCCGGCATCTCGCGGCGCATCTTCTCGACCCGGAGCTTCCTCGAGAGGACCTGCTCGTACACCTTGCGGGACTTGAACTGCTCGATGATCGCGAGCTGGCGCTTCAGCTCCTCCTGGTGGCGATGGCGCTGCGCCTCCCGGGCCCGCTGGATGGCGTCTCGCTGGACTCGGTAGTCCGTGTAGTTCCCGACGTACTCGAGGGTACGGAGGTGGTCCAGCTCGATCACCTTGTGCGCGATCGCGTCGAGGAGGAACTTGTCGTGGCTGGCGAGGAGGACGGCCGCGTCGATCTCCAGGAGGAACTCCTCGATCGTCTCGATCGTGTCGATGTCCATGTGGTTCGTCGGCTCGTCGAGGAGGAGGATGTCCTTGTCCTTCGCGTTCGCGAGGGCTCGCGCGGTGAGGACCTTGGACTTCTCGCCGCCGGAGAGGGAGCCGAACCGCTGGTCGAGGAGCTCCTCGCCCACGCCCAGGTCGTTCAGGATCGGGTCGTTCACGATCACGCTGTGGCTTCGGGCGGAGCCCAGGGCGACGTGGAGGGATTCGTACCGCGCCATGCGCTCGCTTGCGTCCGGGGCGTCCCACGCGTCCGGCCGCGTCATCCACGCCTCGAGGCCGGCGAGGTCGGCCTCGATCCGCTGCGCCTCCGGGCTGGGGGCGGACAGGACGTCGCGCACCGCGGTCTCCGGCGGTACGTTCGGCACCTGCGGGAGGTAGCCGAAGCGGAGCCCCGGTTTGAGCACGAGGTCCCCCAGGTCCGGCTTCGTCTCCCCCGTGAGGAGCTGGAAGAGGGTGCTCTTCCCCGAGCCGTTGGGGCCGACGAGGGCGACCTTGTCCCCCGATTGGAGGAGGAAGTCCGCGTGCTCGAGGACGAGCGTGGGACCCCAGGATTTCCGGAGGTCCCGGCCCGCGATGATCGTTCCCATGTTCACCCGGCTATCCACCGGTCCCCGATGAGGCTTCGCCTGGCGGAAGAATCCCGAGTCGTCGCAGGCGCGAACCCGCGGAAGGCACGTGACGGTTCATTCATATTGTCTCGACGAGCGAAGACGCCCGCGAGCGGGAGACCCGGAGACGAGGATAGATGGTATTATTCAATTGAATAATCCTGGCTATCTTTCCCGCGCCTCGAGGCGCGAATGTGGAATGAGACAACAGAAAGCCTTCTCGAGGTTTGATTCTGCAATCTTGAACCTAGCCAAGGGCGGGCATCCCAGAGGCGGTAGAATCACACGCGGCGGAGCCCGCGGGAAATGAAAGGGTCGGATTGTCCTTGTCCTCTCGTGAAGGGACTGCGCTCCCCGGCTGGTCAGCGGCGAACTCGTTCCTCCAGCGCGCCCCGAGCGGCTCGATACAGTCGGGCGGAACAATACCAGCCGAGGTCCACGAGCCGATCGAGATGCTCAATCCCCTGCTCGGGCGTGAGGGACCGTTCCTCGACGAGGGCGAACAACACGTAGAGCGTGCCACCGAGCGCAACGCCCGCGTGCTTGGCTGCGGCGCGGACAGCCGAATCATCGGCGAGCAGCCGGGCGCCCGACGCCGAAGCCAATGCGATGCTGTCGCGATCCGCCTTGGAAAGGCGCGGATTGCCCGCGAGGCTCTTGCCAAGAGGCGTGTCCGGAGGCGCCTGACTCGTCAAGCGACCTTCTTGGAGGAGGACCTCAATCCCCGGCGTCTCCGGAGTTCCGCTTTGGCGGCCGGATCCAAGGACCTCCTCCCGTACCGAATCCACGATGATGGATGCCGCGAACAGCTCGAGCGACGGGCGGAGGAGCCCCGTGCGCGCGAGGAAAATCAGGGGCGAGGCGTCGAAGACCGCGACTCCGGCCCTCGACCGCGTTGGCGTCATCTCCGTCGCCGCGGCGGTACATCCTCGAGGACGTCGTCGGCCACCCAGGCGACGTGCGCGCGGGCCGCCTCGTCCAGGAGCTCCCAGACATTCAGGTGGGCTTCCTCGGCGGCCTTCAGCAGCGAGAACCTCCCCTCGCCGAGGCCCCGGAGCGCCCGCTCCAACCGATAGGTCTCGAGCCCGAGGTGCAACAGTTTCCGCAATGCCGCCGACTTTTCGAGATGCTCCTCCCGCATGAGCTGTTCAACCTCCTTCTCGAGCCCGCGGGGGATCCGAGCGGAGACGGTCACCTCGGTCATGCATTCATTGTATGCATTGCATACAAATAAACCTTCCCCCGTCTTCCCGGGAGAGTTGACGGTCTCCAGCAGACTGGGGCAATGCACCCCGGAGAGACAATCGCATCAGAATGCTACGTGGCCAGGACCGACTAAGGCTGCGAGCATGAGGTAGGCTCTCACTCTCAAAGTGTAAAACCAGGCCGGAATCTATATCGTTCGAGATCCACGATGCTCGCGAGTTCCGGTGGAAAAGGCCGGAGGACCAACGATGAGCCTTGACTTCGGGAGTCTCTGGGGCGATGACGAACCCAAGCGAAAGTCTGTGTCCAAATTTCTGCGAAAGGCTGCGTGGGACCGAGATGGCGGAAAGTGCCAGCTTTGCGGCAAGCCCGCAGATCCCTTCAATTTCGATCTCGCTCACAACAGAGCGCACGCGAGAGGCGGGAAGTTGACCTTAGCCAACACGTACGTTGCGCACCCAAGCTGCAACCGCTCGATCGGAACCCACACCAAGAAGTCCGCCCTCCGCCAAGTAGGAATCGAGACTCCGGAAGACCGAGTTCGGAGGAAACTAAACGGGATGAGTTTGGCGAAGCTAAAGAAACTTGCCAAACAGAACGGCGTTAAGGTCAAGGGACGTGTCGAAGAGAACTGGTTATGGGGCGATGAAAGAAAGCCTCCAACGAAGAGGCAATTCGTCGCCAAGCTCGTCAAGATCTTGAAAGAGGATGATCTCTGAGAGGTAGCAATCGCGCCATATCGCTACGCAGGTGGAACGGGGAATCCCACCGGACAGGTTGGTCGGTCAGGACAACTGGCGATCCTTGCTGCAGATGGGTAGGCGCGACGGACCTTAGGCAGCCAGCTCCACCTGGGGGATCCTTAGCTCATCACTCGGCGACACGTCAATCCATCCTAGACCCGCCAAATAGCGAATCGCGTAAGCGACCCGTCCCTCGTCAAGAGGGGGACGACGCTTCCTCTTCCAGTCCAGCACTGCGCGCAGGACATCAATCTCCGACGCCGCCCCACCCTGGATTTCCTTGAGGCGACGAGCGGCGAAGATGACGCTGGTAACGATTTCTGCGGTGTTGGTATCTAGTCCTGTTTTGATGAGCAGGTCCGCAATTCTGTCGATGATGGGGTTCCACGTTGTCAAATGAGTTTCGTAGGCGCGACGCGCGTCCTCGTATGTCGGCCCGAGACGAATGTTCCACATTCGACCCATCTTCGCTTCCTCAATCAGGCCATTGTTCAGCAGGCGCGTCATCGCTTTCTTCAAGTCAGGAGCGAACGGGCCGAAGCTGCTCTTCCGGAACTCTAGGCCCGTAGGTAGACCTTCTTCGGTTGCGAGATACGCGATCTTCTGGAATATCGTCCGCCC
>Ga0209341_10001822_pt1 | contig 20765 bp, 17 predicted proteins | sample RifCSP13_2_FD_184020 | JGI IMG/M metagenome (GOLD analysis project Ga0209341, IMG submission 184020) | Soil microbial communities from Rifle, Colorado - Rifle CSP2_sed 13_2 (SPAdes) (version 2) | ecosystem: Environmental > Terrestrial > Deep subsurface > Rock core/Sediment | place: Rifle... | reverse complement strand
GCCACTACGGTCCTTTTCCCACGGCTACTGGGGGTCGCACCGATTTGGAGGGCTTTGCCAGGGCGGCAGGCTTTGAGCGCTCGACTACCGTGAAAACCTTGAAAGACTTCGAAGTTGCGCTACGTGGTGCCTTTGCCAAGGACGGCCCGAACTATATCGTTGCGAAAATAAATAAGACACCCATGCCCGATCTCCCGGCGAAACCTGTCGGTACAGTGGAGCAAGCTATTAATTTTCGCCGAGGACTTATCCAACGTGGATGGATCAGCTCTGGGCACGCCGGAGTCTCCAAGGGTAAATGGCTGGCGCCGGAGGACCATTCAACGCCCATCATCCTTCCAGAAATTGAGGCAGAAACCGAAGCCGGGCCCCGCCCCTCTCTGGAAAAAGCCCGTATTATCTACTCCAGCCTCAGAGAAGCGGGTATTGATTTCGTGGTCTATCTACCTGACAGCGCTAATTACTTTGTCCAGCGTATGGCAGCGGAGGATCCTCAAGTCACCAGTGTTTCTGTGACGCGGGAGGACGAGGGACTGGCCATCGCAATGGGTGCGTTCATGGGCGGGCGAAACCCGGTGCTGATCATAGAAGCCTCTGGTTTGGGGCTATGCACGCTGGCTTTTTCAACGCTCGGCCATGAGCAACGCATGGCGACCCTAATCCTCTACGGCCACAATTTTGCCTTGGGAGAAGTCCGAGATGTCCATGCTTGTACCAGGTGGGTAGCAGAGCCCATTCTTGATGCTTTACGAATTCCAAACTTAACTCTTATGGATGTGAAGGACGCTCCCCTTATCATCAAGCAAGCATGGCGAACAGTCCGGGGTCAGATGTGCCCTGTGGCGGTGTGTCTGCCGCTACATGTCCTTTGGGACGAATAAGAATAGATCGAGCATAAGGGTAAGCATGTAAGTGAGGCAATCTGGGAGGTAATTGATGACTCGGGTTATTGGAAGGTCGACGCCGAGAGTAGAGGGGGTGGAGAAGGTTACGGGCACGGCCAAATATTCAGCCGATGTGACATTACCAGGCATGCTATGGGGCAAAGTTGCAAGGAGCCCCGTTCCCTATGGGCGCATAACAAGGGTTGATATAAGCCAGGCCCTGCAAGTTCCCGGTGTCAAGGCTGTCATCACGGGAAAAGATGTTGCGGGGATGAGGATAGGACGCCGAATCTATGACATGCCGCTTTTGGCAGACGACGTGGTGCGATTTGTCGGAGAAAAAGTGGCGGCGGTCGCCGCAGAGAGCGAGGAGGCCGCCGGGCAGGCGGTTGATCTCATTGAAGTTGAATATGAAGAAATGGAGCCACTCTTCGACCCGCTGAAGGCCCTGGAACCGACAGCGCCTCTGCTTCACCCGGCTGTTCTGTCATATAGGGGACTTCCTGAGAAGCTCAAGATACCGAGTAATGTCTTCGTTCACTTATCCTGGGGAAAGGGAGATCTTCATGCAGGCTTTCAACAGTCTGATTTGATTATCGAGAACCGCTTTGAGACCCAGGTCATTCACCAGGCTTACTTGGAGCCTCATGCCTGCGTTGTTCTTGCTGATCGGTCCGGGGGGGCGGAGATCTGGGCCTGCAGCAAGACTCCGTTCGCCGTGCGCGAGCAGCTGGCCAACAGCGTTAATGTCCCCAAAGAAAAGCTTGTCTTTCACCCGGTCCACATCGGCGGAGATTTTGGTGGCAAGGGAGGCTCCATGGACATCCCGATTTGCTACCTTCTGTCATTGAAGAGCGCTCGTCCGGTGAAGATTGTGATGGACTACAACGAAGAGTTGATGGCTGGAAATCCCCGACACGCATCCATCATCAGCGTGAAGACAGGTGTCAAAAAGAACGGCGACATTCTGGCTCATCATATCCAATTGATTTTCGATAGCGGTGCGTATGGTGCGATGAAGCCGGTAGGGTATCTCCCGGGTGCCGAGACCTGTGCCGGACCGTACAGAATTGCAAACTGCCTGATCGAGGAGAAACTGGTCTATACCAACAAGGTTCCCTGTGGTCACATGCGGGGTCCGGGAGATCAGCAAGGTTTTTTTGCCACCGAGAGTCAATTGGACTTCGTGGCCCGGAAATTGGGCATGGACCCGGCTGACTTCAAAAGAAGCAATTTACTGCATACTGGCGACCTTTCCCCTGTAGGCCACGTGGTCGGCCAGATAAAAGCTGCAGAGGCGCTGGACAAGGCCATTGCCTTGTCGGGTTACAAAAAGCCGAAGGCGCGAAATGTCGGTCGCGGCCTGGCTTTGGCTGAATGGGGTTCCAGCGGCGGCGAAGGCACCGTCTTCGTGAAGATTGATGCGCGGGGCAAAATTACTGTTTCCTCACCCGTGTTGGATCAGGGAGCAGGCATATTTACGGTGATATGCGAAGTTGTCGGAGAAGAGCTTAGAGTCCCGGCGGAATGCATAGAATTCGAGTGCCTCGACAGCCGTTCTGTGCAGAACGATACGGGAGTTGGAGGAAGCCGGGCGACACAAGTATACGGCAACGCCGCCTACGAAGCAGGAATGAAAGCGCGACAGACAATCGTAAACATCGCCGCAAAACAGATGGAAGTCAGTTCAGATGATTTGGATTTGGCGAACGGTTTCGTCGTTCACCGCCCAACCAAGCGCCGGATGAGCTTCGCGAAAGTAGTTAAGGCCAATAAATCGTCCGTCCAAGTGAAGGGCCACTGTCAAAAGCCCGCAAATGCGAGTGATAACTCGATCGCCGCTCAGATTGCGGAAGTGCACGTCGATCCGGAGACGGGACAGGTTAAGCTCAGAAACTTCATTTCCGCGTACACCACCGGGAAGGTCATCAATCCACTTATGCATCAAGGGCAGATTGATGGTGGAATAGTCTGTGGGTTAGGCTACGCGATGACCGAACAGCTCATTTTTGACGACGGCAAAGTTACAACAGCCAATTTCGGCGAGTACAAGATCCCGAATATCCGTGATGTTCCGCTGCTCAAAACGGCAGTCCTTGAAATAGTCCCTCACGGCCCAGGACCTTACCAAAGTATGAGCATTGGCGAAGCCGCCAATTTACCCGTCGCGGCCGCCATCGCGAATGCTGTCGAGGACGCCGTCGGAGTGAGAATTAAAGATCTACCGATTACTGCGGAAAAAGTCTACACGGCGTTAAATGGGCAAGGCTAAGGAGGTAGTCGTTTTATGATGGTCAATCCTTACGACGATTCGAGATTGTTGCTGGCCCTGCAAATCGATCACTCCCGCGTTGCGGGTTACCTGGCTGCCCATTGGGGCAACGAAGATTTTTCAACGCCAAGGCCATATGCTTCTGTGGTCCTGGCCGCTCAGGAACACGACAATGGTTGGTGGGAATGGGAGATGAAACCGTCAACTCTGAACGATAAGGGATATCCGCTGGATTACCACGACGGCAGTCTCAAATATCTGGGGCAGTTGCGGCTCGACTTTTACAAGAACGGTGTGGATCGCGTCGTGCAACGAGACCCTTACGCGGGTTTGCTCATTTCATTGCATGGCGTCGGACTGATGAATGCCGGGTATGGCAGGTTGGCTTACCCGCCCGATCGTTCTGCGGATCCGCGAGTGCAGGAGTACATCCGGCACCAGGAGGCGCTGCGCCTCGAGCTGACCAAGAAATTGCGCCACTCGGAAGAATTTCGAGAGTTTTCGTCCGATGAACAGATTTGGACCAACTATGAGTTGGTTGAGGTTTTTGACCAGTTCGCGCAGTTCCTTTGTAACCGGTATCCATTGAACAGCACGGTACGCAAATTCGGTCCTCACCATACGCTAAATGACGTTGCGGTTCCCGTTCGTACTGGCGTTGCACCGGTGAAACTGACCGTCGATGTCCTAGATGAAAAACGGGCGGTCGTTCGACCCTATCCGTTTGATGTCGATCCTTTGGTCGTTTCCTTTCCGGCAAGGCTAGTGCCGAGAAGGAGCTATTCGGATCCGGAAGATTTTCTGCGGGAGTTTTATGCGGCCGAGCGCATGCTCAAACGTCAGAGGCGAAAAGGGCTCAGGGTGAAAACTCTGGGGGCCGATAAGGGCTATGACACCAAGGACTTTGTCGACCTTGCTCATGTTTTCATTCCCACCGCCCACTTGTGTGCCAACCTTCGCTCCCTGTACGGTCAATTCTTCTCCTCAAGTGAATTTTTCAGCAGCCTGCTAGGAGATTTCATCTGTTACATGAGCAGCCCTAGAAGGCATCAACCTTGAGAGCGAGGGTCCTGTTTCCTATGGAAATACGATCGTCTGATGTGGTAGACACAGAGTCGCGAGGAGGGTAAAGTGCATGTTGGCAAGAAGATCGGCTTTGAGGTTCATAAGGGTGACCGCTGTAAAGAGACTTGCGCTCAATCTTCTCGTGGTGTTTCTCGTAAATTCAGAGTCCGCGGCGCAGCAAGCCCCCCTGCCAATACTGGCAAAAACGGAGAAGGTAAAAATTGGATACCCAAGCCGGGGTATTACAGTTTTGCCGCTGCGTATCGCGCAAATCAAGGGATTCTTCAAAGAGGAAGGTCTAGAGCCAGAAATTATCCAGATGCGAGCCGGGGTGAGCATTACAGCATTAACCACCGGAGACATCGACTATGGCGCCGCGTTGGACTCATTAGTGCGGGCTTCTGCCAGGGGCCAGCCGCTCAAAGGCTTACTCTCGTTTGTAAACAGGCCCATGCATTATTTGGTTTCAAGGGCCGAATTGAGCTCGGTACGAGAACTCAGGGGCAAAACCCTCGCGATAAGCTCCTTTGGTAGCACTGAGCAAAATACCACCAATGCCATATTAAGGGCGCATGGCCTGGAGCCAGATAGAAAGGACGTGCTCATCGTGGCTCTTGGAGATAGCCCGGTCAGGCTTGAGGCTTTGAAGCGTGGAATCGTGGACGCTACGGTTATATTGATTCCGCACGTCATCGTTGCCAGAAATTTGGGATTCAAGGTGCTGGCCCATGCGGGAGATTTTATAGAGCTATCGACACCCGGGCTGGGGACAAATGATAAGCTTTTTCGGGACAGGCCGGATCAAGTCAAAAGAGTCGTTAAAGCGGCCGTCAGGGGTTTGCTCTTTCTAAGACACAACAGGGATGAGAGCGTCCGAATCATGACAGAATGGCTGGCGCTGGACAAGGATATAGCCGGGCAAGCTTATGACATGGGCTTAAAGTCATTTAGCGAAGATGGGAGTCCAAGTGAGAAGGGCCTGTTAACCAGCATACAGTTGGAGCAGGAAAGAGCAGGGGTAAAGAAAGATATTCCCATTTCAAAAGTATTTGACCTCAGCATACTCCAGGAAGTTCAGAAGGAATTGAAGAGATAAGAGGCAGAGCGGCAAGTAGAAAGAGGAAACGCGCTTGGCAGGGGAGGACAGACCTTTGAGGATTGTCGGCACGTCGGCAAGACGTGTAGATGGGATTGAAAAAGTAACCGGAGCGGCGAAGTTTGCCGGAGATCTTGTCATTCCAGGAATGGTTCCAGGCAAGATTCTCCGCAGCCCTTACGCTCACGCGCGTATTGTTTCGATAGAGACGGCTAAAGCGGGGAGGGTCCCCGGTGTTTTGGCTATTCTCACTGGCAAGGACCTCACCGATATCCAACCCTATTTTGGACGCTCTGATCTTGCGGATGCTCCTCCGGATCACCCGATAATGGCCATGGATCGCGTTCTCCATGCCGGAGAGCCAGTAGCGGCGGTGGCTGCGGAAGATGAGGATGCTCTTGAAGAAGCCCTTTCCAAGATCGAAGTGGAATACGAGCCTTTGCCTGCCGTGATCGCCGCGGCCGAGGCCATGGTGCCTGGTGCCCCGCAGCTTCATTCTTTTGCCCCGCAAAACATCTGTTTTCATGATCACGTGGAGAGGGGCAATGTGGATCAAGGTTTTTCCGAAGCCGACTTGATCTCAGAAGACACTTTTGAATTTCCCATGGTTTATCACTATTCCATGGAACCCCACACGACGATCGCTCAAATGGACTCCGATGGGATCACGGTCTGGGCATCGGCCGCACACCCTTTCATCGTACGCCAGCAGCTTGCGGATATTTTTCAGTGCCCGGTTTTTCGCGTGCGGGTTATCATTCCTTTTGTCGGAGGAGCCTACGGGAGCAAGTCGGGGGCAAAAATCGAGCCCCTAGTCGTCGCTCTCGCCCGAAGGGCCAAAAGGCCTGTCCGCGTACGCCAGACAGTTTCAGAAGCGATGATGACTGTTCGGCGACACTCTGCCACCTGCAAGATAAAAACCGGGGTTAAAAAGGACGGCACATTGGTGGCCAAGAAGGCGGAAATCTATCTCAACACCGGAGCTTATGCGGAGAACGGTCCGATCGTGACCAGCAAGGCTATGATCAGGGTGCTGGGCCCCTATCGAATTCCCCATATTAAGGTGGACGCCTATTGCATCTATACCAACACGGTCCCTGCTGCTTCGTTCAGATCGATCGGAGCTCCCCAATCTGCCTGGGCAGCCGAATCTCAGATGGACATGATTGCAGAAAAGCTCCAAATAGACCCGATGGAGCTTCGGCTCAAGAACCTATTAAAAAGAGGAGAGGAGATTAAGCCGAAAGGGACCCCGCTAGATGCGGATCTCTTTGAAGGTTTGCAAAAGATAAGGGAAATCCTTCCCTGGGATGGTCCAGTAACCGACGATGGGAAAGGTCGAGGCGTAGCTTTCGGGGTTACCGATGCCGGTTCCCCGCTTGCTTCGATTGCGACGGTCCATGTCGATTCCGACGGAAACGCGGTGTTGCTGTCGGGAACCAGCGAGATAGGCCAGGGGGCCCGGACCATCCTGAGCCAAATCGTTGCCGAGGAGCTTTCATTGCCGTTGGAGAGAGTCACCATGCGGCCTACCGATACCATGTATACTCCTTATGACCGGTCAACGGGTTCGAGTCGGTCTACGACTGTGATGGGAAGCGCAGTCCTGGAGGCCGCTCGGGACGCTCGTGACCAGTTGATCCAGATCGCCTCTCGAAACTTGGAGGCTCCACCGGATGCGATTCTTTTGGATAACGGCAATGTTGTGGTTGGGAACAAGAGAGTCTCTTACGGGGAATTGGTAAGCAAACATTTCACAACAGGCGGTGGAGAGATTATCGGACGAGGTTCCCTCGACGAGATGCGAGCCAAACCGCCCATGAATCCGCTCTTTTGGGAAATAGGCATTGGGGGGGTGGAGGTGGAGGTGGATCAGGAAACCGGAGAAATCAAACTCAAAAAATATGTCACCGTGGCTGATGTGGGAAAGGCCATAAATCCATTGCAGTGTGAGGGGCAAGACGAAGGGTCGGCTATGATGGGGGTGGGGCATACTCTCTACGAATCGATTGTCTATGAGAGTGGACAGATTATAAATCCGAATCTCATTGATTATCGTGTGCCTAAATTCAGGGATGTGCCAGAAAAATTTGAATGTATCCTCGTTGAGAATAGTGATGGCCCGGGTCCCTATGGTGCCAAAGGTATGGGGGAGGCGGGGATCATTCCTCCAGCAGCGGCCATAGCCAACGCGGTTGCTTGGAGTACGGGGGCGAGAATAAAAGAGCTTCCCTTGACTCCTGAAAGGGTCTGGCGGGCGCTGAAAAATAAGGAAAAAGGTTGACAATAGACTGAAGCGTGGCGCAGTCTTGACAACGGCAAGGAGCCAAATCTATGAATGTAGAAGCGAGTGATGCAATTATCAGAGGGCTCAAAGCGGCAAATGTGGACTTGGTAGCGATGTTACCTGATCACGGCTTTGACCGAGTCCAAAAAACGATAGCGGCAGATCCGAGTTTCACCTTCGTTCCAGTGAGTAATGAAGGAATTGGGGTGGGTATATGTGCGGGTGCCTTTCTAGGAGGGAAAATACCGGCCATCATGATCCCGACTTCTGGACTTCTGGTAGCTACCTGGCCTCTAGCGAGCCTTAATAATCTATGGAATATGCCGCTCTTGTTACTTATCCCTTATCGAGGAGACGTAGGCGATGCGCAACCCGTGATGAGGACGTATAAGTTCACCACAGAACCTATACTTCGCGATCTGCATATACCCTATGTGATCGTTAGCGAGATTTCTAAGATCGAAGGCGCTATTAAGGATGCTGTTGCCTCTACGTTCGCCTGGCAGAACCCTATTTGCCTACTATTCACTGGGGAGACTTTACGATGAAAAGATTTGATTGCCTCAAAGCGTTAGCGTCATTCACGGCAGAAGACGATCTTGTTGTCACGAATCTAGGTAACACACCCCACGAGTGGCATGCGGTCCGACCTTCTCGCGCCAATCTATATGGTTTCAATTTAGGGCAGTGTACGCCAGTTGCGTATGGGCTCGCCTTGGCGCTGCCTAATAGAAGGGTCATTGCTTTGGATGGCGACGGAAACCTTCTACTTCACTTGGCCTCTCTGGCAGACGTTTGCTTTCACAAGCCAGCAAATCTCCGAATCATTGTCTTTGACAATGAGGCCTATGAATCTCCCGGGGGTATGCCAACGGCGACAGCACACGGCGTGGACTTGGTGCAGATCGCCAAGGGGTGCGGCATCCAAAGGAGCTTTTTGGCCTCCACGATCGAGGAGTTTACGGAAAAGGTAAAGGCGGCGCTGGAAGAAAAAGAGCTGTGCTTTCTTGTGGCAAAGATCGAAACAGGAACTATCGGGAGAACTGAGTATGCCAGCATGGATTATAAGTTCAATAAGTACATTTTTGCTTCGTACATCGAAGAGACAGAAAAAAGACCCGTTTTAAGGCTGCGATCTAAATCTCCCTTTACAGAGAAATAGGATGATTTTTGGTTCCATTCTAACAGGAGGTTTTTTATGAATAGGAAAACATGGCTTGCGGTTTTGATGTTTCTTCTTTTTGCGCAGGCATTTAGAGCCTGGGGTGCCGAGGCGCCTAAAAGGGGTGGGCAATTGATTTTCGCTCTTGAATCAAATGTCTCAACCATGAATCCTTTTGTAAGGATGCTTTCGACTGACCAACTGATGCGCAGCCTGATCTACGAGACTCTCTTTGATTTCGACCTAAAGGGTAACATAGTACCCGCGTTGGGAGAGTCGCGGACGATCTCAAAGGACGGGCTTCATTATACGGTTAAGCTGCGCTCCGGGGTGAAGTTTCATAGTGGCCAAGAGATGACGGCCGAGGATGTCAAGTGGAGCGCGGAATACGTGATGGATCCGAAGAATGGTGCGTCGGGATTCAGTCTGATGAAGCCCGTGGAATTGGTGACCGTACTTGACCGGTATACCGTCAGGTTTAAGCTAAAAGAGCCAACGGCACCGTTTCTTAGCGCGTTAGGAACCATTCGCGGCTTTGTGGTTGTCCCGGAAAATTCGGTCCCCAGAGGGGCAGACACTTTGTCTGGGTTTCCTCCGGGAACGGGTCCTTTTGCGTTTAAGGAATGGAAGACCGGCATCCAGCTTGTTTTAGTCCGGCACAAAGAATATTGGCAAAGAGACCTTCCCTATTTAGACGAAGTCGTCTTCAAGCCCATCGCGGATGCCACGGTGCGCCTATCCTCCGTTCGAGCAGGCGATGTTAATATCATTGAGCGCACGCCAGATTCTTTCGTCCCCAAGATTAAGGCGGGCGAGTTTCCCGGTATTCGCGTTGTGGAGGCCAGGACTGGGGGTTTTAAACGTCTTATTTTCAATATGCAACAGCCCCCCTTTGACAATCGCAAGCTCCGGGAGGCGGTCGCTCTCGCTATCGATAAAAGGCAGTATTTGGACGGAGCGTTTTGGGGGTTCGGAACCCCTGTGGACCAGCGCTACCCCCCCGGCAGTCCCTGGTTTGTCAGCATGCCTCAGAGGGGACGAGATCTTGCCAAAGTGAAGGCGGCGCTCGTAGAAGCAGGCGTCGGAAAAGATTTCGAGGTGGAACTTCTGGGTCAACAGGGAGACGAGACAGAACAGCAGGTTTTGCAGCAGCAGTTGGCAACTGCAGGCATCAAAATGAAGATCAGATTGATGGAATATGGGGCTTATAGAAAAAAACAGACGGATCGGGATTTTCAAATGATTATCTTTGGAGGAAGAATCCAGCCAGACCCTCATCTCATCTATTGGGCCGAATATAATTGCTCTGAGGCAGAACAGGCCAAGGCCAAAAGGAGTACGAGAAATCTGGCGGGCTACTGCAACAAGGAAGTCGACAATTTATTGGCAGACGCGGGTAAGATTACCGATCAAAAGAGACGGTACGAGCTTTACGCAAAGGCGATACGTCGGATCTACGAAGAAGTGCCGGAAGTACCTTTGGGATTTTACCCTCGCTTTTACGCCCATGGCGATAAGGTGAAGGGCTTCGTCACAGATGACGAGAGTTCTATCAATTCGACACGCTACGGGCTATTGAAGACATGGCTCGACAAGTAGATCAGCGGGAGGAGAGCGCCCACCTTGCTACGGTTTCTTGTAAAAAGATTAATACAGCTCGTTCCTGTCCTGTTCCTTGTTTCTTTCTTCGTTTTTTTCATCATCCACCTAATTCCGGGAGATCCCGTCATTGTCATGATGGGAGAAGAGCTGCACGATCCGGAAGTCTATGAGGCTCTGCGCAAGCAGCTTGGACTGGACAAGCCCATCTATGTCCGTTACTTCCGTTGGATCGCCCGGGCTGCACAGGGGGACTTAGGCCACTCCCTTCGCACAAAAAAGCCCGTCTTCGATTCAGTTGTTGAACGCTACCCTCCGACAATCTATCTTGCCGTAAGCGCCCTCTTCCTGGGAATTGTCATCGCCGTTCCCGCCGGTACTCTTGCTGCTACCAGGCAAAACACGCTTTGGGATTATTCATCTATGGGTTTTGCCCTTTTAGGCATCTCTATTCCCAATTTCTGGCTGGCTCTCCTTCTCATCCTGGGTTTTGGGGTTTATCTCGGGTGGCTTCCCACGATGGGCTATACGGACCCAGGGACTAACTTCGCAGCTTTCCTTGGGCATCTCGCCCTTCCCGCTATCGTGCTGGGCACCGATCTAGGATCCGCAACAACGCGTTATATAAGAGCCGAAATGCTGGAGCAATTGCGGCTAGATTATGTTCGCACCGCTCGGGCCAAGGGGCTTCCTTACTATTTGGTATTTTACAAACACGCCCTCAAGAACTCGTTGATCGCGGCTACCACGGCGATTGGATTGCACGTCGGTCGCTTGCTGGGGGGTTCAACCGTGGTTGAGACTGTATTTGCTTGGCCTGGGTTGGGCCGTTTAGTCCTGGAGGCAGTCTATTCACGTGACTACCCGGTGCTCCAGGGGGCTGTGCTGTTCTTGGCATTGAGCTACGTATTGGTCAATTTGATCGTTGACATCCTGTATAAGTGGCTAGATCCTCGGATTCGTCTGGGCTGATATGAATACAGGACTTGATGTCGCAAGTCGACCATCTCGATTCCGCCTAAGGGTTCAGACTCTCAGAAAAAGCATTGCAGGTTCATTGGGTGTTGTTTTCCGCAATCGTCTGGCTGCTTTGGGCTTTTTGATTGTACTCCTGGTCTCAGTTACCGCAGCTTTCGCTCCTCTGCTAACAACCCATGATGCCTTCCAGATGGATCTCACTAAACGTCTCACAGGACCGTCTTTGACGCATGTCTTGGGTACTGATATGTATGGCCGTGATACTTTTACACGTATCGTACTTGGCAGTCGGATTGCGATGCAGGTGGCTCTGGGGGCTGTCCTTCTGGCTGTTGCAATCGGGGTTCCCCTCGGGGCTGTGTCGGGATATATCGGAGGATACGTAGATACGGTCACGATGAGATTCATCGATGCCCTTCTGGCTTTTCCCGGACGTCTGCTGGCCATAGCTATGGTGGCGGCCCTAGGGGCCAGCTTTTTCACCCTATATGTGGCAATCGGTATCAATGCGGTACCAGGTTATGCTCGAGTGGTTCGAGGGGCTGTTCTGTCGCAAAAGGAGAAAGAATATGTTGAAGCGGCCCGGATGACAGGAGAATCGGAATTCCAAATTTTATTTTTTCAAATCCTTCCAAATTGTATCGCCCCCATCTTGATTCTTGTCACTCTGGATTTCGCTCACGCCATTTTACTGGAGTCATCCCTGAGCTTTTTAGGACTTGGGTTCCCCCCTCCAGCTCCGAGCTGGGGACTGATGCTGAGCGAAGCCCGAGGTTATATGGAACTCGCACCTCATGTAACGATCTTTCCAGGCCTTGCCATCTCTTTTAGCATCTTGGGATTTAACCTCTTGGGGGACGGTTTGAGGGACGTTTTCGATCCACGCCAATACGAGGGCTGAGTATGGAGAGGCCTCTTCTTGAGGTGAAGAACCTCAAGGTGCAGTTTAAGTTGAAGCACGGTACGCTGACGGCCGTTGACAACCTTTCTTTAATTATCCGAGAGAGTGAGACACTGGGCATCGTGGGGGAAACAGGATGTGGCAAAAGCGTCACCGGTCTTTCCATCCTCCGTCTGGTACCCTCTCCCCCCGGCCAGGTGGCTTACGGCGAGATTCTTTTTGAAGGGGAGGATTTGCTAAGAAAAAGCGAAGGGGAAATGCAAAAGATCCGCGGCCGCAAGATCTCCATGATCTTTCAGGAGCCTATGACCTCACTTAACCCCTCGTTTACCGTTGGAGAGCAAATTGCTGAGTGCTACCGCATCCATTTGGGCCATTCCAGAAAAGGGGCACGGGAGTCGACTGAAAATATCTTGAAGGCAGTGCGCATCCCATCGCCTAAGTTTCTGATGGCTTGTTACCCATACGAGCTCAGTGGGGGGATGAGACAGCGGGTGATGATCGCTATGGCACTGGCCTGCGGGCCCAAACTGCTCATAGCCGATGAGCCCACCACTGCGTTAGATGTGACCATCCAGGCCGAGATTTTGGAACTCTTGGAAGAGCTGCAAAAGAGAATAAAGATGGCCATGATTTTCATCTCCCATAATCTCGGCGTAGTCGCACGGCTCTGCAATCGAATTGCGGTCATGTACGCAGGCTCGATCGTCGAGCTCGCGGAGACTTCCGCCCTCTTTGCTCACCCGCTTCACCCTTATACGATAGGGCTCCACAATGCCATTCCCAGTCGGGCGTTACGGAACGAACAGCTCAGGGTGATTCCGGGCAGTGTTTGTGACCTCATGGATCCTCCTTCAGGCTGCAAATTTCACCCTCGGTGCTTTAAGACAAAAGAGATCTGCAAGACAAAAGTTCCGCATCTGGAGGAGAAAATATCTGAGCGGTTGGCGGCTTGCTATTTCCCCGGAGAATGACTGCTATGCTCGAAGTCAAAGAGCTGACTAAGTATTTCGACGTGAGCGGAGACACTTTGAGCCGCCTGCTCAGAGGGAAACAAATCCTCAAGGCAGTGGATCATGTCAACTTTGGGATACCCGAAGGGAAAACCGTTGGTCTGGTGGGTGAGAGCGGCTGTGGCAAGTCCACCACGGCCCGCCTCATCACGCGCTTGATCCCAGCCACGGAAGGAGAGGTCTATTTTGAAGGAAAACAGCTCTTGTCTTTGCCTAAAAGGGAGAACCGAGAGATAAGGAGATATATCCAAATGGTCTTTCAAGACCCGTATGGCTCTCTAAATCCCCGAATGAGCGTATTGGATATTGTGGGACGTCCGTTAACCCTCTATTTCGGTAGCAAAGGAAAGAAGAGAGTGGACCAAGCCGCAGAGTTGTTGGAGCTGGTGGGGATGCAACCGGATCATCTCTCCCGTTATCCTCATGAGCTGAGCGGTGGCCAACGGCAGAGGATAGGAATCGCCCGCGCCTTGGCTACTCGCCCAAAGGTGTTAATCGCCGACGAGCCCGTCTCTTCACTCGATGTATCCGTGCAGGCTCAGGTCTTGAACCTCTTTAAGAGGCTTCAACGAGAGCTTAAGCTTACAATGCTATTTATTTCGCACGACCTAAGTGTTGTAGAGTATCTCGCCGATACTGTAGCGGTTATGTACGCAGGAAAGATAGTGGAGGTTGCCCCTGTCGAAGAAATTTTCCAATCTCCTCTCCACCCGTACACTCAGGCATTGATTGCCTCCAATATTACACCGCTATCGGCCTTAGAAAGAGCCCCGCTGAGGCTGAGAGGGGAAATCGCCCTTCCGGTTAATCCACCGGCCGGCTGCCGCCTCGAACCGAGGTGTCCCATTCGTGTTCTGCACTGCAGTTCCGTTGAACCGCCGCTCGAAGTAAAGAAACCGATGCACCGGGCAGCTTGCCATGAGGCTTAAATGGCCTGGGGAAAATTCCGCTTAAACAGGAAACAGAAATATCCGTGAAATCACGAGATGCTACAATCTGGCCGCGGCCTAAAAAGATCGGTCTGCCCTCTGTCCGCCGTTCACAGAGCGCCAATCATACCTTGACGCTTTACAAGGCGTTGTGCTAGTTAGGTGACTATGCACAATTCTTTTATAGCGGCGAGCTAAGATTTAAGCCTTTGGGTCGGAAGGAGACTTATGAACTTTGAAGGCGGCATGGAGATTGATCGCCCTCCTGAAAAGGTCTGGAATTTTCTTTGGGATGTCGGAAAACTTTCTCGGTGCATTCCTGGGTGTCGGCGGTTACTGACTCTTAAGGAGGGAGAGAAATATCAATTGGATCTCAGCGATAACGTGGGTCCGATTCGTGTAGATTTTGAAGCATATGCAGATGTCAAGGTCGTCGAGCCAGGGAAGTCGATCCAGCTTTCCTTGCAAGGCAAGGATCTTAAGGGAGGGGGACTGAGGCAGACGATGGAGATTACCTTGGAAGGGATAAGCGAATCAAAGACAAAAGTAAATTTCAAGGCAAGCGTCACCGTTTTTGGCAAGCTGGGGACTTTGGGCTACCCCTTTATAAAGAAAAAAGCCAATTCGGTCATAGAAGAATTTGGCCAAAGGGTGAAATCCGAAATCGAAGCGGCCTAAATCTAAGGAGAGCACTATGGATTGTGAGCTTACAGAGCCTCACTCGATGGATGAGGCTCTCAACGTTTTGTCCCGCTATGGGAGGGATGCGATGCCGATTGCGGGTGGCCAATCCCTTCTTGTCATGCTGAGGAACGGGCTGATTTCCCCCAAGGTATTGGTGAGCTTGGAAAATTTGGCAGAGATCAGAGGGATTGAGGCAACGCAGGAGCGAAAACTTTGCTTGGGGGCAATGGTTACCTGCTCTATGCTGAAGGCGTCGCGAGAAATCAGAGAAATGGCTCCTTTTCTGGCGCAGGCGGCAGGAAAAGTAGCGTCTACTCCCATTAGAAATCTAGGCACCATTGGCGGGAACATCTCGCATAACGAACTTGGGGCGGATTTGCCGCCGCCCCTGCTGGTGCTGGACGGAGAAGCTGAATGCAGAGGTTTGAAAGGGTTAAGAAAGATCCCATTAAGGGAATTTTTCCGGGACTATTTTAGTACCTCTTTGCAGGAAGGTGAAATTGTCTGCCGGATCCAGCTGCCGAGCCTCCCTGCTGGGGCAAGAGGCGTGTATCTTAAGCATTCAACTAGAGCAGAAGACTTGGCTATGGTGGGTGTGGCGGTTCTTCTTGTTCCAGATGGGAGCGAGGGGAAAAGGATCTCAGATCTCAGGATAGCTTTGGGGGGTGTAGCACCGGTTCCTTTCCGGGCCAAAAAGGCAGAATCCCTGCTCGGGAACAAAACGGTGGTAAGCCAGGAATTTATTAAAGAGGTCGCTGATACGGCTGCGGGAGAAGCAGACCCCATTACGGATGCGGATGCCAGTGCTGACTATCGGCGGAAAATGGTGCGGGTTTTTGTTCGCAGGGCCATCCAGCAGGCGATGGAAAAGTGAAGATAGGGGGAAAAAGTGGTGCGAGTTGAACTTCAGATCAATGGCGAAAAGAGCCTCGTCGAGATAAAGCCGGCGGCTTTGCTCCTCGATGTCCTTAGAGAACTTGGATTGCAAGGGGCCAAGCGCGGGTGTGAAACGAGTCATTGCGGGGCCTGCACGGTTTTGGTGAACGGGGAGGCCGCGCACTCGTGTGTGGTTCTAGCGGCCCGGGCGACGGGAAAGGAGATCACGACCATTGAGGGCTTGGCTCAAGATGGCGATCTCGATGACCTGCAAAAGCTTTTTCTCAAGTTTGGGGCTTTGCAGTGTGGCTACTGCACGCCTGGGATGATTATGGCGGCAAAGGCTCTTGTTGATAGAAATAAAAACCCGACTTTGGAAGAGGTGCGAACCGCTTTGGATGGAAATTTGTGCCGCTGCACCGGATACACGAGTATTTTTAAGGCGGTCCTCGCTTACGCGGAGTTACACAGGAAGGAATGAACATGTCTAGTGCTATCGGTCGACCTATTGAGCGGGTAGATGGAAGGGAAATGGTATCCGGCCGTGCTGTGTATGGGGTGGACGTGAAGCTTCCCGGAATGCTCTGGGGGAAGGTTCTCAGGAGTCCCATACCGCACGGGAGATTAGTTCATATAGACGTGGAGAAAGCAAAAAAAATCCCCGGGGTCAGAGCTGTTATTACTTCGAAGGACGTGCCTGCTAAGCGGTTCGGATTTGCTATTAAAGATGAGACTATTTTTGCGGTGGATAAGGTACGGTATGTGGGGGACGCGGTGGCTGCGGTGGCGGCCGTCGACGAGGATACGGCTGAGGAAGCTATCGGGCTCATCGATGTGGAATACGAAGAGCTTCCGGCTGTTTTTGATCCGGAGGAGGCATGTCTGGATGGCGCCCCTTTAGTTCACGAAGAGATGGGGACCTATGAGCCGAATCGGGGCAGGAGCCCTACCTGGAAACCGATTCTGGGGACAAACATCATACATCAGGCCGTGCACGCAAGGGGAAACGTTGAGGAGGCACTCGCCAAATCGGATTTTGTTTTTGAGGATACCTTCAGAACCAATCAAATTCATCACTGCTATATGGAGCCCCATGCCGCTGTTGCGCAGGTCGAGTCAGGAAAGATTACGGTCTGGAGTTGCGCTCAGGAGGTTTTTCCGATCCGTTCCATCCTTGCTGACCTCTTCGGAGTTCCGGAAAGCAGGATTCGCGTTGTTGCCACCAAGGTGGGAGGAGGGTTCGGAGGAAAAATCGCGCCAAGACTGGAGCCTTATGCCATCGCTCTAGCGTTAAAGACAAGCAGGCCTGTTAAGATCGTCATGACCCGTCCCGAAGAGTTCAGCGCCGCGGCCGGATCCGCGCCTGCAGTGGTTTACATAAAAACAGGTGTTCAAAAGGACGGAACTTTGAAAGCACGAGAAATGAAGTTTATTTGGGACACCGGCGCATACTCAGAAGGCCTCCCGCCCAGCAATCGCGCATTGAAGGACGGGATCGGTGGGTACCGCACTCCCGATTTCCGGATTACCTCCACGCTCGTCTATACCAACAAACTTCGCGCCACGCCCCTTCGAGGTCTTGGAGTCCCGGAGGCTACTTGGGCCGTGGAGTCCCAGATGGATATGATCGCTCATAAGCTGGGGATGGATCCTCTGGAGTTCAGGCTTAAGAATGCCCTTGAGGAAGGGGATATAAACTCTGTCGGAGATGTGGTCCATAGCATCGGTCTGAAACAATGCCTGCATGAGGTTGCCAAAGAAATAGGTTGGGGCAAGCCCAAGAAAAAAGATGTGGGCCGTGGCCTTGCTCTGATTACGAAATCTCCTACGACGACCGGGAGCATTTCCGGGGCTTATGTTCACTTTAACGAGGACGGGAGTGCCCAGGTGCTGGTGGGAGCTTCTGAGATCGGTCAGGGCTCTCTTACCGCCCTCAGTCAGATTGCCGCCGAAGAGCTGGGGATTCCCGTGGATTCCGTGGGCATTGTCGCTGCGGACACGGCAGTTTGCCCGTTCGATCAGGGTACGTTCTCAAGCCGGGTCACGCTTTACACGGGTATGGCGGTCAAAGCGGCAGCGGCAGAGGCGAAAAAACAACTTCTCGAGATTGCGTCCCAAATCACTGAGATCCCAGAGCAGGATCTGGAGGTTGATCAGCAGAAAATTATTTCTAAAAAGCACCAGGGCCTTTGTATAAGCTTTAAAGAGGTCATGGAAAGAGCCCACACCAATATGAAACCCATTCTGGGAAAGGGGTGGGCAGGCGGGAAGGGGGATTGGCCGGGTCTGCCTCATAAATTGAAAGGTAAAGAGCCGACTCCTGGGTCAAAATACGGTGCGCAGGCGGTCGAGTTGGAAGTAGATAAAGAGACGGGCGTCGTAAAAATCCTGAAGATGGTTTCCGCCCACGATGCGGGGTGTACCATCAATCCCCTAACACTTGACGGACAGATCGTCGGTGGGGCCGTCATGGGGATGGGTTATGCGCTATATGAAAGAATTCAGTTTGAGGACGGGAGAGTCACTAACCCTTCGTTCATGGACTATAAGATACCGTCTTCGCACGAGATCCCCGAGATCGTGCCGATACGGGTTGAAGTTCCTCTGCCCGAAGGGCCTTTTGGCGCGAAGGGGGCAGGCGAACTTGCGGGTCTGGGTGTGGCACCCGCTGTGGCCAATGCCATTTTTGATGCATTAAAGGTGAGAATCAAAGAACTTCCCTTAGATCCTGAAACAGTCCTTGCCGCAATTGAGCGGCACGATAAGAGCAATGTGGCAATTTGAGGTGTGAAGCGAATCCCGAAAGGCCGAAAGATGATCAAAGCAAGGCGTCTAGCCGCGACAGCCAGTGTTATCATCTCTATGCTGTTTGGCACTTCAGCTTTTTCAGCCGAGGTTACCAAACTACGAGTTGGGATACTTCTGGCTGGGGAATTTGTCCCTACATACATTGCCCATAAAAGAGGCTTCTTTCAGAAATATGGGCTGGACGTGGAGCTGATCTATTTCCAGGGCGGCTCTCAGGTCATACAGGCTATGTTGGGTGGAGATATTTCCTTAACGGTAACTGCCGGACCGGAAGGGGTCGCCGCCAAGCTTCAAGGCGCAGATATTCTTCTCTTGTCGGCCAACAACCCGACGATGCATTTCACCCTCTTCGTTGCCCCAGAGATAAAAAAACCGGCTGACCTGCACGGGAAAAAAGCCGGCATCAGCCGGTTCGGTTCTTCCTCGGATTTCAGCATACGATACATGTTCAAATCATTGGGCCTGGGGGAAAAGGATGTGACGATCGTTCAGATCGGGGACAACCCCAGCAGGCTTGCGGCTCTCAAGGCAAACGCCATTCAGGCCTCTGTTTTCACGGCACCCAACACGGTGCGCGCACGGAAAGCTGGCTTTGTTGCCTTGGTCGATGCCTACAAACTGGGCCTCAAGATTCACGGGAGCGGAATAGCCACCACGGGCGCCTTCATGCGCGACCATCGGCTGACTGTTGAGCAATTCTTCAAGGGATTCTTGGAGGGCGTCCAGTACGCGAAGACGCACAAAGAGGAGAGCGTTCGTCTGATAAAGGAATTTTCGCGCTTGAAGGAGGAGGAGGAGGCAGAGGAGACCTATCGGGTCATCGTCCAAGATATTCAGCCGCGCAAGCCCTATCCTCTGAAGGAGGGGGTCGAAACTGTCCTTCGTAACCTAGAAAGTACCATACCGAAGGCAAAGACCGCCAAGGCCGAGGATTTCATCGATGACAGTGTCATAAAAAAGCTGGATGAAAGTGGATTTATCGATAGCCTGTATAAATGACGCAGGGCGGGAATATAAAGTGAGACGAAGAGCTTTGTTGGTCTTGCTGTTTTTTCTTTCTGGTGGTGGGGAGGCTTGGTCGCAAGCGGGGCTGCAGAAAATTAGAATCGCCTATGCCAGTAGAGGCATTTATATCATGGACCTCTACATTGCCAAGGAAAAAGGATTTTTCCGGGAGGATGGGTTGGACGCGGAGCTTGTTGAGGTAAGAAGCGCCAATATCGCGGTCGCCGCTCTGGTTTCGGGTGAGTTGGAGGCGTTAGGGTCCATCGGAGCTGCGACTCGGGCCAGTCAGCTCGGTATGCCATTGAAGGTCCTGGCTGTTACGGGGCATCGTCCCCTCTTCTGGTTGGTGAGTAGGCCTGAGTACAAATCAGTTCCGGAACTTAGAGGCAAGATCCTGGGGATTACCACGGTCAACGGGACTCAGCATCTGGCCGCAGCGCGCCTTCTTCGAAGCGGCGGGCTGGATGCCACACCCGATCTTAAAACTGTCGTCATAGGCGGCGCCCCTACGCTTCTCCAGGCCCTCATGAATAACTCTATCCAGGTTACAGCCCTCTCGCCTCCAACGATCCTTGTGGCGCGCGATAGGTTTAAGATGAATGTGCTTGGAGACCCACCGAGGGATTTTGTGAGCATGCAAGGCGGGTTTGCGGTGACGGAGAAGCTCCTGGCCGAAAAGCGCGATCTGGTTCGGCGGATGATGCGCTCCAGGACGAAAGGTTTCAAATATTTTCACGAGAACGAAAAGGATACCAGCGAACTGTTAGCGAAGTTTATGAAACTGGATTTGGCGACAACGCTTGAAACGTACCGTATTTCCGATTTCGCCTTCACCAAGAATAGCATTCTCACCGATAAGGAAGTTGAGGTTCTCTTAAAAGAGGATGCTAGAGTGCTGGGCTTGGCCCAACCTGTTCCAGGCTCCAAAATTTTCGACTTTGGTGTGCAAAGAGAGGTTAACCAGGAATTAGGTATTCCATAAACAAAGGACGTCCATCAGATACTGCCTTGAGAGCTTGCTGGTGGCGGCATGGAGCCGCGTTCGGCAGGTGTCAGCATATGGCTTTTTGAACGCAAAACAGGCTTTCTGTTTGGAGGTAGCCAGCCGAAAGGAGTGCCCCATGGGAACAACCTTAAAAAGAAGCTTTCTTGGTCCCTCATTTTTGCTGATCTTCGCTATTTTCCCTTCCGTTTTGAGTTTCGCTA
>Ga0209341_10001820_pt1 | contig 20781 bp, 12 predicted proteins | sample RifCSP13_2_FD_184020 | JGI IMG/M metagenome (GOLD analysis project Ga0209341, IMG submission 184020) | Soil microbial communities from Rifle, Colorado - Rifle CSP2_sed 13_2 (SPAdes) (version 2) | ecosystem: Environmental > Terrestrial > Deep subsurface > Rock core/Sediment | place: Rifle... | reverse complement strand
CCATTCCCTCGGAATGGCAACCGCGCCAAACTGGTCAACGAAAAAAGTGTCGCCTTCGAAGCTGGGGTTTTTGAGGAGGTTGGGGGCCATGGGGATGTCTCCGTTTCGGTTGGGGTGCAGCGTCAACGCGCGTGAAAATTATACAGGAGGCAAGGGCAGGAGGTATAATTCGCGCCATGCCGGAACTGCCAGAAGTCGAAACCGTCGTGCGCCGACTGCGCGAAGGGGATGGCGAGCGCGGGCCGTCCGTCGTGGGCAAGACCATCCGCCGGGTGACGGTGAAATGGCCGCGCCACATCGCCCGCCCCCCCGCGCGCCTGTTCCAGAGGCAACTGCGCGGCCAGAAAATCAAAAGCCTGACCCGGCGCGGCAAGTACCTGGTCTTCCACCTCAGCCGGGATGTGATGCTCATCCATCTCAAGATGAGCGGAGATCTGTCCGTCGTCAACGGCCGGGCCGCGCCGCCTGCGGGCAAACACGCGCACACCATCTTCCACCTCTCCGGCGGCGCGCAGCTCCGCTTCAGCGACACGCGCAAGTTCGGCAAAGTCTTTCTGGTGGGCAAAGCCGAAGAGGTGGTGGGCGGCCTCGGGCCTGAACCGCTCGAACCGGGCTTCACCGCTAAACAACTGGGCCAAATGCTCGCCTCCCGAAGGCGCGCGCTCAAACCGCTGCTGCTCGACCAGACCTTCATCGCGGGCCTCGGCAATATCTACACCGACGAGGCGCTGCACCTCGCCCGGCTCCACCCCCTGCGGCGGAGCGACACGCTCAAACCGGCGGAGGTGCGCGCGCTGTGGCAGGGCATCCGCCGGGCGCTGCGCACCGGGTTGCGGCACGACGGCGCGAGCATTGACTGGGTCTATCGCGGCGGCGGCTTCCAGAATTACTTTCGCGTCTACGACCGGGCAGGCCAACCCTGCCTCAACTGCGGGACGCCGATCCGCCGGATCGTGGTCGGCCAGCGGGGCACTTACTTCTGCCCGAAGTGCCAGAGGCAGAAATGAGCAACGAGGAAACGAAAAAAGATGTTCGCTGACACCGGTGGGCAACTTCTCTGCGGCATCGGGTTCACCGGCTTCGCCGGCTTTTGCCTGCTGCTTTACGTGGCCTTGAGGATGTGGCGTGAGGAGCGGGCGCGCAAAGGCGCTCAGATGTCCGCGCCAACTCCAGATAGCCCATCCGCGCTCTCGTCGTTCCTGGGCCGGCTCACGTCTTCCCCCCCGGCGGCCCCTGCCCCCGCCGCCCTATCCGACGCGCACGAAGTCCTGCGCGTCCTGCGCGACAAGCTGACCGGACGTCTGCTCATCGAGATCGGCGGGAAGCGTTACACGAAAATCAACGAGATCCAGGACCCGAACGTCGGACAGGGGTTCCTGACGACGCTGCGGGACCTCGGCCGGTTTGCGGGAGGCCTTGCGACAGGCGCGTCGCCTGCGCCCGCCTCACAAGCAGAGGCCGCTCCGCGCGCCGCGACCGCACCCTCCCCCGCGGCCAGGAGCGCCCCTCCGGCAGCCCAGGCTGAGTCGTCTGCCCCGCCGGGTGCGGGCCGATCACAGGCCGTCTCGGACACATCGGCCGAACCGCTGCGGCGTCCCAGCATGAATCCCTTCAAGCAGATGCAGGTCCTGCGCGAAATGGAGAAGAGCGCGCCTCCGCCGCCCAAGGCGATCACCGAACAGATTGACGAAATCCTGCAGGAGAAAATGGCGGGGTCGTCGTTCACACAGCGGGGCCTGCGCGTCCGCGCCGGCGCAAGCGGGGGCGCAGCTTTTGAACTGGATGGGAAAGCCTACGATGCGGTGGACGACCTCCCCGACGACGCCGCCCGCGACCTGATCCGCGCGGCGATCAAAGAATGGGAGAAGAAGCAGTGAAATGGTGGATTGCAGATTGCTGATTTCTGATTGAGTCGCCAATCAACAATCAGCCATCACGAATCAGCCATTCTCTCCACCCTTATCCTCCCTCCCTCCTCTTTCAGCCTCCCCATCGGAACGAGTGTGTCGTGCTCGAAGATGAGCAGGGCGTCGCGCTCCAGCGCCCACTTCTGCCAGCGGCGTTTGGTTTCGATGGACTCCAGCGGCTCCACGTCGTAGGCCGTCACCCATGCGAGTTTCTCAAAGTGAACCGCATACGAGGCCAGGTCGGCGACGTACAGGCCGGACAGCCCCGCCGACTCCAGCCGCACGCTCATGTGCGCGCGGGTGTGGCCGCGCGTGACGACCGCGCGGACTTCGTCCGTCAGGCGCGCGTCGCCGTCCATCAGACGCATCCGGCCGGTTTCCACGAGCGGCGCGAAGTTGCCGGCGAGGTAGGTGGCGCGCGTGCGCTCGTTGGGCGCGATGGCGTCGGCGTACTCGAGGCGCTGGGTGAGGTATTCCGCGCGGGGGAAGACCGGCCGCGCGGCCTCGGGCTGGCCGCGCGTGTTCCCGCCGCAATGATCCCAGTGCAGGTGGGTGTTGAGGACGAGGTCCACATCTTCAGGCGCACACCCCAGCCGGGCCAGCCCCTCCAACAGAGAGCCTTCCGGGCGCTGCAAATTCCAGACCTCTTTCTCTTTGTCGGTGAGCTTGTCGCCGAGGCCGGTATCCACGACGATGGTTTTGCCGCCAGAGCGAAGGAGCAGGCAGGTGAGCGCCATCGGCAGGCGGTTCTGCTCATCCGGCTGGACGATCCGGCTGTACAGGGCGCGCGGCACGAGGCCGAACAACCCTCCGGCATCCGCCCACACCATGCCGTCGGAGACGAGATGGACTTCGAGGGCGCCGAGGTACACGGGAAAGTAAACAGTGATCAGTAATCAGTGACTTGGCCTACTGACGACTGATCACGGTTCACGGTTCACGGATGACGGGTATTCAGGCCGAGCGCTTCCTTGAATTGCTTGACGAGGCGCTCGCGCACGGCGGGCAGTTGGAAGGCGCAACTGGCGGAGGTGAGGATGGCGCGCTTGATTTCGTCAGGGGTGAAGCCCAGGTCCTCGACGGCCACTTCGTACTCGTCGGTCAGGTTGATGTTCGAAATCGAGGGGTCGTCGGTGTTGATCGTGGCCTTGAGGTCCATCCGGAACATTTCCCGCAGCGGGTGGTCGGTGATGCGCTGGATGACGCCGCTCTGCAAGTTGGAGGTGACGCAGACCTCGAAGGCGATGCCGCGCTCCCGCGCCAGCGCCGCGACGCTCGGGTCTTCGACCACGCGCACGCCGTGGCCGATGCGCATGGCGCCGAGGTCCTCGATAGCCTCGCGCACCGTCGCCGGTCCGGTCCACTCGCCCGCGTGCACGACGATCCCCAGCCCCTCCTTCCGGGCCTCGCGGAAGAGCCCCGCGAACGGCGCGGTGGGATAGTTCACCTCGTCCCCCGCCAGATCGAGGCCCACGATATCCTCTTTGTGGTCCACGGCGATCTGCGCGACCTTTTCGGCGATCGCCAGCGACTCGTGGCGGTTGATGCTGGCAATCAGTTCCACGTGCATACCGGGGAAGTCCTGGCGGGCCTTCTCCACTGCTGCCAGCACCCAGTCGGCCACCTCGTGCAGCGGGTAGCCGCGCGTCTTCGAGAGCGCCGGCGGCGTGAAGCGCAGTTCCAGATATTTGACGTTGTCCCGGAAACCGTCTTCGATCACCTCGTAGGTGAGGCGCTGGATGGTTTCGGGCGACTGATAAAAGCGGCGCAGGACGTTGAACTTCTCGAGAAAGTTGCGGTAGTTCGGCTCGTCGTTCATCACCTGCACGTAGGGGCGCAGTTCTTCGATGTCGCGCACCGGGAGGTCGAGGTGATATTGCAGGGCGATGTCGCGGAGCGTGGTTAAGCGCAGAGAGCCCTCCATGTGCCGGTGGAGGTCAATCTTGGGGAGGGCGGCCAGCGCCGCGCGCAGGGTGGAGTTGCTGCCCGATCTGGACATTACGAAGTAATGTACCCTAAATCAGCCGGAAGTCAAATCCCGTTTGTCCTAGTTTATTCTGGATGGCTTTTGCCTGCAACATCTACATCTCCCCCTTAGTTTCGCAGCGCAGATTGGCAATTTGCGCTGCGGAAGCCAGGCTTCAAAATACTCGCTTAGCAGTTTTCAACCGGCGCGCAGGCAGGCCGGGCGGGAATTATCGCCTACGGCGGCGGCGCTTGCCTCCACCTTCTCTCCCACCCGCCTGGGCGTGCTCAATCGGCGCGGGGGCGCCAGCCCGGCCGCCGTTCGCGCCGCGATCCGCAGGTTTGCCCGAAGCCGGTTGAGCCGCCCCCCGGGCGGGGGCCGGCGCGGACGCCTCCATCCTCGGGCGGAATGTGAACGCCCGCGAGACGACGCCCGCCCGCATATTCACCAGCAATTCCTGGAACATCTCCGAGGCCCGGCCCTTGTAAGCCACGAGCGGGTCGCGCTGCGCGTAGGCCTCCAGGCCGATCGAAGTGCGCAGGGCCTCCACAGAAGTCAGGTACTCTACCCACAACTGGCTGATGACTGCGAGCATGAGCTGGCGCAAAACGGGTGTGAACGCCTGCCGCCCCAGTTCCATTTGCGCGGCTTCGCCCATCTCGCCCACAGTTGGCGCGGCGGCCTCCGGGTTCAGCGCCAGCAGCCGGGCGCGCGCCCCGTCGGGCAGGTCTGCAATCTTCGTGCCGGCCAGGCGGCGGAACTCGGCCTCACCCCACAGGCGCGTGAGGGCGTCGAGCGCGCCGCGCAGGTGCGCTAATATTTCCTGCTTGAGTTCAGCCGCGTCCCAGTCCTCGATCATCTCGGCGGCGGTGTAGAAGTAGTTAAGCCGCTGGGTGCGCAAGGCGACTTTGCGGTGCGTGCGCGCGTCGAAGGCCGTGACGGTGCCGTAGGCCATGTTGACCAGCGTGCGGATCTGCTGTCCGGGAGTCGGGTCGGCCGGGAAGTCCCTCAACTCGCGCTCGATCTCCGCGAGGCTGCGCTCGGCTTTGGCCTTGTGCGTCTTCTCGGCCGCCTCGATCAACTGCTGGCGGATGCCATCCCAATTGTCGTCGCTCCGAAACTCGTTCTTCAACCCGAGCGAGGCGCCCACCCGCCGCTCAATCGCGCCGATCAACCCCGCACGCACGCGGGCCGACACCGCGGCCTCGGCCAGTCCCGGCAGCTGCCTGCGCTTGAACTGGTCGAGGTTGAACTCGCGCGTCTCCGCTGGCGAAGGCTGGAAGTTGGCGAGGCCCAGCGCCTCGCCCACCGCCTTGTACGCCGTGCGCGCCTCCACCGGCTTACCCGTCTCGTCGGCCTCGTTCTCCAGCGCTTCGAGCGCAAGCTCGGCGGCGGTCTTCTTTTCCTTGATTTGAGATTCGAGCCGCTCCTCCGTCCGCTCCACCTGCTCCTCGACGGCGGTCAGCAAATGCCCGCGCTCCGACTCGAGCGAGGTCCGCGCCAGCTCCAGCAGGCTCGTCCTGAGCGAAGGCGAAGGGCTCGCCCTGAGCGAAGTCGCAGGGCCTGTCCTGAGCGAAGTCGAAGGAGCGCCAGACTGGTCCGTTTCCTCCTCGAGACTCTTCAGGAGGATCTTCATTAAGAAGGAGGGGTAAAACTCGTCCGGCCTGTCCTGCCCCACAGGGGTGCTTTGCGAAGCGGAGCCGAAGGGCTTGTCCTGAGCGGAGCCGAAGGACCCCACCGGGAGGGCCGGCTGCGTCTCCTCCAGCCACGCCAGCAGTTTCCAGCGGCCATCCTCCTCGTCGGCGGCGGCGAGGTCCACGCGGCGGTTCACTTCCGCCGTGACCATCTCCAAGAAATCGTCGGTCAGGTCTTCCTTGACGAAGATGCGGTCGCGCTCGGCGTAGATGCGGTTGCGCTGCGAATTGAGGACGTCGTCGTATTCAAGCAGGTGCTTGCGCGTGTCGAAGTTGTAGCCCTCGACGCGCGTCTGCGACTGCTCGATGGTCTTGTTGACCAGCCCGGCCTGGATAGGCACGGTGTCGTCAATCTTCAACCGCTGCATCAGGTCGGAGACGCCTTGCCCGCCGAAGCGGCGCATCAGCTCGTCTTCGAGCGAGAGGTAGAACTGCGAGGAGCCGGGGTCGCCCTGCCGCGCCGCGCGTCCGCGCAGCTGGTTGTCAATGCGCCGCGCCTCGTGCCGCTCCGAGCCGACGACGTGCAGGCCGCCCAACTGCTTGACCTTCGCGGCGTCCTCCATCATCTGTAGGAACAGGCGGCACTCGGCGTCGTAGATGCCCCACTCGCTTTCAGGGAGCCTGAGCAGTTCGGCCTTGCGCTGCTCGTGAGTGAAATCGTAGGGGTCGGCGTGGCCGGCCTTGCGCAGCACGCGGTTGACGACGGCGAGCACTTCCTCGGCCATCTCGCCGCCGAGCTTGATGTCTACGCCGCGCCCGGCCATGTTGGTGGCGATGGTCACTGCGCCGAGCGCGCCCGCGCCCGCGATGATCTGCGACTCCTCGTCGTGCTTCTTGGCGTTGAGGACGTTGTGCTTGACGCCCGCCTGCAAAGCCCTCACCAGGTTGGGCCGGGCTTCATCCGGCAAGCCGAGCGGCCTCGCCAGCCGGGCGATGTTCTCGTCGCCGTAGGGGTTCGACGACAACTCCAGCTCCTTCAACTGCTTCGCCAGGTCCTGCCGATTGAGCGAGGCCAGCGGCGCGTCCAGCGGCTTGAGCGCCGGGACGATCATGCCGTCTTCTTCTTTGTCGTTCTTCTCGAACCACGCCTCGCGGATGAGCAAGACCTGCGCCAGGCGCTGCAGGGCGTCGGGGCGCAGGCGCTCGGAGACGTGCTCGGAAAGCTCCACCGAGGTCGTGCCCACCAGCAGCGGCTGGCCGACCAGATGGCGGCGGAGAATCTCGACCGTGATCGAGCGCAGCTTCGCTTCCTCGGTGCGGTAGACCACGTCGGGGTAGTCCTTGCGCCGCCAGAGCGCCGGGTTCTTTTCGGGGTCGTCGCTGCGGGCAAAGTAGGTGAACCGCTGTCCGTCTTCCCGGTATTCGACTTCAACCAGGCCGGACTCGGGCCGGGTGGCCTGGTATTCGAGGTTGGTCGGGATGGCGACCACGCCCAGTTTGTAAATCTTGTCGAACTCTTCGGCTTCGGTGAGCGCGGTGCCGCTCATGCCGGCCAGTTTGGCGTACAGGCGAAAGTAGTTTTGCAAGGTGATGGTCGCGTAGGTGACGCTCTCGGCCTGAACCGGGACGCCCTCTTTGGCCTCGACGGCCTGGTGCAGCCCGTCCGACCAGCGCCGGCCGATCATCTTGCGCCCGGTGAACTCGTCCACGATGACGACCTTGCCGCCCTCGACCAGATAATCCTTGTTCCGCTTGAAGAGGAACTCGGCGCGCATGGCCTGTTCGATGTGACCGAGCAGGCGCGCCTGCTCCGGGGTCAACTCCTCCGGGCGGTCGGGGTCGCGCAGCGGCTGACCCAGCAATTTCTCCAGATGCGCCTCCCCCACTTCGGTCAGCGAAATCGAGCGTTCCCGTTCCCCAATCTCAAAATCGTCAGGCTTCAACTGCCGCGCGATTTTCGCAATCTGATAGTAGAGCGTGGAGTCTTCCTGCGCCGGACCGGAGATGATCAGCGGGGTGCGGGCCTCGTCAATGAGGATGTTGTCCACCTCGTCCACGATGGCGTAATAGCGCTCGCGTTGGACTCGCGCGTCGAGCGTCAGCGCCATGTTGTCGCGCAGGTAGTCGAAGCCGAACTCGTGGTTCGTGCCGTAGACGATGTCGGCGCGGTAGGCCTCCTGCCGGTCCACGAGCCGCAGGTGGCGCTGGTCTTCCTGGTTAGCCTCGCGCGCGAAGTCCACGAGGAACGCTTTGCGCCCGTTCTCGGTGCGCGCGGCCTCCTGCAGCGCGCCCACCGAGAGGCCGAGCAGGTGATAGATGGGGGCCATCCAGCGCGCGTCGCGCCGGGCGAGGTAATCGTTGACGGTCACGACGTGCACGCCGCGCCCGAGCAGGGCGTTGAGATAGGTGGGGAGCGTGGCGACGAGCGTCTTGCCTTCGCCCGTGCGCATCTCGGCGATCTTGCCCTGGTGGAGCACGATGCCGCCGATGAGCTGCACGTCATAGTGCCGCTGGCCGATGGCGCGCATGGCGGCCTCGCGCACGGCGGCGAAGGCCTCGGGCAAAATCTCGTCCAGCACGGCCTGCTGGACCGCGTGCAGCTCTTTAGAGTCTGTGAGGCCGCGCGTTTCGTCGGCGATGCGCGCCTTGAGCGCGTCGGTCTTGGCCCACAGTTCGGCGTCGGTCAGCGCGCGGAACTGCGGCTCGAGCGCGTTAATCTGGGCGACGACTTCGGAATGCTTCTGGATTTCCTTTTTGTTCGGGTCGCCCGCGATGGCTTTGACGAGGTTGCGGAACATTGGGTGCTCTACCTTCCTGTGAGGGAGGATTATAACACTTCGGCCTATGTTTTTTGGAGTCCACGAACAATCGAAAGGAGAAAATTTGTATTTGCCTAAAAGTTGCTTAGCCGCTGATAAATAAAAAAGTACTGTGCGCACAATCACGAGCGGATAAAAACGCCGGAGGTTGCGGAGGCCTCCGGCATTCCTTCATTAACATTAACATGCGATGAGTTGGCGCAGCAGCTATGCCACCAGTTTCCCCTCCGCCACCAGTTTCTTCCCGTCCACTTCCAGCGTCGCGCCCAAGAGCGCGGAGGTGAAGCCGAAGCCGGTCGCGTTCTCGCCGCCCAGGCCTCGGTTCTCGCCGAGGCCGACGATCACCGCGCCGCGCACGAGATGATCGGCCAGCCCCGGCACGATCGAGCGGGCCTTGGGGTTCAGTCCAATCCCGACGCGGCCAATGCGCAGGGGCGTGCTTGCCTTCGCGCCGACGATGAAGTCGTTGAATACCATCCCGTTTTCGTAAGCGTGGGACTCGATCAGTTCGCCCTGCTTGAACTCCCAATCCAGTTCCTTGACGACCTTGCCCCACAGCGGCACGGAGGGGAACAGGATCATCCCGTGCGCGCTCGTCTCACGCGGCGCGATTTGCACTGTCCCGCTTGGCAGGCCCGTCCATACATTTCCGCGCGCGATATCCTCGTCGTCAATCACGCCGTCGTCCACGTGCGCCGCTCGCGCCAGGCATTCCACCGTCAGGTTCGTGCCATTGGGATGTGTGATGTGGACGGTGCGCGCCCCGCTGAGCCGCTCGGCGACCTGACGCCCCTCCTCAGCCATCTGCTCGAGGTCGGCGCTCAGCGCGGCGTTATGCGCGTCCAGCCACTCCTCGTAATCCGCGTGATATTTGTGCGCGCGCTCCGGGGTGACGTAGCCCACCTGCAATGAAGCGCCGCGCACCTTGCGCGCGACGGCTTTGGCGATGAGCGGCTGGAGGGACTCCTGGAAGGCCGCGCCTTTGCCCGCCGCGCCCAACTCGAAGATGCGCGGGTTCTCCGGCCCGCCCAGGTCAACCACTGCCGACACGGAATCGTAGGCCGCAAGCAGAGGCCGCGGCGTCTTGCGGAGCGTGTGCTCGCCGATCTCGGCGATGGCGGCGCGATAGAGGTGATCGGTGAAGAGGGAGATGAGGGGGACGGCGTCGGCGCGGAGGCATTCGAGGGCCAGCGCCTCCGCGAAGGGGATGGTGTGCTGCCAGGTATAGATCAGCACCTGATCGTCCGGGCCAATCCGCAAACTGGTCTGGATGACTCTTTGAGCTAAATGTTGTGGGTCCATAGCGCCTCCTTTCACGGCGCGTCGGCTTGCCGGGCTGTCCTTCCCCGCGCCCCGGCCAGGCGCGTGCAGCGGCTCACTCTCGCCAGCCGCCGGATGGCCGGGAGGACTCCCGAACCAAAGCATCCGTTCGCGGACGTAGTTCTCAGCCACAACCTGGGATAAGTTTCGGCGCACCTCCTTTCCTTGATCTCTTCCTCTTTAATCTTTACTTCTTTATCTATCTGCCTCTAATCTTCGTCTCCGGCGGGGCGAGCAGGCCGGCCACCAGGCCGCCGATCAACCCCAGGCTCGCGCCAACTGCCCAGCCCCAGAGCACATTGGGCGGGGGATGAATGGCGTAGTCAATCCCGCCTCCCAAGGCGATCCCCAATAACATGCCCGTGATCATCCCCCCTATCCCGTTTGAAAATACGCCCATGATCCCGCTGACGATGACCCCGACGGTCAGCGCAAAGCCGATCCCGGCGTAAAAGTTGAAATTGACCCGGCCGCTCTGTCCCAGGTAGCCGACGAACGGGCCGATGAATGATCCGAGAATCATGCCGCCGACGGTATATAGAAGCGTACGACCAAGTGATTCAGACATTGCACATCTTCTCCCGTAGTGAGCGATTTCAGGTTTTCGTCACGCAGCCTCGGCGCCAGCAGGTCTATCCCTGAGTCTATGACAACTTTCGCCGTAAATCAATTCTGCCGGAGAACGGGGGAGGAAGCAACTCCTGGCGGCTCAACACCTGGGTGTTGAGCCGCCAGGGATTTGGGGAATCCTATTCGTTAAACATCTCCCCCACGCTGCGGCCCTCGTGAGCGCGCTTGATCACCTCGCCCAGCAAGGAGGCGACGGAACGCACCGTCAGGTTCGGCAGGCGTTTCTCCGGGGGGATGGGGATGGTGTTGGTGGTGACGATTTCTCTAAGGGGAAGGTTTTTGAGCCGTTCGACTGCCAGGGGCGAGAACACCGGATGGACAAACGATAGATACACGTCGCGCGCGCCGTGGTCCTTGACGATCTGCACGGCCTGCGCGGCCGAGCCGGCGGTGTCCACTTCGTCGTCCACGATGATCACGTCTTTGTCCTTCACGTCGCCGATGACGGTCATCGCCTCCGCGCTGGCGTCGTTGCCCGCGCGCCGTTTTTCGATGAACGCCATGTTCGCCCCGATCTTGGCGGCGAAATTGCGCCCTTTTTTGGCAAACCCGAGATCGGCGGTGACGATGACCGGGTCTTGCAGCGCAGGGCGCTTCTCAAGGAAATAATCGCCAAGGACATGAAAGGCGGTCAGCACGTCGCCGGGGATGGAGAAGAAGCCCTGGATCTGCCCGGCGTGCAGGTCCATCACGATGTAGCGGTCCGCCCCGGCGACTTCGAGCATGTCGGCGACGAGCCGGGCCGTGATGGGCACGCGCGGCTGGTCTTTCTTGTCCGAGCGGGCGTAGGCCAGGTAGGGCGCCACCGCGGTGATGCGCGCCGCCGAATCCAGCTTGAGGGTCTGGATCATGATCAGCAGCTCCAGCAGGTTGTCGCTGACGGGCGCAGCCGTCGTCTGTACCACGTAGACATCCTGCCCGCGCACGCTGCTGTGCAGGCGGACGAAGATGTTTTCGTTGGGAAATTTGATGATGTCGCGCCCGCTGAGCGGCACGTGCAGGTAGGCGGCGATCTCGGCCGCTAAATCCGGGCAGGCGGTGCCGCTGAAAAGCTTGATCTCGCCGTACATGCCGCTGGTTTCGCGGTGAGGCATAACGTCCGACATCCTATCGGGCGGCAGCCCGCTCCCAATCTTCTCGCAGCACGCCCATGATCAACTCATCCCGGTAAGCGCCGTTGTAAAAATTCGCCTGCCGCAGGCGGCCCTCCAGTTGGAAGCCGACTTTCTCGTAACAGCGGATGGCGCGGAGATTGTCTTCAAAGACGTGGAGATGCACCCGGTTAAGGTTCAGGGTGTAAAACCCCCAGGCCACGAGGGTCTGCATGGCATCCGTGCCGTAACCGTGCCCCCAGTAGTCGCGTGCGCCGATGAGGATGGCGACCTCGCCCGAGCGGTTGCGCCAGTCAACGTCGTGGAACCCGCACGAGCCAATATGCGCCCACGGGCCGACCGCCATATCAGCTGGTTGCCCATCAATGGACCACACCTGTAAGTCGCCGGCGTTCAAATTGCGCTCAAACCAGCGCTCTTCCTGCGCCTGACTGATGGGCTTATACGTGTAAAGATAGGAGCGGATTTCTGGATCGGCAAACCACTTGACGAAGCGTGACAGATCGTCTTTCTCTATTGGGCGGAGGCGGATGCGCTGACCAAGGATCATAATGGAGACTCCTGAGGGGTGATTATCAGTCCATCACTAAAATGTCACACTGAGCGCAGACCTGACAGGTCTCTTACGATCTGTCAGGTCTATGCCTTACGGGCGGATAACGCCGCCGGCTTTCTCCGCCAACTGTCGCGCGGCGCTGACCGGGTCAATCTCGCGCGCCAGAATTTTGTCCACCGCTTCGGCAATCTGGCCGTTCCCGAGGCGCGCGACGAGGCCGTTCAACAAAACATCGCGCAGGCGCATTTCCAGCTCGTGCGCCAGCCGCTCGCGTTCGCGCTGCCCCAACTCGCCGGAAGCGCGCAGATATTCCCGATGCCGGTCCATGGCCCCGACCAAGGCGGCGACGCCTTGCCCCTGAATAGCGACCGTCTGGATGATGGGCGGGATCCACGCGGCGGCCTCCCTCGGCCCTTGCGCGCCGTCCTGCGAGGACTCGCCGGAGGGCAGGCTGTGATGCGCCAGCGCCGCCTCGCCCATCCAGCGGCGGGACGCTGGCTGCGCCAGGTCTAACGAGGCCCGCAGCGCGCGCAGGGCGTTCTCCGCGCCGGGTTGATCGGATTTGTTGAGCGCGAACACGTCGGCAATTTCCAGCAACCCGGCTTTGATCGCCTGCACATCGTCGCCGAGGCCCGGCGCTTCGACGACGACCGTCGTCTGGGCCGTGCGCGCGATTTCCACTTCGGTCTGCCCCGCGCCCACGGTTTCAATCAAGATCATCTCAAAACCGGCGGCGTCGAGCGCCTTTACCACATCCCCCGTCGCGCGCGCCAACCCGCCGAGCGAGCCGCGGCTCGCCATCGAGCGGATGAAAACGCCGGGGTCGCCGGCGAGGTCGCGCATCCGGATGCGGTCGCCCAGAATGGCGCCGCCCGTGAAGGGGCTGCTCGGATCAACGGCCACCACCGCTACGGTGCGCCCGGCGCGCCGCAGCGCCTTCGCCAGTTCGTTGACGAGGCTGCTTTTGCCGGTTCCAGGCGCGCCGGTGACGCCGACGACGTGCGCCCGGCCCGTGTGCGGGAATAAAGCCGTCAGCGCCGCCTGCGCTTCCGGCGCGGCATTCTCGATCCGGGTCAACAAGCGGGCCAGCGCCCGGCGATTGCCAGAGAGGATAGGCGCAGGGTCAAACATAATCCGTGATGTATGATGCGTAATCTATGCGTGGATCAGTCACGGATCACGCCTCACGCTTTACTTCTCACCGCCTCCCGCACAGCGCGGATAATCGTCTCCGTGCTCGCGCCCGGTCCGAAGACCCCTGCCACGCCCAGCGCCTTGAGCGCGGGAATGTCCTCGTCGGGGACGATTCCCCCCACGAATACGGCGACCGCGTCCTGGCCGTTCGCCCGGAGCAATTCCAGGACCCGGGGGATCAATGCCATGTGGGCCCCGGAGAGGATCGAGAGTCCGACGACATCCACATCTTCCTGCAGCGCAGCTTCGGCGACCATCTCCGGCGTTTGCCGCAGGCCGGTGTAGATCACCTCCATGCCGGCGTCGCGCAGCGCACGCGCAATAACCTTAGCGCCTCGATCATGTCCGTCGAGGCCGGGTTTGGCGACCAGAACACGAATTTTGTTTTCTGCCATGGGGATGTCTTAAACCGGATCACGGAATGGATAAAAACGGCATAAGAAACAAATCCTATGCCCACGCTGTGAATTATACCGCAATCTAACTTGCCCCACTCTACTGAAGAGCGTAGAATACCAGATATGCCCGAAAATCCAGCATTAACTGCTCAAGCCGACGAGGCCGCGCTCGATCAACGCGCGCTGACCGATCGGGTCCTGCACGCAGTTGTGCTCCTGATCCTGGTTCTCACGGTGGGGGTGTACGTGATCGCCATTCCTCTCGCCGCCGGCTGGATTCAACGCCCGTTCGTCGGGGCCTTTATCGAAAGGGCGCTCGTCTTCAACGACATCCGGTCTCAGGGCCCGGATAAGTTCCCGGCCTTCACGGAGGGGGTGCAACCTTTTGACCGTCTGACAGCGCTCAACGGCGTCCCGGTCTCCACCGACGCCCAGCTCAACGCCGAGCTCCAGCACTATGTCCCCGGCCAAGTCATAGAAATCACCGTCGAGCGCCGCAGCGGCGGCCAGTCCCGTGTACCGCTCACGGTGCAGTCTTTCTCGTTCCGTGATCTTCTTTCCTTCTTTATCATTCCCTACCTGATCGGCCTGGTGTACCTGGGCATCGGCGTGTGGGTCTTTCACCTGCGCGGCCGCGAACTGGCCGGACGAGCATTCGCCATCTTCTGCTTTACCGTTGCCCTGACTCTCGTCGGGGTATTCGACTTTTACACGACGCACTTCCTGGTGCCGGTCTGGACCGTTGCCTTCCCGGCGATTGGCGCCTCGGCCGTCAGCCTGGGCTTCGTCTTTCCTCAGGAACTCGGCCTGCTCCAGAAGCGCCCGCTCCTGCGTCTGGCGATTTGCTACCTCCCGCTGATTGGGCTGGCCGGTTATACCCTGTCCACCTACTGGAGCGCCGACCCGTGGGCCTATCTCGCGCCGTGGGCCTACCAGAATTACTTCATGGGCGCGGGTATCCTGATCTTCCTGTTCACCATGGCCTATCGCTGGCTCTTCAGCCCCTCGCCCATTGTGCGGGAACAGAGCCGGATTATCCTCATCGGGACGCTCACCGCCGCCTCGCTCATCCTGTTTAATACCATTCAATTGCTGATCAGTTCGTTCCTGGGTCGCTCTCCGGCGCCGTTCAATTCCCTGTATTTTCTGCCGACCATTTTTCTGCCTGGCGCTATCGCCTATGCCATCCTGCGTTATCGTTTGATCGACGCCGACCGGCGGCTGGCGCAGGCGCTGGTGTACTTCACGCTCGCCGGGCTGACGCTGGCGGCCTATGCGCTGATCCTCGGCGGTCTCAGCCTGATCGTCGGCGCAGCCGTTGACGCGGACAGTCCGATCGTGCTGGGACTGATCGTCTTTCTGCTTGTCGCCGCCTTCCATCCTGTGCGCGAACGCCTGCAGCGGGCTGTTGACGTTCTCTTCTTTCGCGGCTCGCGCTCCTATGCCCAAAGGGTCGAACAATTCGGGCGCGCGCTCAGCCGGGCCGCCGGCCTCGGCGCCATTGCGTCGGCGCTGGCCGAGCAAATCGAAGGCGCGCTCCGGCCGTCGCATTTCTATCTGTTCTTGCGCGACCACCTCAACGACGACTTCGCCGCTTACGCCCCTGGCGATCAGCGCCCGAAAACGGAGGTGCGCTTCGCCGTGGATGGCGGGTTGGCGACCACGCTGAGCCGTGATCGCGTCCCGCTGCTCCTCACGCCCGATACGTCCCTGCCCGATAACCTGGCCCGCGACCGGGCCAGGCTGGCGGTGATGGGCTCGGCGGTGTACGCGCCCCTGCCGGGCAAAACCGGGCTGTCCGGCTGGCTCGCCGTCGGCCCCAAGCTCTCCGGCGAGCCATTCACCCGCGACGATCTGCAATTCGTCGAAGCCCTGGCCGACCAGGCGGCGCTGGCGGTTGAACGCGCCACGGTCATTGACGACCTCGAACGGCGCGTGAACGAGTTGAATGTCCTCAGCCAGATGTCGCAGGCGGTCAATTTCACCACCTCTTACGACGACCTGTTGGAACTCGTTTACGCCCAGGCTGGCCGGGTCTTGGATACGCGCAATTTCTACGTCATCCTGAAAGACGTATCCGGTGTGTCCTTCAGTTACGCGTTCTACGTGGAGAATGACGAGCGGATCACGGACGAGGAGGGCAAACCCTGGCCGGCCAAGCGCGGCCTGGCGGCCGAAATTGTGCGCACCGGCCAGCCCATTCGCACCGACGATTACCACGCCGAATGCCGCCGCCGCAACGCCGCCCCGCGCCCGAAGAATTACAAGGCCTGGATGGGCGTGCCGCTCAACGCCGGGGCGGAGACGATCGGCATCATGAGTGTGGCCTCCTTCGAAAACGGCGTGGTCTTCACCGAAGACCAGCTCAAAGTCTTCGGCGCCATCGCTGACCAGGCGGCTTCCGCCATCGTCAAAGCCCGGCTCTACCGCCAGACCGAGCAACGCGCGCGGCAACTGGCCACCCTGAACGACGTCAGCACGACCATGTCTTCGACGCTCGAACTGGACCCTCTGATCCAGCGCATCGTTCAAAGCTCGGTGGATATTTTGGATTGTGAGGCAGGCAGCTTGTTCCTCACCGACGAGGAAACCGGGGAATACGTCTTCCGCGTGGCGGTGGGGCCGGTGGGGCAAAACCTCGTGGGGATGCGCATCGCGCCCGGCCGGGGGTTCGTCGGCGAGGCCATCGAGTCCGGCCACCCTCTCATCGTCAACGACGTGCAGAACGACCCGCGCTGGTTCAAGGGCATGGACCAGTCCTCGGGCTTCATCACACGCGCGCTCATGGTCGTGCCGCTGAGATTCCAGTCCCGGCCCATCGGCGCGGTCGAGGTCATCAACAAACGCGACGGCACGCCCTTCAACGAAGGCGACCAGAATCTACTGACCGCCTTCTCCGGCCAGGCCGCCGTCGCCATCCAGAATGCGCGCTTGTTCACGATGACCGACCAGGCTCTCGCCGCCCGCGTCGAAGAACTGTCGGTGATGCAGCGCATTGACCGCGAATTGAACACGGCACTGGACGTGAAACGCGTGATGGGCATCACGCTCGACTGGGCGATCAAGCACACGGGCGCCGCCGCCGGCTCGGTGGGCATGGTCGGCGAGACTGACATCGGCATCATCGCCACGCAGGGATACAACGGCGAGATGATGCCAGATACTGTCTTGTCGCTGGGGAAAGGCATCCTGGGTCAGGTGGTGGCCACGGGCGAAACCCGCCTGGTGCGCGACGCGCAGGCGGCGGATTCACAGCGCCTCCCGACCACCCGCGTCCAGTTGGTCATTCCTATCAAGAGCGAGCAGAAAGTGGTGGGGTTGGTCAATCTCGAAAGCCCGAATGCCGAGGCCTTCACCGAGGAGCAGGTGGCCTTCGCCACCCGCCTGGTGGATCACGCCTCAGTGGCGATCACGAATGCCCGGCTGTATACGGAAGTCCAGGCGGCCAACATCGCCAAGAGCGAGTTTGTGTCGTTCGTGGCGCACGAGCTCAAGACGCCCATGACCTCTATCCGGGGCTACACCGACCTGCTGGCGGGGAGCGCCGTCGGGCCGATCAACGACATGCAGAAGCAATTCCTCGGCACCATCCGCGGCAATGTGGATCGCATGGCGACGCTGGTCTCCGACTTGGCTGACATCGCGCGCATCGAATCTGGGCGTCTGCGGTTGGAACCAAAATCCACCCCCTTCCATGCGGTGATTGAGGATGTCGTGCGCACCACCCAGGCGCTGATTGACGTCAAAAAACAGACATTGATCCAGGAGACCGAGCCGAGCCTGCCCAACGTGACGGCCGACTACACCCGCACCGTGCAGGTGCTGACCAACCTGGTCTCCAACGCCTACAAGTACACCCCGGAGGGCGGCGAGATCGTTCTGCGCGTGGCAAAAGAAGCGAATCGCTGGGATCCCGCCAACACCGCCGCGCCGGAGGTGCTGCATATTTCTGTGAAAGACAACGGCATCGGCATCGCGCCGGAGGACCAAAAGAAACTGTTCCAGAAGTTCTTCCGGGCCGAAGATCGCATGGCGCGCGAGATGGCGACTGGTACTGGCCTGGGCCTGAACATCGTCAAGAATCTGGTCGAACTGCAAGGCGGCAAAATCTGGTTCGAGAGCGAGTTCCGCCGAGGCAGCACTTTCCATTTCACCCTGCCCCTGGCGCCGGAGGCCGAAACTGTTGGCGCATAAGGGCAGCTTGCGCGGTCGTCTTTCCGTAAAGACGACGGGGCAGGTTCTGCAGAGAGCCTGCCCCGTTTCGATTCCTGCCCTCTCCCGCCCCAACGAGCGCCCAACCGGCGCAAAGGCAGTAACCGGGTGATCGATAGTAGGAGGCGCTCATATGAATAAGGCGCTGACCGCACCCCACAGATTGGAAGACGAAACCACGCCCAAACTCCGCTGGAGACAGGCGGTGTTTGCGCTCGGCGCGGTGGGGGCTTATGTGTTGCTGTTCCTCCTCCTCTACCCAGGGCAGGGAGCGGGGATGGCAGCGCTGTCTTTCTTGCCGGTGGCGGTGACGGCGTGGCTCTGGGGTCTGTGGGCCGGGCTGCTCGCCGGGTTGCTCAGCATCCCCCTGAATACCCTCTTGCTGAATATCGGGGGTTATCAGCCCGGAGGCTGGGATGTGGTCCTGCACAGCGGCGGCGGGGCCGGGTCGCTAGTGTTGCTGCTCATTGGCGTTGTCGTCGGGCGCATGAGCGACCTGGGCAAGCAGGTGCAACAGCAGCTCGCCGAGCGTCAGCGCGCCGAGGAAGCCCTGCGGCAAAGCGAGCAACGCTTCCGGGCGCTCATCGAACACAGTGCGGATGGGATAGCCCTCCTCAGCGCCGCTGGAGTGATTCAATACCAGAGCCCGGCCTATACGCAGATGCTGGGTTACACCTCGGATGAGCGTGCCCGCATGGGCACATTCGACCTGCTTCATCCAGATGATGTCCCGCGCGCCAGAAGCTTGTTCGCCGATCTCCTGCAAAGTCCGGGCCTGAGCATTACCGCGGAAGTGATTTCCCAGCACAAGGATGGTTCGTGGCGGTGGATCGAGACCACCGGCACGAACCTGCTCGCCGAGCCGAGCGTGGGGGCCATCCTGGTCAATTACCATGACATCACCGAGCGCAAGCAGGCCGAGATGGCGCTGCGGGAGAGTGAGCAGCAGTACCAGACGTTGTTTGCGAGGGCGCAACGACAGGCGCAAGAGTTGACGCTGCTCGACAAGGTGCGCACCGCCCTGGCGCGTGAGCTGGACCTGCCCATCCTCCTTCGCACCGTGGTCGAGGCGATTGCCCAGACATTTGGATACACCCAGGTCAGCCTCTATCTGCTTCAGGGGGAAAAGTTGATGCTCCAGCATCAAGTCGGCTACGAGCGCGTCATCCCGGAGATTCCGGTGACACAGGGCATCAGTGGCCGCGTGGTTCGTACGGGAAAGCCTGCACTCCTGGAGAATGTGCGTACTGACCCCGAATTTCTTGGGGCCATCGAGGGCATCGTCTCCGAGGTCTGTGTCCCACTGCTCGACCAGGGTCGGGTTGTCGGCACCCTGAATGTAGAGAGCATAGGCGGGGTGAGGCTTTCGGACGCCGACTTGCAACTGATGATCGCGCTCAGTGAACATGTCAGCGTTGCCATCGGGCGGGCGCGGCTGTATTCCGAGGACCAGAGGCGCAACCGCATTCTGGCGGCCCTGTACGAAACGACCCTGGGACTGATGAATCGGCTGGAGTTGAACGATTTGCTCACCGCCATCGTCACGCAGGCGGCTCAACTGTTGGGTACCACGCATGGTTACCTATACCTGGTCGAGCCTGGCGAAACAGAGATAGAGGTGAAGTTGGGGACGGGGATATTCACCCAATATGTCGGCTACCGGCTGAAGCCGGGCGAAGGCCTGGCCGGGAAAGTCTGGCAAACGGGCCAACCACGGGCCGTGGCTGATTACCGTACCTGGTCGGGCCGCTCGGCGCAGTTCGGCCAGACGGCGTTTCGCGCCACCGTGGGCGTGCCGCTCACCTCCGGCCCGCAGATCGTGGGGGTGATTGGCCTGGCCTCGCTTGAACCAGGCCGGGCGTTCGGGGACGACGAGGTCGAACTGCTGAACCGCTTTGCCCAATTGGCTTCCATCGCTCTGGACAACGCGCAGTTGTACACCCTTGCCCAGAAAGAATTGGCCGAACGCAAGCAGGCGGAGGCGGCGCTGCAGGAGAGCGAAAAGCGATACAGGAGCCTCTTTGAGGATTCGCCCATTCCGCTCTCAGAACAGGATTTCTCGCTGCTGGCCCCGTATTTGGACAGATTACGCGCCGCCGGGGTCACCGACTTCAGAGCCTACTTTGAGGATCGGCCGGCTGAGGTTGCCCGCTGCGCGACCCTGGTGAAAACCGTTGACGTCAATAAGGTCACGTTGAAGTTATACAAAGCGAAATCCAAAGAGGAGCTGCTGGCGGGCCTGAGTGTGTTGTTCACCGAAGAATCATACAGCGTGTTCAGAGAAGAACTGATTGCTATGGCTGAAGGTAAAACCAGATTTGAAGCCGAAACTGTCAATCGGACGTTGACCGGCGATAGCATTCATGTTGTCCTCACCTGGTTCGTAGTTCCCGGCTACGAGAAAACCTTGATGAAAGTAGTGGTCTCGCTCGTTGACATCACCGATCGCAAGCAGGCGGAGGAGAGACTCCGGGAAGCCGAAGCCAAATACCGCACGCTGGTCGAGCAAATGCCGGCGGTTACCTATCTTGACGCCCTGGATGAGACCGCCTCCACTCTCTACATCAGCCCACAGGTCGAGGCGGTGCTGGGCTACTCGCCAGAGGAATGGATGGCCGACCCGGAGTTGTGGCCGAGACTGCTCCACCCCGACGACCGCGGACGCGCGCTGGCGGAAAACGCCCGCCACAATACGACCGGCGCGCCGTTCAATCTAGAGTACCGCCTGATCGCCCGCGATGGCCGCGTGGTGTGGATCCGTGATCAGGCCGTGATCGTGCGGGATGAGACCGGCCAACCCAGATATTCGCAAGGCCTCATGATGGACATCACCGAGCACACGCGAGCGGAGCAGGCGTTGCGGGAGGCCGAAACGAAATATCGCACGCTGGTGGAACAACTTCCCGCAATCACTTACATTGCCGCGCTCGATGAGGCCAAGACCCGGCTGTATGTCAGCCCACAAATTGAGACGCTGCTGGGCTTCACGCAAGCCGAGTATCTGGCCGATCCTAACCTGTGGCGCAAGCAACA
>Ga0209341_10001818_pt1 | contig 20793 bp, 20 predicted proteins | sample RifCSP13_2_FD_184020 | JGI IMG/M metagenome (GOLD analysis project Ga0209341, IMG submission 184020) | Soil microbial communities from Rifle, Colorado - Rifle CSP2_sed 13_2 (SPAdes) (version 2) | ecosystem: Environmental > Terrestrial > Deep subsurface > Rock core/Sediment | place: Rifle... | reverse complement strand
ACACGTGAAATAACTATTGCCTTTAAAGATTCTAAATGCATGCAAACAGTAACGCTTTATCCAAAAGAAAAGATCCAAGCTACATTTACCAAGGGAATAATAAATGGCACAAAAACTGTTACCCTCATCCCAAAGGGAAATGTCACTCAACTAGAAGCAACATGGGACATTAAACTCTCAGGAATGATGGGCATGTTTACAGGAATGGTTAAAAAACACATCCAAAGTGGAACCGAGCAGGCGCTTCAAAGCATAAAACAAGAAGCAGAGAGATAATTCATGGAACTTGCCTTGGACATCTTCAACTATGTACTATCGGCAATTCTTGTGGCAGTTTCCATTACTTGGATTCTTTTGATAAGATCAATGTGGATTTCACTTAGAGATGCCCCCTTTTTGGACAGGTTTGATGCAAAACCGCATTCAAAGCCAAAGGTATCAGTCATTTTGCCAGCAAGAAATGAAGCGGGATTTATTGAAAAATGTCTTAATTCATTTGTAGATCAGGATTATGAAAATTACGAAATAATTGCAGTTGATGACAGCTCTCAGGATAATACTGGACAAATAATCAAAAAAATTGCAGAAAAAAATCCCAAAGTGATTCATGTTCTAGCAGCCCCCAAGCCAGAAAAATGGATAGGGAAAAACTGGGCTTGCTTTGAGGGATTTAAAAGAGCTACAGGTGAGCTTTTGCTTTTCACAGATGCTGATACAAAGCATTCTAAAGGAATGATCTCACTTTCTGTTTCACATCTATCAAGCGAAGGACTTGATGCACTAACTGTAATTCCAAAAATGCTTTGCCTTGACAGGTGGACGAAAATAACCTTGCCCATGCTTTCCACATTTTTACACACTAGATTTTCTGCGCTAAGGGTAAATGATCCATCAAAAAAAACTGGTTATTTTTTTGGTAGCTTTTTCATAATGAAAAAAAAGACATACGAATCTGTTGGAACCCATGAAGGAGTAAAAAGTGAGCTTGTAGAAGATGGTGCTCTTGGTAAAAAAGTAAAGGAAGCCGGTTTTAAGATGAAGATGGTACGTGGCGAGCATCTTCTTGAAGCAGTGTGGGCACGAGACTGGTCTACTTTATGGAATGGACTTAAGAGACTTATGATACCACTTTATTTGCAAAATAAAAGGATTGCAGTTGGAATATTTTTTGCTGTTCTCTTTTTGCTTTTTATGCCATTTCCAATGCTAGCATACTCGACACTATTTGCCACTACAAGTATGTCGTTTTCTACGCTTTTTGTAATTTCCCTTATCTCAGTCATCTTAGTTTATATCGCAGCAATTTTAGAAGCAAAAAAAGGATTGTGGCTTGGCATTGTTCATGCATTGCTAGGACCAATTGGCAGCTTCATCATAGTATCAGGTTTTGCGGCTGGAATGTTACAAGCCAAAAGCAAATCTGCGGTGATGTGGAGGGGGAGAACATACTCTATGACAAAGCAAATCCAGAACTCGATAAATGTGTAATAAGAATTAACCCTGTTCTTTTTATTTAATACACATAGAATTTTGTTCGTAAATTCTGAAATCAAAAACGTTCACACCTGTAAAAAGTTTAAGCTGTTCCAAAAGTGTCTGTCACAATTTTTTAGAACTTAATATGATCATGTACAGTAAATCTTCAAAGAAAATGATTTACAAATAATTCAAAATTCAACCGTTTTCAAAAATAGCAAGAAATTTTTATAGACAATGAAAAGTGATCGGCGAATCCGATCGTGACGTTAGTATCATAGCTACGCAATTTTTTTATATTAGGCCTATTTTTGTGCGAAAACGCTTGTGTGTTTGTTCCCTCTCAACACATCCACTTGCCTATTACCAGTGGTTTCCAGAAATGAAAATAACAATGAACACAAAAACAATCTTAGCCGCTTCATTGGCTGCAGTATTTGCAGTATCAATGATCTTTTTGACGACATCGCTTCCTGCTGAAGCGGGAAAACCACAAGAAGTAGTAGAGTGGAGTAATGGATATCCTAGCGGGGAACACTTCAACCTTAACATCCATGGAAAGAAAGATGGTTTTGTTTGCGATTCAACTTCAGGCGGAGGTTCTGTATTCGTTCCAGAATATGGAGATGCAGAAATACAGTATATCCAAAACAAGAGATCAAACCTAGCAGAGCTATACGTGATTGATCCATGTTCGTTTGGTCCAAACGATCCGGCAAAAGTCCAGCTGCCAACAGGGGAATACCAAGTCTATGCAAGGATTCTGGCAAAGCCAGCCAAAATTGATGAAGACAGATCTGTGATTTTCTACCCAAAACTGATTGAAGCTTGCAACGATACTGGAGCCGATACCTTTCCTGATGCTGTAGACTGCTCAGATTCCTTCCTAATCGGGACAGGCGTAATCACCAAAGATGGTGTATTTGACAACAACAACGGCGAAGAACTTGAAAGAATTGTGCCCGTTAAAGGAAATAACAAGGCAGTTGAGATAACCGACATGTTTCAATGGACAGGTTTTGCGTGTGACCAAATATTTGATACCAACATGGACGGAGAAATAACTGTAGACGATGTACCTGCAGATCTAACCGGTGATGAAATAATTGACGGCGCTGATCTAGCAATATATCTGGCAACCAACTGTACTCTCTTTGAGAGCCAGTGGATCTTCGACATTGCTGATCTTGTTGTCTATGGTTGGGACTATAAAAATAACGGAGCAAAGCTTGTACAAGTGAGGTTCTACCCAGTGGATACAACGGAATTTATACAATAAAAATTATTTATTGAACTTCAGTAAAAACGGTTTACCCGCTTCCCATTTTGAAGCAAAAACCCGTGCTGTTCTGCGACTACGATACCTTGTCTAAAAATAACAGTAAGAATTATAGATAAACTATCTACACCACGCTTCATGGATAAAACAAGTGCAATTTTAGGAGGCATGCTTGGAGGCATTGCAGTATTACTAGTATTTGCGTTTGTTCTTGCGCCACAAAGAGCTGAGATTCCGCCACAGGATCTGATTGTTTCAAATGGGCATGATTTGGAGACTGTAGGGGAGTCCACGTCCCTGCCAAAGCTTGGCGAGATCTCACTTGCTGATCTTTTTGAAAAATCTGACGATGGTGTAGTTAAAGTCTTTGTGCGTAAATCAACAGAATTGCCTAGTAGTCGTTCTCTTGGGTCAGGTTTTGTCTATGATGTAAGTGGACATATAATCACAAATAGTCATGTAGTTGAAGATGCACAAAAAATCACGGTAACATTTCTTGATGGAACGTCATATAATGCCAAAGTCATTGGAACAGATCCTTATACTGATCTTGCAGTCATTAAAGTAGATGCTGACCAATCGCTTTTGCATCCATTGCCCATAGGAGATTCTTCTATTCTGCGTGTTGGCGATCAAGTTGCAGCAATTGGAAATCCATTTGGACTTTCTGGATCAATGACTGCAGGCATAGTAAGTCAGCTTGGAAGACTTTTATCAACTCCTGCTACCTCAGCATTTTCAATACCAGATGTTATTCAGACAGATGCGGCAATAAATCCTGGAAATTCTGGCGGACCTTTGCTTAACATGAAAGGCGAAGTGATAGGAATCAATACAGCAATCCAATCTGGAACTGGCGAATTTGCTGGAATTGGCTTTGCAGTTCCATCTAATACCATATCGAAAATTGTTCCAATTTTGATAGAAGAGGGAGAATACAAACACCCATGGCTTGGAATATCTGGCGGAGACATTGATCCTGATCTTGCCAAGATTCTTGGGTTGCAGGATACTAAGGGATTCTTAGTAGTAAATGTTGTAAAAGATAGTCCTGCAGAAAAGGCTGGAATCCATGGTTCCTCAGAGACAAAAGAGGTGGACGGTATAAAATACCAGATTGGTGGCGACATAATTTTGTCAATAGATCATAAAGATGTAAGAAAGATTGACGATATTTTGATTTACTTACAAAGTGAAAAAAAAGTAGGTGACACTATTACTCTTGAGATACTTAGGGAAGCTCGTGTAACAAACTTTGAATTAATTCTTGAGGAAAGGCCAAACAACACCCAGCCTTAATACAAGCATAAATACTTCCACCTAAGGTATCTGAGGTATTGAGTAAACTGATCTCAAATTGTGAGGCTTTAAACAAAACTCTGGATGGAAGAAAGTTATCAAAAGATGATGCATGCCAAATTTACCAAGAATCGCAAAAAAATCCGTTACAGCTTTTTCAGACAGCTAAGATTTTAAGAAACAGATACAAAGGAAAAACTGTTACTTATTCCAGAAAGGTCTTTTTCAATCTAGTAAATCTTTGTAGAGATACTTGTTCTTACTGTACTTACAAGTCAGAGCCAGGTCAGTCAAAGCTTTCCTTGATGTCAAAACAAGATGTCTACAAGCTTGCAAAACTTGGGAAAATGCACAGGTGCACAGAAGCATTATTTGTTACCGGTGAAAGACCAGAACAGAAATATCAAGAGGCAAGAATGTGGCTTAAAGAGAATGGATTTGAAAGCACCGCAGAGTATCTAGTGCACTCTTCAGAGATTGCGCTTAAAGTAGGACTGTTTCCCCATACAAACGCAGGCAATCTAACCAAGTCTGAGATGAACGAGCTAAAAAAGACTAACGTTAGCCTAGGTCTTATGCTTGAGAACTCTAGCGAACGCCTCACAGAAGAAGGGATGCCACATCAGTTTGCCCCAAGCAAAAATCCAAAAGCAAGACTTCAAGTACTAGAAAATGCAGGCGAGCTTAGAATTCCTATGACGACAGGAATTCTTGTCGGGATTGGCGAGACTGTCTTTGAGATAATTGATTCCATATATGCCATAAAACAAATCCATGAAAAGTTTGGACACATACAAGAAATTATTTTACAAAACTTTCAGCCAAAACTAGACACATCTATGAGAAATTTTCCATCCGCAGAAGAAATCTATTTTAAAAAAATAGTTGCACTTGCTAGAGTAATAATGCCTGATATGAATATTCAGATTCCGCCAAACCTTTCTCCAAACTCATATGAAGACTTTCTTTCAGCAGGAATCAATGACTGGGGAGGAATCTCTCCACTTACTCCAGACTATGTCAATCCAGAATTTGCATGGCCTTCAATAGATATCATAAGAAAAAAATCAGCCGAGGCTGGATTTGAGTTTAGAGCAAGACTACCTGTATATCCAGAATTCATTTCTCTTGTGGAACCAGAACTGAGAGAAAAGATTTCAGAAGTTTCAGACTCTAGAGGCCTTGTAAAAATGGAGTATCTAACATGACGCTACAAACATCATCGTTTGATTTTCTTTTAAGACAAGCTGATCCACTAGTAGCTGAAACTTTAGAAAGAGCACTTTCTGAAAAAGAAATCACTGTAGAGGAGGCTTCAAGGTTGTTTTATGCCAAGAAAATAGATTTTCATCTTATTGGAATGGTTGCAAACGAATTAAGAAAAAGAAGGGTGGGAGACATGGTGACATTTGTCATAAACAGGAACATCAATTTTACAAATGTCTGTATCAAACAATGTGGCTTTTGCGCATTTAGCAGAGATTTTCGTGAAGAAGAAGGTTATTTTTTGCCAATAGAAGAGATAGTCAGACGTGCAAAAGAGGCAAGGGCACTAGGTGCAACCGAAGTCTGTGTCCAAGCAGGCCTTCCTCCAGACATGGATGCAAGCATCTATGAAAACATCTGTAGGGCCATAAAAAAAGAAACCCCAGATATTCACATTCATGGCTTTTCTCCAGAAGAGGTACTCTATGGTGCAACTAGATCCAACCTGCCAGTAAAAGAATATCTTGTCAGATTAAAAGAAGCTGGAGTTAATTCTCTGCCGGGAACTGCCGCAGAAATTTTAGACCAAAAGCTTCGAGACCAGATCTCTCCTGGAAGGATAAGTGTCAAAAACTGGGTTGAAGTAATCAAGACTGCTCACAAACTTGGAATTCCCTCAACTTCTACCATAATGTTTGGACATTTGGAAACACCAGAAGACAGGGCAAGGCACCTTGCTCTAATACGTGAAATACAAAAAGAGACTGGTGGATTTACAGAGTTTGTTCCACTAAGTTTCATACACAGTGAAGCTCCAATGTACAAACACAAGCTTCATGATGGAATAAGAAGCGGAGCTGACGGAAACGATGTTCTTTTGATGCATGCAGTGGCAAGAATAATGCTAAACAATTTCATAAACAACATTCAGACCTCATGGGTAAAAGAAGGTGGAAACATGTCACAGCTTTTGCTTTTGTGGGGTGCAAACGATTTTGGCGGCACTTTAATTAACGAAAGTATATCAACAGCAGCAGGCGCACAATATGGTCAACTTCTAAAACCAAAGGACATACGACATTTTGTAAGACAGCTTGGCAGGATCCCTGCTCAAAGAACCACCACATATAAGATAATACAAACCTACGAATCAGAAGAAACCGAAGATGTTTTGGACAAAATACAGGACACTTCACGGTTTGGTTCGTACCATGAATTAATCAAATTGGACAAATATAGGTACAAAAACAACAGGCGAGATTAGTTGTCAGTATGTGAGACTGCTCTTTCTAAGGCTAAAGTGTCACACATAGACGAGTGTGAGGCATTTTTTGTAGAAAGAAAGGTAATCACAGTAAGAATAACAGACTCTGAGATTGCCGAGATAAAACAAAACCAAGACAGATCCCTTGCTGTAAGAATAATACATCAAAAACGAATTGGTTCTGCCACAACCAATAACCTTGATGAAATCAACAAAGTTGTAGATGATGCATTAAAATCAACTTCTCTTGTAAAACCAAAAAATTATTGGAAGTCTTTGCCATCTAGTGCTAAATTTATGTCCCTTGAAAAGATTTATGATCAAAGGCTAGTAGACATTTCAGGTGTACAAGCTTCTGACATTGCACAATCCATGATCAACTCAGCAATGCATGAAAAAGTTACAACAATTTCAGGATCTCTAAACATTGTTTTTGAAAAAATTCAGATTGCAAACAGCAGTGGATTGAACTGTTCAGACAAGGCTACCTACATAGCAGGTAACATAAATGCTGATTCAAACGTTGGCAGCTCTCCAGTAAGTGGTGTGGGTGCCGTTTCAGCAAGAACGATGAACGGATTCTCTGCAGAGATTGTGGGAAAAGAGGCAGCAGACATGTGCATAAATTCTATAAATCCACAAAGATGTGAGTCTGATACTTACAGCATAATATTTGAGCCCTATGCGATTGGTGAGATGCTTGCCTTTGTATTTTCTTCAAATTTTAATCTAAAAGTCTACTCAGAAAAGCGAAGCTGTTTTGTAGAAAAACTTGGTGAAAAGATAGCTTCTGAAAATTTTAGTCTAATTGACGACCCACACCATCCTGAGGGGATAGGTAGCAAACCGTTTGATGATGAAGGAATACCCACTATGCCAAGGCTGCTGATAGACTCTGGTATGTTTGCAAATACCTACTCTGATTCTTTTTATGCGTTCAAAGAAGGAAAGCAATCTTCAGGCAATGCGTCTAGGCCTGGTTCTCCGGTAGGCAGATCTGCGCAACCAATCCCTTTTCCATTACCACATAACCTAAGGATAAAGGGAAACTCTTTGACTAAAGATGAAATGATCAAGGATACGAAAAAGGGATTGCTTGTAGGAAGACTCTGGTACACATACGCTGTCAATCCTGAACGTGGTGACTTTTCTTGCACCGCAAGAAGTGGGGTAAGAATAATAGAAAATGGTGCAGTAAAAAGTCCAGGAAAGTCTGTTAGAATAGTTCACAATCTTCCAGTCCTATTGCAAAACATATCAGCTATTGGAAACGATGTAAGAAACGTATTACAGTGGGATTCACTTCCTTCAATAACTCCTTCTATCAAAGTTGAAGGGATCAAAGCAATTTCGATTTAAAGATTAGGTAAGACAAACTGAAGGCCTATACCAATTCCGTATAAAATTAAAAGCATTATTCCACTTTTCAAATTTAGTTTATTTCTAAACATTGGAATTAGCGCAATCAATGTAATTACAGTAACTAGGATCATTTGATATTCTAAAAGAGGTGTGTTTTGAATTTTTTCTCCAAATCCTCTATATGCCATAGCACCAAAAACTGCAACAGAAAGAAGTAAGGTATTGTTAAGAATTTTTGAACCCAGTACGTTTGCTACGGCAATAGCAGCACCAGCAGCACCTTTGCGAGCCAAAAGAATCATGGATATTTTCTCTGGCATTTCACCAGCAATCGGAGCTATTATAACTGCCAGTACAACAACTGAAATTCCACTTTCTATTGATAGATCCTTAAGAGACTCAACAAAGGGTTCTGCCCCTATGAAAATCCCCACTGTTCCAGCTATGAAAATTATCATGGCCTTTGCAAAGTGTTTTTTTGATTGTCTTACCTTCTCTTCATGTACCTCTGATTCAAGTGCTGTAGCCTTCTCATGCTTTATCTCACGGAAGGCAAAGTATAGGTATACCACAAATAATGCTGTGAAGATAATTCCATCAAGAAAGTCATAGCCATCGATGAACAAGACAGCACCAAGAATTGCTGTTATCATTAAGAGAATTTTGTCTAGTTTGAATTGCTTCACATCAATGAATTTCTGTGGAGCTCTTGAGAGCCTTGTTGTGGCGATAATCAACATTATGGCAAGACCCAGAGTCATCATCAAAAGATTGCTGCCAAGTGCAGAACCAAGTGCTGCATCATATGAGCCGTCCGCTGCAGCATATGCCACTATTGCAATCTCTGGGAGTGTTGTTGCAACACTAAGAAGTGTCCTACCTACGAATCTTGCACCCCATCTTTCTGCAAGGTGTTCTGCACCATATGACAAAAGCCAACTTGCAAAAACAAGCTCTGCAAGCCAGCCTAACATCAAAAATACAGTCTCTGCCAATTTTCTTTCCTATCTTGGCAGGTTGTTATAAGCCATTATTTGTGGCTATCATTGATCCTTTACAATTATCATAGTTAAGGTGGACTTGACACCATCTAACTTTCGTATCTTTGCAGTTATGGTTTCACGTAAAGTTTCCATCGAATCTGCTTCTATTTCCATCAATACATCATACACTCCATATACTCCGTATACTTCTTTGACATGTGGAATCTGTCGCAGTTCATTTACAAGCTTATTTTCTTTGCCAAGTTCTGCATTCATCAGCACAAATGCACTGTGCATATGAAGCATTTCTCTGACTTGCATAAAAACAAATTGTATTTGTTGAAAAAAAGCGCCCATCTAGCTCAAAAAAGTTTTAAGTTAAGATTAATAAGGTAAGATACCGTACCATTACGGTAATATGAGAGCAAGAATGACATATATCCCAGTAGAGGTCGCAGACCAATTTTCTGACTTTATTATAACTAGAGACGAACAGGTTCTTGATGCCGTAAAGGCACGAACGCGTGATTTTAGTACAATTTCCCTTCTAAAACTGTTGTATCAGCTAAAGTGCAACTCTATGACTTTCTCTAATCTATACATAAAATCAAACATTAGAATGAAAAGGTCATTTCTTAATTACTTGCACCTTTGTGTAAAATACAGTTTTGTGACAAAGATAGCGGTAGGATCAAACATGATATACTCTATAACAGACAAGGGTAGAACCATGCTAGATCTGTTTATGCAGAAAAGTAATTAGCCAGAGACAGTTCACGAAAAAGAGTGCATCGCGGTGGTTTTCCAGAAGCTCAGGTGTATGAGCTCAAAAAAGTTAAGCTTGACAATCCCATAATCTTTGCAGGCTTTGTTGGAGCTGGTCTTGTTGGATCTATAGCTGTCGGATACATAATTGAAAAGTTAAAGATGAAAGAGATTGGTTATATGAGATCAAAATATCTCCCACCGTCCACGGTTTTTATCCAAGGACGGTTACGTCACCCATTTCGGTTCTATGCAAACAAAAGCAGAACAATATGTGCAATAATTTGTGAAATAACCTTGCGCATGGATGGTCTTTATACAATTGCATCATCGATTCTTGATTGGGCAGAAAAAAATGGTTCAAAAGAAATAGTTGTGCTAGACGGTGTTGCAAGCAAAGAAAATCATGACAACAAGGCTTTCTGTGCAGCAGAAGAAGACCTCTGCAGAGTCATGGCTGACAAGGGAATAAACATGATTCCACAGGGCTTTGTTACTGGAATTCCTGGCGCAATATTAAACGAGTGCCTAATACGAAAGATACGTGGAGTAACTCTACTTGTTAGGGCAGACCCGCAAAAGCCTGATCCTCTTGCAGCCTCAACTCTTGTAGAGGCAGTCAACCGAGCTTACGACACAGGTATAGATGTCTCTGAGCTCAAAAAGCAAAAAGAGCAGATAGGCCTTGACTTTAAAGAACTTTCTGACAAATACACCGAGGCAAGAAAATCCGACACTGGCTTATACATGTAGTATATTTTATACATCATATATTATATTTAATCTTTAGTACATACAAATTCTTTTATTTCAAAACAGTCGGATCAAGCATAGTTGGGAATAACTTACAAGGATGCAGGAATTGACATTAAAAAAATAAAACAGAGTCAGGCAACAATTGGTAGACTTATCACATCAACGCACAAGCTACAAAAAAAAGTGCGGATAGCATCTGGTTTTGGTCATTACGCAGGAATTGTGGAAATTTCCGGTGGAAAACTTTTGGCAACACATACGGATGGAGTTGGTACAAAAGTCATCATATCACAAATGATGAAAAAATATGACACAATAGGCATAGACTGTGTTGCCATGAATGTAAATGACATAATCTGTACTGGTGCCACGCCCATTTCGTTTGTGGATTATATTGCTGCAAACAGAAATGATCAGGAGATTTTTAAAAAAATTGTCCAAGGATTGGTAAGAGGTGCAAAAAAAGCATTGGTGCCAATAGTTGGAGGCGAAACTGCAATAATACCAGACGTAATATCTGGAAAAGAATTTGCGTTTGATCTTGCCGGAATGGTTGTTGGCATACTTTCTAAAAACCAGTTGATTCTTGGAGATATGATTAACCCAGGAGATATGATAATTGGAATAAATAGTAGTGGACTACACTCCAATGGATACTCTCTTGCTAGGAAGGTTTTACTTTCAAAATACTCGATTAAAGACAAGATTAAAGGACTTGGTGTACTTGGTGATGCACTTTTAGAACCAACCCAGATTTATGTAAGACCTGTTCTTGAGGCACTCGATGAATGTGATATACATGGACTTGCTCACATAACTGGTGGTTCATTTACAAAGCTTTTGCGTCTCAAAAAAATTGGCTATATGCTTGATAACATGCCAGAGCCCCCAGAGATTTTCCAGCTGATTGAAAACGAAGATGTTGAAAAAGCAGAAATGTACAAGACGTTTAACATGGGCATTGGCTTTTGTGTGATAGCATCAGAAGATGAAGAAGAGCAAATTGAAGAGATATTCAAAAGACATGGCTTAAAAAGTAGACATATTGGCAGCATCATAGAAAAGAAAGGAGTTTTTATAAACTCGCTAAGAATTGCCTAACTAAATCAAGAAAGTGCAATAGTCAAGACGGTTTTGTTTTATTTTTTTTCTTTCTGTGTACGATTTCCATCATCAAACCGCCTGCTATGAGTGCTGCAATAATTCCAATAATAATCACCCCAAAAATTGAAATCTTGTAATCATTTTCTGGCAACACTATTTGGTTGATTACATGTTCACTTGAGACTAAATCTAAGATTTGTGAAGATTCAAAAGATTCCAATGGGACGTACATGAAGACAACAAGAAAAACAATCATCATTGTTAAAATAGCATAGTCATATCGCAAGATTGTCTTAATCATCATATATTGAATTGAATTATGTGCCTATTAAATAAGTCAGGTGAAGCCTTGTGAAGCAATAATATAATTAGGATTTAATACCCAATTTTGTTCTAAAAAATAGTGCAAAAATCAAAAACGGTGTTTGAGGATGCCTGCTTGGAAATTTCACAGAATCTCCTTGCCATGTCAAACCCAACACGAAGTGATGTAAAAAGAGAGATCAAAAGGGCTTGCGTAAAATATTCACTTGAAAGAATACCAAGAAACTACGAAGTGCTTGCGGAAGTTCAAGGTGTTGACTTTGTCAAACTACAAAAGGCACTGTTACGAAAACCAGTCAAGACAGCTTCTGGTGTTGCAGTAATAGCACTGATGCCAAAGCCATATGCATGCCCACATGGAAGGTGCACCTACTGTCCGGGTGGAATTGAATACAACACACCAAATAGCTATACGGGCAAAGAGCCCTCTACTCAAAATGCAATAGGAAATAATTACGATCCAAAAAAACAGATACTTGACAAGCTTAATCATCTAAAAGCATATGGTCATGATGGGACAAAGCTTGAGCTTGTCATAGTTGGCGGAACTTTTCTTTTTATGCCACCTGACTATCAATTAAATTTCATAAAATCTTGTTATGATGCAATAAATGGGTTTGACTCAGCCGACTTGGAATCTGCCAAGAAAAATAATGAGCTTGCAAAAATAAGAAACGTTGGCTTTACGATAGAGACCAAACCAGACTATTGTAAAAAAGAGCACGTCGATTTGATGCTTGATTATGGTGTGACAAGAGTAGAAATAGGAATGCAGAGCCTGCATGAAAGAGTTTATGAAATTGTAAACAGAGGTCACGATCTAAATGATGTGATAGAATCTTTCCAAATAGCAAAAGATGCTGGATATAAGATTGTGTCACACATGATGCCTGGTCTGCCTACTATGACTCCAAAAGAAGATGTTGATGATTTTAAAAAACTGTTTTCTGACCAGGCATTCAAGCCAGATATGCTAAAGATCTATCCGACACTTGTTTTAGAAAATACTCCACTTTACCAATCCTATAAAGATAGTACTTACATGCCGTACTCAGACCAAGACATGATACATGTACTTACAGAAATAAAAAAAATAATTCCAAGGTGGGTTAGAATGATGAGATTACAAAGAGAAATATCATCTGATCAGATAATTGCTGGACCAAAGCATGGCAACTTGCGTCAGATAGTTCAACAAAATCTCAAAAAACAAAACCTTTCATGCAAATGCATAAGATGTAGAGAAGCTGGACTTTCTGAAAGTGCAATTACCGTGCAGGATATAAAATTAAACAGAGAAGAGTATGAATCATCTGGTGGACAAGAAGTATTTTTGTCATATGATGATTCTCATGATAGGATTTTTGGATTCTTAAGACTAAGAAAGCCAAGTCATCTTGCGCACAGACCAGAAATCACTCAAAACACGTGCATCGTAAGGGAGCTGCATGTATATGGTAAATCACTGAAGCTTGGAGAAAGAGATAACGACAGTGTCCAACATTTGGGTCTTGGCAAAAATCTTATGATTGAAGCTGAAAGAATCTCAAAAGAAGAGTTTGATGCAAAAAGATTGCTTGTAATAAGTGCAGTAGGGACAAGAGAATATTATAGAAAAATTGGTTACTCGTTTTTAGGTCCGTACATGTCAAAGGAACTGGCATAATGGAAGAGCAAAAAATTATTGGTAGAGGAACTTGGATAGACAAGCTTGCGCATGAGCTTGTGGAAAGAGAGAAAAGTCTTGGGCGCGACACAAGCATGATTAAGGTTGAAAGCGGCCTTGGTGCCTCTGGAATTCCTCACATAGGAAGCCTTGGGGATGCAGCCAGGGCATATGGCGTAAAACTAGCCTTAGAAAACCTTGGCTACAAATCTGATCTTATTGCATATTCAGACGACATGGATGGTCTAAGAAAGATCCCCGAGGGCTTTCCAGATTGGTTAAAGGAACACTTGGCAAAGCCTGTATCACTTATACCTGACCCATTTGACTGCCACGATTCTTATGGTTCACACATGAGCAGCCTCTTACTTGATGGACTGGATAAGCTTGGTATAAAATATAAATTTCAAAGAGGAGTTGACACCTACAAAAATGGTCTTCTAAAGGATCAGATTCACACCATATTGCTTAACAGCAAAAAAATTGGTGCAAAAATTGCAGAACTTGTAGGACAGGAAAAATATCAAGAATCACTTCCGTATTTTCCAATATGCTCAAGCTGTGGAAGACTCTACACCGCAGAGGCCTATGAGTATCTACCCGATGAGAGAAAAATAAAGTACAGATGTCATCAAACAACGATCGGTTCTAAAACTCTGGAGGGTTGTGGTCATGATGGGGTTACTGACATTACAAAAGACCTTGGCAAGCTTGCATGGAAGGTAGAGTTTGCTGCAAGATGGCAGGCCTTTGATATCAGGTTTGAGGCTTACGGAAAGGACATAATGGATTCTGTCAAGGTAAATGACTGGGTTGCGGATGAAATCCTAAAGTTTCCACATCCACATCATGTAAAATATGAAATGTTTTTGGACAAGGGTGGCAAAAAAATTTCCAAATCTCTTGGTAATGTAGTAACATCACAGGCATGGCTAAAGTATGGGACAACAAAATCAATTTTACTTTTGTTGTACAAAAGAATTACTGGAGCCCGCGAAGTAGGTTTTGAAGACATTCCATCTCTGATGGATGAATATAATGAGCTTGAGTGTGTGTACTTTGGAAAGACAAAGCTTGATAATGAGACAAAGACTGTCCGCGCAAAAGGCCTGTACGAATATGTAAATCTGTTAAATGTGCCAAAAAATCCCAGCTCTTATGTGAATTATAGACTGTTAGTTCAGCTCTGCAAAATATTCAGAGAGCAAAGAAATCATCGCGTCATCAAAAAACTAATTGAATATGGCACAATAAAAGAATCTACACCAGAGCTTGAAGAGCTTGTCAGCTTAGCCGGAAACTTTGCCGATGACTTTGATCGACCAGCAAAAATAGATATACATCTTGATGAAACAACAAAAAAAGCAGTTAAGGCATTGGTAGAAATGCTTTCCACTGAAAGTGAACCAGTCGATCTTCAAAATTCTATCTATCAAATTGCAAAGGACAATGGAGTACAGCCTAAGGACTTGTTCAAGGTTCTATATCAGATTATTCTTGCATCAGACCGTGGGCCCAAAATTGGTCCCTTCATTATAGATATTGGTAGAAAGAAGGTAGCACAAACACTTTCTGAATATCTATAGACATGGCACATAACGAGTATAACAGACCAAAAAAGAGTGGTGCTTATGCTTTAATAATTTTTGGAGCATTTCTTTTTGTCTCTGCTCCATTATTTTTCGGACCGGGTACAACTGAAGGTGGAGTAGCGATCGCATTTGGATTTGTAATAGGTGGAATCGGCTTTTATCTTGGTTTTATTAGAAAAAAGAAAATGTGAGGAATGACTTTGGCTAGTGCAAAAATAGTTTATGAATAGATAAAATTGGTCAAAGTAACAAGGTTGAAAGACTGCTTTCCTTAATACTAAAAAGCAGGTGGCGATATTAGTGGGCCTATTTAGACATTCAAAAGAAGCTTCCAGTCAGAGATCTATCAATGACAATGATAGTAAGAAGTATGTAGCTGTGAAGGTAAAAGAGATTGATGAGTTACAGCTGAAAGCAACGCGAAACGAACTAGGGTACGCCAAAAAAGAGCTTCAGGAAACCATGACCAAGCTTGACTCTATCTCTCAAAGACTGGAACGTATAAGAGAAGAACATGAAATAGTTTCAAAGGAATTAGAGTCAAAAAAATCTGAACTTACTCTTGTCAAGTCTCAATATAATCAAAAGGAAATAGAATCCATAAATCAGAAGATTAAGACCACACGGTCTGAGCTTAATGAACTAGAATCTAAAAAAGAAATTGCATCATCAGAATTAGCAAGCTTGAATTTGCAAGTAAAATCTGCAAAATCTGAGCTTAGTACATTGCAGTCCCAGCATGAAAAAAAGAAAAGTGAGATCATGTTGGCCAAAAGAGAGATTGGTTTTATAGAAAAAGAATTGTTATCCATAAGCCAAAGGCAGGCTCCATCAGTGAGTGAAAATAATGATACCAAAAAAATAGTAGAAGCGGCAGGAGCTGTTGTTACATCTGCAAATGCAAAATGCGAGGCATTGCAAAGAGAGCTTGAGGTAGTAAAGATCACCCTTACCAAAGTAAAAGATGAATATGAAGCAACAAAAAATGAATTGTCTAACCTTAAAAATAGAACTGGGTTAGATTCTCGCAAGAACATAACCAGTTAATTCAGGAATCAAAAGAGTCTTAAATTTGTCCGTTGGGATGAGATATCGATGAGTTACTCCTTTGACGTAGACGCACCGTATATACCAAATGAAAAGGGTTGTAGGTTGATTTGGCGCAATGAGGACGGTGAGGAAAGAGTTGTTTATCTAAGGCACCAAGATCTTGCTGAGCTAAGTGAAGTTCTGTCACATGATTCTACTGCTAAAATCGAGCTTGAGGATGGGGTAAGTTCTATAATGGTAAACTCAGATACAACCGAGTTCTTTATGGCCCAAAGAAAATCACTTGAAATTCCTACCAAGACACTCAAGGAGAAAATTAGTGAGTTTATGGCAAAAAATCCTGATGCATAATTACAAATTCTGTTAGATTTTATATCAAGGTGTTTCTAGTCATTTCATATGCCAAAGGACGATGATGCTGAAGAGATGCAAGTATGGCCTAAGGAATATTCTGGTGATCGAAGTGTGTCAGAGTCTACCTCTGATTTTCGTAGTCAGCTTCTTAACAGCATCCTAACATCAAAAATACCTGAAAAACAAATAAACACTGATCTATTTTTTGTCATGTCCACAAGGCGTTCAACCAGAAAATTCTCGCCAAGACCTGTCGAACAGTGGAAGATTGATAAGATGTTAGCTGCTGCTGACACTGCCCCTACTGCTGGGAATTTCCAAGGCTTTGAAGTCTATTATGTCAAAGATCCAAAGGTAAAGGAAAGGCTTGTTGTTGCCGCAAATAACCAGCCCTATGTCAACACACCCGTAGTTCTCGTATTTTGTATGAATCCCGAACGCGTCAAGCTAAACTTTCCACAAGAGATCCTTGCCAAGTTTTCAATCCAAGATGCAACTCTTGCAGCAGCATACTCCCAGTTAGCTGCCTCAGCCTTAGGTCTAAGCTCCATCTGGATTGGTATGATTGATGAGGAAAAAGTCAAAGAAGCTATTGGAACGAAACTTCGACCGTCATCTCTTCTCTGTATAGGATATCCAGAACAAAAGCGTGGACCCAAGTCACGAAGAAAACTAAGAGATCTCATCCATGTGATTTAGATATTATCTAATTCTTTGACTTTTTTATTATTGCATCCCACAATTTTTGTGGCACAGGCATTACTGAAAGCCTAGAAATGCGCAGGAGTTCCCAATTTTTGAATATGCTATCTTTTTTTATCTCATCCAAGGTCACAGGTCTTTTCAGTCGTGCAACCGGTTTGACATCCACAGCAACAAATCTTTTGTCATCTTCTTTTGGGTTTGGATAGGGGTCCTTTGTTATCTTGATAATACCAACAGCTCGTTTTTCATCACCAGTGTGGTAGAAAAGTGCTTGATCTCCTTTTTTCATTAAGCGGATGTGTTTGAGAGCCAGATTGTTATGCACACCATCCCAAACTGTCTTTTTTTCTTTCTCTAGTTTATCATAGCTGTAAGTCGATGGTTCTTGCTTTACCAGCCAATAGTTTTTCATGTTCTACAGTTTGATAATCTCTAATTTTATAGCTTTTTGTTTTGTTGCAAATAGTCAAATGGAACCATCTTTAATCCATCTTTCATGTTATGATCAGGTGGGATGGGAAACAGCTTGAGCACCCGCAATTGGTAGGAACAGTAATCATGAAATTGTTCTTCTGTCTTTCTTTTGCAGACGATGCATATTTTTTGCATTAACTGGCGGCACCTGACACAAAAAGAAAATTCGTGTAATGGTTCACCGCACTTTCTACACAGTTCTTCTGGCATATTACTGTGGTTACCAAAGCAAATTGATATCATTCGTTTAGCTAAAATGTTAAATACTTAGCTAGTTACTCAAGTTGATACAATATACTCTTAGAGTTTTGAAATTATTCCTGCCTTTGCAGTTACAGCTATGATGCTTACTATGCTTATTGCTAGAATAAAGGATGCCAAGGTTCCAAACTCTGGAACTACTTGTGTGCCATAGATTGTTATCTCTTCAGTTCCATCAGGAAAGCTGATCTCCAGTGTCCTTGAAGTAGTTCTTACTGTCTCATCAAAGTCAGCTTTTTTGTTATCAACTAGCACATAGAAAACGTCATCATCACCTTTGTCTGTCTTTGCATCTATCAATTCCCTTGGCAGCGGTATGTTCAATACTCCATCACCTGTTGTTTCTATTTTTATAAGGAGCGAATTGGTCTCTACATCAGCTACTGTTCCTAGCACTGTGCCACCAGTAATATCATATCTAAGGGCATAGTCAGTATTCGGTACTTTGACTCTTCCAATAGAAGGTAAAGTGGATGGTGATGGAGTTGGAGTGGGGGTTGGCGTTGGAATAGGGGTTGGTGTTGTGGTAGGGGTTGGAGCAGTTGTAGTTGCTGAAGCCTCATTTGACGGATTCCCTGTACCAACCGAGTTTATCGTAGATATCTTGTATGTGTACATAACACCGGCCGTCAAATTCGAGTGCAGATATGATGTGGTGGTACTTTTAGTATCATCAACTAAGGTACGATATGTATTTGATCCAATTTTTTGTGAAATCTTGTAACCTGTAATTGTTAGTCCGCCATTGTCGATTGGTGCCTTCCATGTCATGTTAATCTGAGTCGAAGAGATTGCTTTTGGTGTAAGATCTGTTGGAGCTGCTGGAACTTCTGGCTCTGATGAAGACTTTGGCGTTGCCGAAGCCTCATTTGATGGGCTACCTGTTCCAACAGAGTTTATTGCTGAAACTCTAAAAGTGTATTGAGTGCCAGTTATTAGACCATCTTTTGAATATGTTGCAGTAGCATATCCAGTGTTTGCTGTTAAAGTTGACCATGAGCCGCCACTGCTTTTCATTTCAATTTTATATCCTACAACAAGCGAACCGCCATTATTTGTTGGCTCGACCCAAAACAGGCTTATCTTTGTTGGTGAAACTGCTCTTGCTGTAAGACTTGTTGGCTGATTCGGTGAAGTTCCCGTTTGTTGCGGAGGTGGTGGAGATGTACTAGGGGTTGATGAGGGCGGAGGCGAAGCCGGTGGTGCAGTTGAGGTTGGTGTCGGCGTTGCAGAAGCCTCGTTTGACTGACCACTAGCACCAAGAGGGTAACTGGCTGAAACTAGAAATGTGTAAGTGGTACCGGTTGTTAAACCAGAAATGGAATGTGTTGTAGTTTGAGAATTAGTATTCTCAACTATTGTGATGAAAGTTCCTTCTGATATTTTTCTTTCAATTTTGTATCCTGAAATAGTTTGCCCAAAGGTTTCTGATGGCGCAAACCATGTAAGTCTTATCTGAGTAGGAGAGGTTGCAACAGCTGTGAGACTTGTTGGAACAATTGTTTTTATTGGCTTTGCAGAAACCTCATTTGATGGGCTACCTGTTCCAACAGAGTTTATTGCTGAAACTTTGTAAGTGTAAGTTGTACCAGTTGTCAGCCCACTGTGAGAATATGATGTAACACTTCCTGTGTTTGAAACTAAGATAGCGTAAGGATTTGAACCACTTTTTACTTCGATCTTGTATCCTGTTACTGCCGGTCCGCCATTATCTGATGGCGCTTTCCATGAAAGATTTAACTGTGTAGGTGAGGCCGAAGCTACAACAAGGTTGGAAGGCGGGTTTGGCACTGCGATTATTGTTTGTGATGAGGTAACCTCGTTGGATGGACTACTTGTTCCAGCAGAATTTATTGCTGAAACTTTGTAAGTGTAAGTCAAGCCAGCAGTAAGACCTGTACGTGAATATGATGTGTTGGTATTTCCTGTGTTTGCAACTATAACAGTAAAGGAACCTGTGCCGACCTTTTCTTCAATTTTGTATCCAGTAATTGCTGAACCACCATTATCCGACGGAGCATTCCATGAAAGATTCACTTGTGTCTGAGACACTTTTGTGGCTGAAAGATTGGTCGGTGGACTTGGTAGAGTTATCGACGATGTTGGCGTTGGCGTCGCAGAAGCTTCATTTGATGTGGTACTTGGTCCAACAGAGTTTATTGCTGAAACTTTGTAAGTGTAACTTGTTCCGGTTGTCAGACTTGTTCGTGAATATGATGTGTTGGTATTTCCTGTGTTTGTAACTATAACAGTAAAGGAACCTGTACCAACCTTTTCTTCAATTTTATATCCGGTTACAGGTGGTCCACCGTTGTTTGTTGGTGCAGTCCAGCTCAAGTTTATCTGGGTAGGAGAAACTGCTCTTGCTGTAAGACTTGTTGGTGGATTTGGTACAATATTTTGTGGTTGTTCTGTATGGCCAATAACTTCTGCTGACCACTCACTATTACCTACAGAGTTTATTGCTAAAATGTGATAAACATAATACTTGTCACTTTGTAATCCTGTGTGCGAATAGGTGGTGGTTGTATTTCCATTAATTTGAACCAAGAGCGAATAGGTTCCCGGAGTCGGAATTATTTTGTATTCTATTTTGTAACCTGTAATTGGCGAACCGCCGTTGCTTGGTGTTGTCCACGATAAGTTGACTTGTGATGCAGAGATCACCGTTGCCGTAAGAGTTGGTTTATCTGGTACAGTTGGGCCAGACTGCCCTTCTGCATAAGATAGAATCGATAAGATCGTTAGGCTTGCAATTGCCACGGTAATTGAAACTTCTTTTTCAAAAATTCGCAAACTAGACATGTTTGCTTTGCTTAACTATTTTAATTGCACTAAGAAATCATCAGCACATTAATCTATTTTTGGCCATT
>Ga0209341_10001817_pt1 | contig 20798 bp, 21 predicted proteins | sample RifCSP13_2_FD_184020 | JGI IMG/M metagenome (GOLD analysis project Ga0209341, IMG submission 184020) | Soil microbial communities from Rifle, Colorado - Rifle CSP2_sed 13_2 (SPAdes) (version 2) | ecosystem: Environmental > Terrestrial > Deep subsurface > Rock core/Sediment | place: Rifle... | reverse complement strand
TGGGAGAGGATCACGCCTGAGTTGCCGCGGGCGCCCATCAGGGCGCCGTGCGCCAGGGCGTGGCAGAGCTTGCCAATCGATCGCTCCCCCAGGTCGGCGACCTCGGCCCATGCCGACTGCATCGTAAGCACCATATTGGTCCCGGTGTCGCCATCGGGCACGGGGAAGACGTTGAGGGTATTGACGGTCTGCTGATTGGTCCGCAGCCACGTCAGACCGCCCTCGGTCAGGCGCCGCAGCATCAGTCCGTCAATCAGGCGGTAGCGTTCGCCCAGCCTCTTGCGAGCCTCGCCGACGCTGCTCTGTGCCTCGGGAGCCATCGAAGGCCTCACGTCACCAACCTAGTCGGTATTGCTGACGTGCAGGTCCTGGACATTCACGGTGATCGGCCCCACCGGCATGCCCAACGCCTTCTCCAACTGGTAGCGGACGGTGTTGGCGACGCTGGCGGCGACGGAGGAGATGCGCGTGCCATACTCGACGACGACGTAGAGGTCGATCTCAATTCGATCGTCGGACGTCCGGACGACCACGCCGACGCGTGGATCTCGGGCCAGGGCGTTGGCGATCCCGTTGACCAGGCTACGTGACGCCATCCCGACGACCCCATAGGAGCTCAACGCCGCCTGTGCGGCGATGGTCGCCACGGCTCGCGGCGAAATCATGATTCGGCCGAGCACATTGGTCCCTTCAGTCATGGGTGGTCCACCTTAGCGAGGCGCAACGGCATATTGAACAACCCTGGGAGGTGTGGTAAGATGCTCCGCCTCGAACGGCATTCATTCGGCGGGAAAGGACTCGATCTCGATGGCGAAGTGCGCGAATTGCGGCAAGACGACGACCTTTGGGCATAATCGAAGCTTCTCGATGCGCGCCACCCGTCGGACCTTCCGCCCCAATCTCCATCGCGTGGTGGTGATGGATCGGGGAAGGCCCGTCCACAAGGTCCTGTGCGCCAAGTGCATCAAGCGGATGGCTCGCGTCTGATCGGCCCAGCCTAACCTCCAGGTTTCGTGCCCGGTCTCGGCCGCTACCATGGCGGCCGAGGCTTTCTACGCAGGAGCGAGCGAGAGCGCCGTTCTCAAGGCCAGCATCCCGGCCCCGATCCCATCTTTGTGGCCAAACACCGCCGTGGCCGCCACGAAGACCTCTGCTCCGGCCCCGGCGGCGAGCGGCGCCGTGGCGGCATCGATGCCTCCATCGACCTCGATCACTGCTGCAAACCGGCCTTCTTCGATCCATCGCCGCAGCGTCTGGATCTTCGGCAGGACCGCCTCGATGAACTGCTGGCCGGAGTAGCCGGGGTTGACCGACATCACCAGGACGATATCGACCAGAGGCAATATCTCGCGCACGGCCTCCGGGGGCGTGCCCGGGTTGAGCGAGATGCCCGCCCGACGGCCCATCTCTCGAATCGATTGGATCACCTGACGCACGTGCGGGCAGGCCTCGATGTGGATGGTGAGATGGTCGGCGCCGGCGTCGGCAAAGGCCTCCAAGAACCGGGATGGCTCTTCCACCATGAGGTGGACGTCCAGCGGAAGCCGGGTGGCTCTCCGGCACGCCTCGACCACCGCCGGGCCCATCGTAAGATTGGGCACGAAGTGCCCATCCATGACGTCGACGTGGATCCAATCCGCTCCGGCCGCCTCCACTTCCAGGATCTGCGATCCCAGGCGCGCGAAATCGGCCGAAAGGATGGAGGGAGCGAGGCGCAGCCCTCCGGGCATAGGGCTATGATACCGTCGCCGCGAGCAATTTACAAGGTGGCCTTCCTCGTGGCTGCGTTGCCCTCGCTGAACCGGCCGACTACAATTCCTGCGGCCTGTGGCGCCGGCTGAGGTTTCGGGAGGAGAGATGGACCGAAGGCGTGGTTGGATTGCGGTTGTGATTCTCGCGGCCGCCTCGCTCGCCTGTGGTGTATCGGGCGGGGCCGTCGCGACTCCTGGCGAGCCGACGGCCGAAGGCGCCTCGCCGGCAGTCTGTGATGAGCGGGCGCGTCTCCTTCAGGCCAATCGCCTGTACCGCGAGGAGATGCCGGCGGCGACGGGGCCCTATCCCGCGAATTGCCTCTACTACTGTGTCTCCCTGCGCGAGGCGGAGGGCGAGCTCACCATCGATATCCGCGATGCTTCCACGGACCTGGACCTCTTTGTCGGGATGGGATCGATCGAAGCCGTGAGTGGGGAAGAGCTGGCGGAGGGAGAGACCTACACCTGGAAATCCAACCAGCCCGGAACAGTGGACGAACGCGTGGAAGTGTCCCTGCCCGAGGCTGGGCTCTACTACCTGGAGGTGTGCTCCTACGAGGGGGAGTCGACGCCCTTTGAGCTCGAAGTGCGCATTCGCTAGCCGATCGCGGCCCGGGCGCGGCGTTCCGTCGCCAGCTGGCCGCAGCCGGCCTGAATCTCAATTCCACGCCGAACCCGAACCGTGCACGCGATCCCGCGGGACCGGAGCCGCTCGCGGAAGGCCGCCGCCCTCTCACGGGGGCTGCCCTTCCCGGCATAGAGGTTCGTAGGGTTGAGCGGGATCAGATTCACATGGCACGTGAGGCCCTTCAGGAGCGCGGCCAGCGCCTCCGCCTGCTGCGGCGTGTCGTTCACGTCATCGATCAGCGCCCACTCAAACGACAGGCGCCTCCCGGTCCGTTCGACATAGGCTCGGCACGCCGCGAGCAGGGCGCCGAGCGGATAGCGGCGATTGATCGGGAGAAGACGAGATCGGAGGTCATCGGTGGCCGCATGGAGGGAGACGGCCAGGTTCACCTGGCGGTCTTCGTTCGTAAACCGTTCCATGATCGGGACCAGGCCGACGGTGGAGATGGTGAAGCGCCGGGCGCCGAAATCAAGGCCCTCCGGATCGTTGAGGCGATCGATGGCCGCCATCGTGGCCTCGTAGTTGTGAAAGGGCTCCCCCATCCCCATGACGACGACATTGGTGAGACGTTCTCCCTCGGCCGCGAGGCGACGCGCGAAGTGGAGCACCTGGGCGACGATCTCGCCCGAGGTGAGATTGCGGGCGAAGCCCATCTGACCCGTCGCGCAGAAGACGCACCCCATGGCGCACCCGGCCTGGGTGGAAATGCAGGCGGTCCGGCGGTGCTCATAGCGCATGAGCACGGCTTCGATCTCGGCCCCGTCGACCAGTTGGAGGAGAACCTTCTCGGTGGAGCCGTCGTTCGAGCGTGCCGTGGCGCGCGCCTCCCCGGCCCGAAAACGGAACGCTAGCCCAAGCCGGGCGCGAAGGGCGGAGGGAAGGTCGGTGAGCGACGAGGGATCGTCGCTGAGCCGGCGGTAGAGCCCGTGCCAGATCTGCCCTTCGCGGAACCTCGGCTCACCCAGGCCTACAAGGGTCTTCTCCAGCTCGTCGAAGGTGAGATCGTAGATCAAGGGAGCTTCGTTCACGGTTCACTCCCCGTCGGCGCACAATGCTCGCGTGAGGCCCGGCAGCCCCTCAAACACCCAGTCCGGCCGGATCGGGGAACGCTCAAGATCCTCACGCCGCGTAACTCCCGAGAGGAGCAGGGCGGTGGAGATCCCGGCGCGACGTCCGCCGAGGATATCGGTCTCGAGCCGGTCGCCGACGGCCAGTGTCTCTTCGGGCGACGACCGCAAACGTGCCATCGCCTGGATGTAGAGATGGGGCTCCGGCTTGCCCACCATCACCGGCTCGAGGCCCGTGGCGGCTTTCAGGGCGGCAATCAAAGCGCCGCTCCCCAAGGCCAGACCACGCTCGATGGGGAACGTCACATCCGGGTTGGTGGCGACAAAGAGGGCGCCGCGCCGGATCGCCAGCGCGGCCTCGGTGAGGGAAGACCAATTTGCCTGTCGGTCGAGGCCAACAACAACCGCTCGAGCATCATCGGCCCCGCCGGCCAGCGTGAGCCCGGCCCGCTCGACTGCCGAGCGCAGGCCGGCCTCGCCCACCACCAGAACAGGGGTCCCCGGGGGCAGGCGGTCGGCAAGGAACGAGGCGCTGGCTTCGGAAGACGTGAGCACCTTCCCCTGGGTGACTTCGATCCCCATCCCAGCGAGCTTGGATTGCACGATCTCGGGAGATGTGGCTGCGTTGTTCGAGACCAGTAGGAACTGAAGGTCGCGCGCATGCAGGCAGTTGAAGAACTCCTCCAGCCCAGGCAACGGGGTCTCCCCAATCCAGACGACTCCGTCGAGGTCGATGAGGAGGGCTCGGAACTGTGTGAGATTCGGCATCGGCAAGGGGCGAGCGGTGTGGCCCGTCAACCGGCGAACTTGCGACGAAGGAATTCGAGCACCGGCATGTCGATGCGGCCGGCTTCGAAGTTGGTGCGGTCTTCGAAGTTCTCGTTGCCGATAAATCGACGAAAGGCCTCACGGGTGGCGCCGTCATATTCGCCCGTAAGCCCGCCTTCGTAGTAGCCAAGACGATTCATCATCACCTGCAGTTCCCGAGCAACACCACCGGAGACCGGCACCTCTTCTTCCGAGGCGCTCTTGCTGAAGTAGAGGCGATGAAGCTCGAGCAGCTCGCCGAGGCGCAAAACGGGATCGGGATGATCGTCGACGCGATAGTCAAGCCAGACGTCGTTGAATCCCCCGTAGCCAGCACCGGCCCGGGCCACGTACAGGGCTGCGCTTTGGCGGCCTCGCCGGTCCCCACCGGCTTGGTCGGCGGCGAGCAGGGCGGCCAGGAGCCGGGACGGGAAATCCGCCGCAGTCCGCGTGAATCCATCGGCCAGCGCCTCGATCACCTCCGGACCCTGGAGGATATTGCCCTGGACGGAGTAGTGCGGGCCGGTCTTTCCTCCCGCCCACGCATAGCAATCCTTGCCCGTAAAGGTCGCCGCCGCGCCCTGCGCGTCGACGAGGCCCACCTGACGTTGCTCGCGGCCGGCATCGTCGCCGAGCAGGGTCTCCAGCGTCTCGGCGGCGGACTTGCCCGAGGCCATCAAGTGGAGGCCACGCGGGCCGAACGATGTGTTGGCGAACGACTGGGTGGCGACGGCTCCGGCCCCGGCCGCGGCCCACGGGACTACGGCACCGACGGCCGGGAACTTCGAGGCCACGGCCACGCCCCAGGAGGGCCCTTCCGGATCGAAGGCCACGATGGAGAAAGTTGCGACTTGAGGCACGGGAAGCGCTAGGCCGCGTCGGGAAGTTCTTCCTCGCCGCGGCCGGCAAGGGGCCGGCCATCGCCATCGAGGAGCCTCGGCCCGGCAACTCCGTCGATGACGTCACGGTCGACCAGGACGCCCCGGATCTCCGGGCGAGAGGGGATCTCATACATGATGTCGAGGAGCGCTCCCTCGATGATCGCGCGCAGCCCCCGGGCGCCGGTTTCCCGCTCGAGGGCCTTCCTGGCCGTGGCATCCAGAGCCTCGGGCGTGAAGACAAGCTCCACCTGGTCCATTTCGAAGAGTCGCCGGTATTGCCGGATGAGGGCGTTGCGCGGCTCGGTGAGGATCGCGCGCAAGGAGCCGAGGTCCAGCGGTTGGACCGTGGCAACCACGGGCAGGCGACCAACGAGCTCCGGGATCATGCCGTAGTGCATCAGGTCATCCGGGTTGACCAGAGCAAGGACCTCGGCATCGGTGAGCTCACGGTGATCCGCCTGCGCCGCAGATCCTGGGAACCCGAGTCGGCCGCGTCTCCCGGCCCGCTCGGCGATAATGTCGGCCAGGCCGTCGAAGGTCCCTCCGCAGATGAAGAGGATGTTGGTGGTGTTGACCTGGATGAACTCCTGCTGCGGATGTTTGCGGCCGCCTTGGGGAGGGACATTCACGGTGGCGCCTTCGATGATCTTCAAGAGCGCCTGCTGGACACCCTCGCCTGAGACGTCGCGAGTGATGCTCGGGTTGTCGCCAGACTTGCGCGCGGTCTTATCCAGCTCATCGATGTAGACGATGCCGCGCTCGGTGCGCGGGATGTTGAGATCGGCGGCCTGGAGGAGGCGCAGGAGGATGTTCTCGACATCCTCGCCGACGTATCCGGCCTCGGTGAGGGCGGTTGCGTCGGCGATACAGAAGGGCACATCCAGCACCTTGGCCAGCGTCTGGGCCAGGAGCGTCTTTCCGCAGCCCGTAGGGCCGACGAGGAGGATGTTGCTCTTCTCGAGCTCCACGTCGCCCGCCCCCCGGTTGGCGATCCGCTTGTAGTGGTTGTAGACCGCCACCGAAAGGACCCGCTTGGCGTAGTCCTGTCCGACGACGTATTCCTCGAGCTTGGCGTAGATCTCCTGGGGGGAGAGCGAGGGGCGGCCCACCGACGTGAGGCCGACCGCCTCGGCGCGAGGCTCTTCGCCGGCAAGGATATCCCGGCAAAGATCCACGCATTCGTTGCAGATGCAGGCGCCTTCCGGGCCTGTGATCAGCCGCCGGACCTGGCTCTCGCTACGGCCGCAGAAGGAGCACCGGCGACCTTCCGGTGCCGCCGGTTTGCGAGGCGGCATGCCTCCACCGTCCTTACTTGGTCTCCGGCGCCTTCTCTTCGTGAAGAGCCGGAAGGAGGACGTGGTCGATGAGCCCATACTCCTGGGCCGCCGACCCGTCCATGTAGAAATCGCGCTCGGTGTCCCGCTCGATCACCTCGAGCGTCTGTCCGGTGTGCTTAGTAAGTATAGTATTGATTTTCTCTTTTAGCCGCAAGATCTCTTTGGCCTGGATCTCTATATCTGTGGCCTGTCCCTGGACACCCCCCAAGGGCTGGTGGAGGTGAATTGTCGCATGCGGCAGGGCATACCGGAGACCCTTGGAACCGGCGGTCAGGAGGACGGTGCCGAAGGAAGCCGTCACGCCTACGGCCACCGTAGAAATCGGGTTTGAAAGCTGCTGCATTGTGTCGTAAACGGCCAGCCCGGCATAGATCCCGCCCCCGGGGCAGTTGATATACATCTGGATCTCCCGCTCCGGGTCTTCCTGGTTGAGGTAAAGCAGCTGGGCCACGATGACGTTGGCCACCTGGTCGTTGATCGGGGTTCCCAGGAAGACGATCCGGTTGCGGAGGAGCAAGGAGTAGATATCGTAGGCGCGCTCGCCCCGACCGGAGGTCTCAATGACGACGGGGATGAGGGAGGAGGGGTTGAAGTCGGTCATTCCTTTTTCACCTGTTCTGGATTTGTGGCGCCCGCCGCTTCGGGCGTCGGAATAGCCTCGGCCTCGCCGCGGGCGATGGAGGCCAGGCGCCTCATGGCTTTCTCGGTGACGAGATCAACAGCGATCCGCCTTCGACCGGTGGGGGTATCAAAGACCTTGCGCAGGCTCTCGCCGATGTCTTTCGATTGCTCCACCATCCGGCCGATTTCGGCAGTCACCTCGTCTTCGGTCGCCTCGATCTTATCGACCTCGGCCACTTCGGAGATCACCAGCCCGCGCTTGATTCGGGCCCGGGCTGAGGGCTCCAACTCGCCACGGATCTCCTTCTCGGTCTTCTTCTGGATTTTCAGGTAGTCGGCCAGGCTGAGCTTCTGGGAGCGCAATCGTGCTTCCAGGTCACGGAGCAGATCGGTCAGCTCTTCCTCCAGGATCTGGGGAGGATATTCCACCGTCGCCCCTTCAACGACCGCGTTCAACACCTTTTTCCGGTAGTCGGATTCGGCGCGATCTTGGGCCTGCCGGATGAGACCCTGGCGTGCCTTTTGCCGGAGGTCGAGCAGGTCCTCGAAGTCGCCGAGGCTGCGCGCCACATCATTGGTCCATTCCGGGACAAAGCGAGATTTCACCTCGTGGCAAACAACGTGGAAGCGGGCCGTCTTGCCTCGCAGGCTTTCGGAGGTGTAGTCGTCGCCGAAAGCGAAATCAAACTCCGTCTCGCCGCCGGCCTTCAAGCCCACCAGATGGGCGGAGATCCCGGGAATGGGCCATTCAGTCGACTCGGCAACCAGAACGGAAGCGCCATCCTGGCGCACGAGCGTCTCGGCAGGTCGATCGCCATCGGCGGGGATTTCGGCATGGACGTCGATCAAAACGACGTCGGAGAGCTGAGCAGGGCGCTCGGCCGGCTCGATCACGGCCTGCCCCTGGCGGAGCTCTTCGAGAAAGGCTTCCAGGGCCTCGTCACTCACCTCGGGCTCTTCAAACGGTAGGCGGAGCTCGAGGTAGGATCCGAGATCGATCTTCGGTTGCAGAGGGACTGTGTAGCGCAGGACGAGCGGCTGCTGGCTGACCACCTCCTCGAACGAGCCGGGGGCGAAGGGCTCGAGGGCTGCGCTTTCAAGCGCCTGGCGATAGACCTCCTGGCCCAAGGTGTCGATGGCCTCGTCGAAAACGGCCGCCTCGCCCAGGCGCTTGAGGAGGACATCGTAGGGCGCCTTCCCCGGACGGAATCCGGGGATCGTGGCCTTCGTCGCCAGTTTGCGCGCGGCCGAGCGCATGGCCGCCTGGAATTGCTCGGGCGGAACCTCGACGGTCATCTGCAGCTGGCGATCCGCTAGGTCTTGCGTCTCGACCTTCAAGGTTCCTGTCCTCTCCGGGCGGATGCACCCGGGCCGTCATCGTCAGTCAGTGGGTTGCCGGACTGGGGTGCAGCGTGCGCACGGCTGGAGTGGGGAAGGAGGGACTTGAACCCTCACGCCTTGCGGCACGTGATCCTAAGTCACGCCTGTCTGCCAGTTCCAGCACTTCCCCTGGGGCGTGATTATAGCGGTCGGCCGGAGGCCTGTAAAGACGGGGTACCCAGGCCGAGCGATTTCGCTCATCAACTCGTGCAAGGGAGGTCTTCCAGTTGCGACCAGGAATGTCCGACGTCTGCCCCGAGCGGAAATCGCACTCGGGAAAGGCACGTATGCAGGCCAGCATCGACTTGGTTGAGCCTGGTACGCCCATCCAACCTGGGCTGAGCTGGTGATCGCCGGACGGCCAGTGAAGGGCCGGCGCGGCCTGCCGCTTCAGGGCTCAATCGTGAGGAAGAACGCGAGAAGATGAGCGGCTAGAAGAAAGAGAAACGCGAGGCCAATCCTTGCAGCGTTTCTCCCAAACTCCCAAAGTAGTGCTCCACGATGTCCCCGGTAGAGGATGGGACGACCCGCCAACCTATCAGGCACGACTCCGCCCCCCGCGCTCGACTATGTTCCGACGAGCGTGATCTCCTCGCCGGGCCGCACGATCCACTCGGCGTACGTAATCGGCTTCGGGAAGACCCGGAATCCGCGCAGTCGGATATCCTTCTTGATCCTTCCGTCGTCCCGGGTGATCGCCTCCATGGCCGTGCGAAATGGACCCCGGAAGTCGAGGATGCTCACTTCTTCGGTCGGTGTCGCGGTGAAATAGCTCGCCGCGTTCTGGGCAATCTGCGAGCGGTCCCTCGGAAGTAAAGCATACCTTTGCGGCCAAAACCCATGAAGATCTGGCCAGGCGAGCAAGCGCGCTTCGATCCCCCCACCACGAACGACGGAAGGCGTCAGGGCGAATCCAATTCGCTGAAGGCTGTCGTCGCCATGCGCCAACGGTGTGACGTCCACTCCGGATCCAAGGTTGCCGACCACATAGTCGTAGGCGACACACGGCTGGCGTGTGAACGGGCTTTCGAGCACCTCGCCGGGGTGTACCGGCTCGATCCTCCCGGCCAGAGCAACGCGTTCTCCATCGCGCGGCCGGCTCGTGCCCGGAGCAAGCATCCGCCTAAGGTATTTCCCGAAGAACACGGACGACACCCGAAGGGCTTGAAGGAAGACCGCTACGCTCACGGCGGGCACTCCGGCGATGACCCAGGACATCGATGCAGGGATCCCGTCTCTGGCCCGGCTGAGGAAGAATACGAATGACGCCCCGCTCGCAACCACAGTCATTAAGATCCACATGAGGTTGATCATCGTTCCTCTGCCTTCTTCAGCCTGCGGCTTCTCTGAACACCCCGAGATGCCTCCCGGCGCTCGCCTCGAGTTGGCGTTTCCCGGGATATGGAAGCCCCTACGCCTGCATCGGAGTCATTCGGCAAGAGGACAAGATCGGTGCCTATTGCCGCCAGTCGTCTTGGGAGATCACGAATCTCGCGCCAGCAAGAAGGACCACCGGCGGGGGCATCCCTCCCTTCAGGGAGGATCGAATCCCGCCTCAGCGTAAGGGCGCTGTTCAAGCCACCGATTTCGCCGGGTTCGTCAAAAGGGCTGAGCGCATATGGTGAGCGAGCCGAGTTCTCTCGCCGCACTGGAGCCCAGGAGAGCCTCCCCGGGCCGGCTTGGCCTTTGGTGTCATCGATCGCGGTCGTGCCCCGATGGGCATTCCCCAGGGCGCCCTGATCGCCTATCCCAGGACTGAAATCACTCCTCCCGAACGGTGAACGTGCGAATACTTTGTTCAAAGGTCGGCAATCGGGCTTCAAACTCATCGATGCCCGTGAAAAAGGTAATCGTATAGACCGCGTTTCCTGCACGGACTAGGTACACGACCTCCCTGCCAGCCGCCACACCGGCTGCGTCCAACAGATCCAAGATGATCCTGCCTGCCTGGTATCGCTCGAGCGACACCATCTCCTGGCTGACCGCCCGACCAAGATCGGGTGGGAACTGACCGACGGCACCTCGCATGTACTCCTCGGCCGTCAGCGTCGTTTCCTCACGGACAACATTCACCGTCGTGATCAATCCCGATGGTCCGCTGTGGGGATCCACGACGAAGAGTGGAAACATCGCCGGGTTCTCTCGGACGGCCCGAACCGCCTCCTCGAACTGCGGCCCCAGTGTCGCAGCGAACTCAAGCGATCCCTCGAAGAACTCGTCAGATTGGCCCAGAGCGATATGCCCCTCCGGCATCCAGATCTCCACCCCATAGGCTTCCAATCACACCCAACCAGGGATCGGTGTCGCGGTGAGGGCAGGAGTTGCCGTCCAGGCGGGAGGTAACGTGCTGGCCGAGGCCGGGGACTGGCCCTGCGAGGGTTGAGCAGACAGAGCGCAGGCAAGCGTGAGGGCCAACAACGAAAGAGAACCGAGCGCCAACCCGAAGCTCTTCCTCGTTGCGTCGATTCCTCGCCCTACGAACCTTCAGCAAGTAGAAGCCGATATCGCTGAAAGCCGATCTAGCCTGGCCTCGAGGTCGGATCGGTAGCATCGGTTTCGGCGGAGACTTCGATCCCGTCCCAGTAGCCATCCCCATCCGTATCTCGGTTGAACGGATCGGTGACCGGCCCGCAGAATGGATCATATTCATTCGCGCAGGTCTCATCCTCATCGGTGGCACCGTCCTGATCGCTGTCGAGGAGAAGCTCTTGAAGCCTAAGCTCGGCATCAGGAGAGGCATTGGTACACCGACTCCCCTGGCCGTAACCGACGACGCTGATCTGTCCTGCAGAGTCACGCAGGAAAAGGACCTGAGCTGTGTTGTAGCACACCATCTCTTGGCCCTCTTCCACACTGCTCTCGAGGGTAGGTTCGCTGCGCAGGATGAGTTGCTGTTCGTCACGCCACTCGATGGTCAGATCGGCGCGTTGGATCGTGGATCCCACCTCGAGAGTAAAGTCAATCAGGCCGTAACAGGTATCTTCCCCGAACCCGGCGAGGCACTCCTCCCACTCGGAAGTGAAATCCCTCGTGTCGAGCGAGTCCAGGCCCTCGATGTCGTAATCCCTCATGTACTGCAGGAAGGCCAGCCACACTTGCCAGGCGTTGTCCGGCGTCAACTCCATCACGTTCGGTGGTTCGGTTGGCTCCGTGGCGGGCGGAGGGGTGGAAGGAATGTCGGCGGGTGCCGTAGTTGGGGCGGAAGTCCCCGTGAGGGGTGCCAGACCGACTACGATTGGCGTCGAGGTCGGCTGACCGGTGATTTCCGCCAGAAGCGACGAAAGCCCTCCCGAAGTCACGACCAGGTAGCCCAACACGCCCCAAATGCCACCGACCATCGTGATCAAGACACCCAACGTCGCCCTCTGGGCGCAGGTGAGGGACCGTGAGCGCTTAGTGGATGCGGAGTAGTTCATAGAGTTTCTCAAGTTCCCGCGCAGAAACGGCGGCTCTAGCCGGGAGGGATGTTGGAGGGCGGTCGGGTAACGTAGGGAGAGAGCCCTCGCCGGTCATGGAGGTGGCGTCCGAGTGACCGTCGGGCAATCACCAATCCCAACGAACTCCCTGTCCGGATCAAGGTCCGACGGCAAATAGAAGGTGTGACGCCACTCCGTAAGGAGCGCGAGGATCACGTGATCGACTGGGTAAGGCTGAGCGCATTGAGGCCGGTTCAGGATGTTTTCCTCCATGTAGGCCATACAGCCGGCCTGTGAGGTCGTAGCCGTTGGATCGTCGCTCCCGTCCGTCCACGACCCCTGGATGTAGTCATCGGTGCCCGGCTGAAGGAAGTAGGAGGCGCAGATTAGCGACCCCTCCCCAGAGGAAGGCGTCGCCGTTGTTCGCGGGCAGAACGCGGAGGTGACGAACTCCGTGGTCATATTGATATCTAAGGGCATGTCATAGTTATGCCGGGCTTCAGGGATCAAGACGACGGTCAGAGCAAGGGCATCTCCAGGTTGGGAGCAGCCGGGATCGTGCAGGATCTCCCGGTCCATGTATTCGAAGCAGGCCAAAATCGACGCCGTGACGGCTGGGTCGTCCGACCAGCTGCCCTGGATCATCCGGTCCGAGGTGAAGGTTCGGAAGTACGAGGCGCACACGAGGCCATTCCGGGGGGTGCCGGTCCCTGCGGGAGTCTTGGTGAGCAGAGGAGTCGGGGTCCCGGTCCCCGCGGGAGTCCGGGTGAGCAGAGGAGTCGGGGTGCCGGTCAGGGTTGTGGGGAAGGGGCTGGAGGTGGGAAGCTGAGTGTCGATGGGCCCCCCCGTCCCTGTCGGAGACGGGGCCACCGTGGCCGGCGCTGTCTCCGTCAACCAAGGTGTCTCGATCGGGGTCGGTACGCCGTCGCACGCCGAAAGGAATGCGGCGAGCGCCACACCGGCAAGCACGACCATGACACTTGAGCTTCTCATGCCGACCTCCGCGAGGGGCTCCATCGGCGGCGCCCCATCAAGCAGGGGTTTCTCTTCGTCGCGCCTGGGATGCCTGCTGCGAGTGGGCCATGACCACCCTCTTGGTGGGCCCGGCCTTGTCTAGAAGTCCCTGAGCGAGTCTGTGGAGCCACGGCCCATCCCCAAAAAGAGAATCCCGCGAGCCCAGGATCAGATGCCGCCGGGACAAGTCCCCCGAGCCAGTCCCGAACGGTTCGTCATCATCCTAGCACGGGGTCAGTCCAATCTCAATCGGATGGCCCGTCAGAGAAGCCCTGGCCGAAGCGGAGAATGCAGGTTGTAACAGCAGCGCAACGGACAAATGACGCCCTTGATGCGAGTGAGGGGAGGTCAAATTCCCTGGCGCGACGGCGTTTCGAGGCCGGAGGCCGAGGCCCGGCGGAACGACGCCACATGGATTCGCTCGTGGTCCGCAATCAGGCCCACGACCTCGGCGAGCGTCGTTGGGCCCAGGAGGGAATGGCGCGCCGGCAGCGACCAGTCCCCCTGGCTCAGTGGCCCTAGCCTGGCGAGAAGCTGCTTACGGGCCTGGGTGAAAGCAGCCAGTGCTTCGGAGGGGCTCTGGCGCTGATAGCCGCGCTCTCCCACCCAGGGGTCGGTATGGACCGCTGAGAGGAAGGGCATGGGCTGGGCGAGGATCGTCTCGAGCCGAGGAAGATTCACCTCGATCTCTGCATCGCGGAGATGGCAGAGAGTCTCGAGAGGGGACCAGTCATTCGGAGGCAGGGGTTTGCACCAGTCTTCGGCTTTCAGCCGACTTACCAACGTGATAAGCGCGGCCAGATTGGCGCGCAAGGTTGCGCTCAAGGCCCGAGGCGTCCGGGCCGCAGGCAGTGCGCTGGCGGGGATCTGCTCCTCGACCCAGGCCAGGACGCCGCCCAAGGATCCTCCCGCAAAACCCTCGGCGGGGACGGCGGCCGCGTGATAGACGGGGATTCCCAGAAGGCGGGCCGGGACGAGGTCGGCGTCGACATTGTCCCCCACCATGGCCGACTCCGCCGGCGGCCGACCGAGAAGCGCCAGCGCCTCGGCGTAGTAGGCCGGGGAGGGCTTGGCGAAATGGACCACCTCGGTGGAGGTGATCAGCCCGTAGTCGTGCTGGCGCGGGGACACGCCGGCCCATTCGAGGCGCTGCTCGATGGCGGTGCGTGGGAACAGCGGGTTGGTGGCCACGGCGAGTTCGAGGCCCCGCCGCGCGGCCTGCCGCACAAGAGCCTGTGCCTCGGGGATCTGGCGGGTGAGCGATCTCAGGCGAGGGAACTCCGACTCGTAGAATGCCTCGATTCGGGGATGAAGGCTCTCCTCTGTCATGCCAAGTGACGGATAGAAACTGGCGGCAAAAACGCGGTCGAGCGTACGCTCGGGATCGTCGTTCTCCGCCATGACTCGAGTGGCTTGCAGGAGGAGAGGGATGAACCGTTCGGCGGGGACCAGGTCGTTCAGGAATGCGCCAAGGCGCTCAAGGTAGGCCGGCAAGAATCGGTCGATGTTGTTTACCAGGAGGGTGTCATCGAGGTCGAGGAGGAGAGCCTGGATCATGGTGGGGTCGTCGGCAGGGAGCCTGGCTCATGGCAATGACCGCAGCCGATTTCCGGCTCGCCGACGTCGATCAGCATGCGGGTGCAGGAAGCGCTGATCTGCATGCGCCGTCCGAGGCCGAGCGGCCCGGAGGCCACGCGCCCCTTCAGCACCAGGTGGGAGCAAGCGTTGGCCAGGACGATGCGCGGGACGCGGCAGCGCGCGCACAGGTCCGGCGACCAGGCGTGGAGCGCTGCGGGGGGCAGAAGCCGGCACTCGCGCTTTTCCCGGCCGCGAAAGAAGTCTTCGAAGTAGAAGGGGCACTCCGTGCCCGCGGGGGTCTGCACGGGTTAGGTCGTCAGACGCGGGTGAGGTAGGTGCCGGTGCGGGTGTCGACCCGGATGGTGTCGTTTGCTTCCACGAAAAGGGGCACCTGGACGCGGAGCCCCGTTTCGGTGGTGACCATCTTATTGGCGCCGGTGGCGGTATCGCCCCGGACGGCGAACTCTGCCTCGACGACTTTGAGGTCCACCGATGTGGGAAGCTCGAGATCGATCGGCTCGTCGTGGTAGAGAGTGAGCTTGGCCTCCAACCCCTCTCTGAGATAGTTGACCGTCTCGCCCAATATGGCCCTGGCGATCGTGGGCTGCTCGTAGGTTTCGGTGTCCATGAAGTGAAGTAGCTCGCCGTCGGAGTAGAGGAATTGGACCGTCCGATGGTCGAGGCGGACGTCCTGCACGCGATCGCCGGACTGAAAGGTCTTCTCCACAACGACGCCGGTGCGCAGATCGCGGATTCTCGTGCGAATGGTGGCATTGCCCCGGCCGGGCTTGTGGTGCGAGTACTCGAGGACCTTGTAGAGATTCCTGTCGAGCTCGAAGGTCACGCCTTTGCGGAGATCGTTGACGTCGATCAAAGGAAGAAGCCCCCGAAGTGGATTTCGGGTGGGATTATATCTCTCACGCCGCGGGGGCGTCAATGCGCCCGAACTGGTCTACAGTCCCAGCCAGCGCGCGGCGGCGGAGGGGAGATCGGCGAGAGGGCCATTGCGGATAGTGCAGCGGGGGAGGGAATCGATGAAGGCGCGCCCGTAGGTCCTGGAAAGGATCCGCCGATCGAACGTGACCACGACCCCTCGGTCGGACTTGGTCCGGATCAGCCGGCCGAACCCCTGCCGGAAGCGCAAGATCGCTTCCGGCAGGGAATACTCGTTGAAGGGGGATTCGTAGGCTTCGGAACGCGCCGCCACGATCGGGTCCGAGGGAACGTCAAAGGGGAGGCGGATGATGGCAAGCACCGACAGGGCCTCGCCGGGGACATCGACGCCCTCCCAGAAGGAGCGCGTCCCCATGAGGACTGCCTGGTCGGCAGTCCGGAAACTCTCCAGGAGGGCGTGCCGGGAAGCGCCCTCGCCCTGCTCGAATACCAGGATGCCGTCGGCGGCCAACGGTTCGGCGATCGCCCGTGATGTTCGGCGAAGCTGCTCGTACGACGTGAACAGAGCCAGGGTCCGGCCCCTGGAGGCGCGGCACAGGCCAACCAGGCCGCGCTCCACTGCGAGTTGGTAGCCCTGCCGGTCGGATGGCTCGGGGATGTCGTTGATGAGATAAAGCAAGGTGGACGATTCGAAGTCGAAGGGGGAGCCCAGGGCCAGCTCCTCCGCCTCGTCGGCGCTCAAGCGGCGCCGCAGGTAGTCGAATTCGCCCGCCGCTGTGAGGGTCGCCGAGGTCATGATGACGGCGTCCTTCTCATGCCACAAATGCCTCTCCACCAGCGGGCCCACCTCGAGCGGAGCCGCATGAAGGGACAACCGCCCCTGAACCGGGCTGACCTCTGCCCAGTAGATCATGTGAGGATCCGGCTCGAACACCATCCGCTCCAGGTTGGTATAGATCTCTGCCAGGCTTCGGGTCGCGTTGCGAACGGCCAGCGACAGGTCTTCCGCCAGCGAGCCGCCCTCATCGGAGAAGGAGGCCAGCCCATCGGCGAGATCGTTCAGCGTGGCGACGATCGAGGCCAGGGGCTCGCGCAGGCTCTCCCATTCCACCTCCACCTGGCTCCAATCCGGAAGGGAACGGATGGCCGGCGTCAGGCGAAGCTGTTGGCCGTACGGCCCGACGTCCCGGTCTTCCCGGATGGCGGTGAGGAGGGAGGCGACGGCGGTGTAGAACCGGCCGATGCCATGCAGGCATTCGATGGCCTGCCCGGCGACCATACGGGCCACCGCGGCGGCCTGCGTCGCCAGCTCCGGCGTGAGCTGCGCGCGGGAAACGCCAACCAGGCGGCTGAGGAGGCCGGAGGCATCATCGCCAACCTCACGCAAGGCGCGCTCGGCGTCGGCTTCGGTGGCGTGGAAAGACAGCGCGCTGGTGACCGCCTGCTCGAGGTGATGGGCCTCGTCGATGATCAAGTGGCGGTACTCCGGAAGGACCCGGCTCCCGGTCGCGATATCGGCGAGGAGGAGGGCATGGTTGACAATCACGACCTGTGCGCTTTCGGCTTGAAGGCGCGCTTTGTAGTAGGGGCAGCCTCCTCCGGCGTGTTCAAGGCAGGCCTCCGGGGTGCAGTCGTCGCCTTCGGCCGAGAGCCGCGACCAGACCGCGCCCTCCACAGGGCCCGGGAGGTTGAGCTCGCCTCGGTCCCCCCTGCCACCCTCCTCGAGCCAGACCAACACCTTGGCCAAGACCCTCAGCTCCTCCGGGCTACGCGGCCCCAGACGGCGGAGGGCGGCGAGCCGGCGCGGGCAGAGGTAGTTGGCGCGTCCCTTCAACACCGCAGCGTGGTAGTGAGCACCGAGAGCCGTGTTGAGATCGGGGATGTCTTTGTGGATCAACTGGTCTTGAAGGTTGATGGTGTTGGTCGAGATCACCACCCTGCGCCCGTTTTGTTCCGACCAGGCGAAGGCCGGGACCAGGTACGCCATCGATTTGCCGGTTCCGGTTCCGGCTTCCACCAGAAGATGCTCGCCCGAGGAAAGCGCCCGGGCGACCGAGCGCAGCATCGTCACCTGCTGAGGGCGATGCTCATATCCGGCGAACCCTCGCGCCAGCGGCCCAGCGGGCTCGATCACGGCTGCGAGCTCTTCGGCGTCGAGCGGGGAGGGTGCTCCCTCCGGCCGGAGAGGGGCAGGCCGAGACTCGAGCGGGGCGAAGGCCTCGGCCACGAGTCGCGGCCGCGGCGGGCGCTTCTGATCGCCAACGGCCTCGCGGAGGACCTCCTCGAACACCCAGCCCGCGCCCCACTCGATTTCCGCCCCCTGGCGGACGATCTCTTCCAGGACGGTGAGGGAGAGTCGGCGCGCCTTCTCCACCAGGCGGAGAAACACGGCCCGGGTGGTCTGAGCATCGTCGAGGCCCCGGTGCTGGCTTAGGACCGGGATGCCGAGAGCGCTGGCCAGGGCGGCCAGGCGGTAACGCCCGGCCGTCGGGAGCAGGACGGAGGCCAGGTCGAAAGTGTCAAGGGTCTCGTTGTAGCCGAACAGACCTCTGCGGCGCAGGAAGGCGACGTCAAAACCGACGTTGTGCCCGAGCAGCGGATCTTGGCCGACGAAAGCACGCAGATCGGGGAGGACCTCAGCCAGGCGCGGTGCGCCCGCCAACATGTCATCGCTGATCCCGGTGAGCTGGGTGATAAATGGGGGAAGCGGCCGACCGGGGTTGACGAGCGACGACCAGGTGGCCTCGATGCGTTCTCCGCGGAAGCGCACCGCGCCGACTTCGATGACGGCGTCGCGCTCCGGGTCGAGCCCCGTCGTTTCCAGGTCGAGGGCCACCAGCTGTTTCACGCAATTCCCCAAGGGAGGCCGAGGCGTTCACCATCCCCCATAAGCCCGGACGTCAGGCGCGCCGAGCGAGGCAAACGGCTGAGCCGCGCCCGCAGGCTTCAGGAGAAACCCGTCGGACCGCAGACGACAGGTCGCGGCCCTGAGCATTATAGCATCCGGTCCGGCGGATCTTCCATGCTATACTCGCACGCCGGGTTCTCCGGTGAGGATGCGGCATGATTCTCGAAATCGCACGCCGACTCAGGGAGAACATCCACAAAGTGATCGTCGGCAAGGACGAGGTGATCGATCTTGTCCTGGCCGCGGTGCTGTGTGAGGGTCACATCCTCCTAGAGGATGTGCCGGGAATCGGCAAGACCACTCTGGCGCGCGCTCTCGCAATCTCGCTTGGCTGCTCCTTTCAGCGGATCCAATTCACACCCGATCTCCTGCCTTCGGACGTCACGGGCATCAATTGGTTCAATCAGAAGAGCCAGTCCTTCGAATATCGCCCCGGGCCGGTGATGAGCCAGATCGTCCTGGCGGACGAAATCAACCGCGCCACCCCGCGAACTCAATCGGCTCTTCTCGAGGCGATGCAGGAGCGGCAAGTGACCGTCGATGGGGTCACCCGGCCGCTGCCGCGGCCCTTCCTCGTCCTGGCCACGCAGAATCCGGTGGAGCTGGAGGGGACCTTCCCCTTGCCTGAGGCCCAGATCGATCGGTTCTTGGTGCAGGCGCGGATCGGCTATCCGAGCGCGCGGGAGGAGGAAGAGATTCTGATCCGGTTTGGTGGAGCAAGTCCGATCGAGAGCCTCCAGGCGATCGCCACCCCGGAAGAAGTGATGGAGTTGCAGGAAAGGCGGCAACAGGTGCGCGTGGGCGAGCCTGTGCGAAGCTACGCCGTGGCGGTGGCCCGCGCCACAAGGCAGCATCCCGAGATCCACCTTGGCGCCAGCCCGCGGGCGACGCTCGGCCTGTATCAAATGGCCCAGGCCTGGGCGGCGGTCCATGGGCGCCAGTTTGCCATCCCAGACGACGTGAAGGCAATGGCGCCCCACGTGCTCACCCACCGGCTGATCATCTCACCCCAGGCGCATCTGCGCGGCCGACTGCCGTCGGAGTTGGTCGCCGATATCGTCTCCGAGGTGCCGGTCCCCGTGGAGGGTTAGCGCCCTGCCAGGCCAAAGTTGGGGCAACCTTGCGGTCTTTCTCCTGGCCGCAGGCTACCTTCTTCGCTCCTCCGCGCTGATCAGCATCGCCGGCGTGATGTGCGTCGTCCTCCTGGCCGCACAGGCCTGGAACCGCATCGCCCTGAGCTCGCTGGACTACCGGCGCCGTCTCAAGTTTCGGCGCGGTTTTCCCGGTGAGGAAGTGCCCCTCGAGATTGCGATCGAGAATCGGAAGGCCCTCCCCCTGGCCTGGCTTCGCACCAGCGACCGCTGGGCGCCGGAGGTGGGGCCGAAGGAAGAGTCAATCCTTTCCGCAAACCATCAGGGGGGCGAGGCGGCGCTCAACCTGGTTGTCGTGATGCGAGGCTTCGAGAGGATCCGGCGCCGCTACCAGCTTCTCTTTCGAAGGCGGGGCGTCTTCACCATCGGCCCTGCCGCGGCCCTTTCGGGAGATCCTTTCGGGCTCTATCAATCCGAGAGCCTGGTCCAACCGGCCCAGCAAGTCGTCGTCTACCCGGAGATCGTGCCCGCTCGCGAGCTGGGACTTTCGCCCGACGATCCCTTCGGCGACCGCAAGAGCCTTCGCCGGCTGTTCGAAGACAACACCCAGACCCTCGGCGTGCGCGACTATCTTCCGGGCGACAGCCTCCGGCGCATCCACTGGCCTGCGACTGCACGAACGAGCCGGCTGCAGACGCGGATCTACCAACCGATCTCCGGCCTCGACCTGATCATCTGCCTCAACGCGGCGACCTATCCACGGCACTGGGAAGGGACCAATCCAGCCCTCCTCGAAGCCCTCGTGCGTACTGCAGCCTCACTTGTCAAGGAGGCGTATGACCTGGGATACAGGGTTGGCCTGATTTCCAACGGGAGCATCGCGCATGCCGACCGGCCCTTCCGCATCGCTCCCGGCCGGTCACCGGGCCATCTACCTCTAATGCTCGAAGCGCTCGCCGGCCTTGCGCCTCTCATCACCGTCCCGTTTGAACGTTTTCTCCTTCTTCAGGCGCCTCGCCTGGAGTATGGGGCAGGGCTTGTGGCCGTCAGCGCCGTCACGACGGAAGCTCTCTACGAGTCGCTTCTCCGTCTGCGTGCACGCTGTCGCCGCGTGGCGTTGATCTCACTGGCCGAGGTGCCCCCGCGAGCGGTTCCCGGGATCGAGACGACGCACCGGCCCTTCCAGGCCGGAGCCGAAGGACCATGAGCGCCGAAAGGCTCCAACGCAGAACGGCGAGCCCCATCCGCTCACCTGCCCCGAGCCGCACACTTGCACTGGCGCTCCCGAAGGACACACCTGCCCTACGGGCACGGGCACTGAGTGCCCAGACCGCACACCTGCACCTGCAGCGCACTGCAGGTGCGGTGCAGGTGGGTGCTGGGTCGGGACGATGTGCGCGCCCACCGCACTTGCACACGTGTGCC
>Ga0209341_10001813_pt1 | contig 20838 bp, 15 predicted proteins | sample RifCSP13_2_FD_184020 | JGI IMG/M metagenome (GOLD analysis project Ga0209341, IMG submission 184020) | Soil microbial communities from Rifle, Colorado - Rifle CSP2_sed 13_2 (SPAdes) (version 2) | ecosystem: Environmental > Terrestrial > Deep subsurface > Rock core/Sediment | place: Rifle... | reverse complement strand
GCACCGTGGCCTTCACCGAGCAGATCAAGGCGTGCATCGCGGACATCGAGGAGCACCAGTGGGACCGGCTCGAGGGCTGGAACGGGGACATGGTGATCGCAAAGACCCTGAGCCCGTACGTCAAGAAGCTCATCCGCGGGGACTACGCGTAGACGACGATCCTGTTGGCGGGAACCTCCGCAACGTGTCAAAGCCATATGTCGGCGGCGGCATCCGATGCCCGTCTCGACACCGCCGGCGCCCCGCTACCCCCCGGGGAGGTGCCGCGAACCCTCGAGGCGGGAATATTCGGGAGCCCGAAAGGTATTTCACGTCACACACCGCTAGACGGACGGCTCGTTGACGTTCCGCGGACCGGGGACGTTCACGGGGACCGTCGACGGCCTTTCCGGCACGCTGGAGTACGTCGTCGAGGGGCAAGGCTCGGTCGTCACCGGGGAGCTGCGCGGTTCGTTCGCAATCACTCGCGGCACGGGCGATCTGGCCGGCGTGCAGGGCCACGTCACGATCGAGGGAATCCCGGCGACGGGCGGCACCTACACGGTGCAGTACAGCTGAGCCCGCGCGGCCGGAACGGACGAAGATGTAGAGTCCGCTCCGCCGTTCGTCACGCCATGGTCCGGGACGGCGGCTTCTTCATCGGCGGGAAGTGGACGAATCCGCGGGGCCGGAAGCGGCTCGAGAGGATCACCCCCGCCACCGGCGACGTCCTCGTGACGTTCCCGGAGGTCACCAAGGAAGACGCGAACGTCGGCACCGGCTCACCTACGAGCCTACGAGATTCGCCGGATCCCCTTCACCCGGTCGAAGTCCGAGTCGAAGCTGAGGATTTCCCGGATTCCGAGGGAGGCCATGAGCCAGACCGCGTGGGCGTCCGCGAGCGAGAGGGTCCCGTCGTACCGCAGGTGCTCCTGCAGGACCTCGGGCAGGGCCTTCGCGTCGAGGAACTCGATGCGGCAGTTGTCCTGCATGAATTCGCAGACCAACGCCGCCGCCTTTCCCCCTTGGCGTCTCCCGAGGATTGTCGCCGCCTCCGCCATGAACAGGTCGGACACGACGACGTGTCCTCGCAGCCGGGACCGGAGGCGGCGGGCATCCGCGTGCCATCAATCCTTCGCGTCCGCCAACGCGACGAAGAAGGAGGAGTCGACCAGGATCACAGTTTGCCCCGCGCGAGCCGCTTCTTGTCTCGGACCGCGTCGCCGCCCACCGAGAAGATCGCCGTGATGTCGTCCACGGTCCGCCGCTTGCGCGACCGCACGACCGCCTGCCTGCCGTCCGTGGTCCACTCCAGGACGTCCCCCTCGTGGACGCCAAGGGACTTGCGGATATGCTTCGGGACGACGGTTAGGTGACCCTTCGAGACTTTCGTTTTGCTTATCATCCTGCATTCACTATGTGATTCCCATATATCAAGTTCCAGTCGCTCGGAACTTCGACTCCGCTTGGGCGAGGTACTCCACGAGCTGTCCGACGGCGTCCCGCGTCGGTTTGCGGACGTCGACGCCTGCCCGCTGGATCTCCTGCCGCAAGGGGACCATCGCCATCTTGTCGTCGAACTCGTCCCGATCTAGACAGCAGGGCGTCCTGCCCTAATCCGCTGGCACAGGAGGTGCGAGGAGAAACTTGTGGGCGGGGATGACGTGGATCGTCCGGCCCTCGATTCTCCGGGTCTCCTCCACCTCTGTCGAAACGACGTATCCATCCCGCGCACCGAACTTCCGCATGAACGCCAGCAGGCCCCGGACCTCGATCCTCCCGGACTTCACCTCGACGGGGATCGGGGGCTTGCCGGGGATCACCACATCCACCTCGTTCCGGTACGGGTCGCACCAGAAGTACTCGGCCCGCAGCTGAGTGACGACGAGCCACTCCAGCGTGCGGGCCCGCGACGCGCTGTCCCCGCCGAATGGGAGGTCGACCGAGGGGATCGCGGGGTAGTACTTCTTCAGCTTGCGCTCCACCTTCCGGCGACCCGCGGCGAAGTTGTACAGCTTCCGCACGAGATACGATTTCTCCAGGTAGAGGAGGTACGTGGCCAGGGTGTTGCGGGAGATTCCCAACTCGGCGGCGAGACCGGCGATCTGCACGACCTGCCCCGGCTCCTCGGAAAGGATGTGGAGCAGGGAGTCGAGGAGGGATATGTCCCGGACGCGGACGAGTCCGGGCAGGTCGCGGAACAGCACTTTCTCCACGACGCTTTCCTGCAGGTACTTCCGGATCGTCGGGCGATCGCCGACCTCCGCGAGCTCCGGGAACCCCATCGTGCGGGCGAAGTCCGTAAGCACGCGCGCCACTTCCGGCTCGTAGAGGCCCAGGGGCTCGAAGGGGATGCCGCGGAACCGCAGGTATTCCCGGAAGCCGAGCGGGCGCACGGAGAACTCGAGGAGCCGACCCGCCAGGAACTCCCGCGTCCCCCGTCGGATGAAGAGGGACTCCGAACCGGAGACGAGGAACTTAACGCGCGGTCCGAGCCGGTCGTAAAGGACCTTGAGCTGGGACTCCCACCCCTCCACCTTCTGAATCTCGTCGAGGAGGATCATCATCCTACCTTGTCCCACCGGGTGGCCGGTCACCTCCCCGATCGCCTCCACCAGGGCGCGCAGTTCGAGCGCGCGAAACTCGTCGAAGGAGAAGTAGACGATCCGCCGGGGGTCCATGCCCTCCCGGATGGTGTCTTGCACGACCTTCAGGAGGAGCGTCGTCTTCCCAACCCGCCGCAACCCGGTCAGCGAGAGCATGAACCGCGTGGGCAGGGACCTCCGCAGCTCGTCGTAGACCTCCCGTTCCTTGTAGTCGATGTGGAGGGGGGCCTTCCACCATGGATTGAAGTCTCGAAGGGCGGTCGCGAGGTCTGGCATGTGCACCGTGCGTAGAATCGATTTTGTGCACTATGTATGATGCACATGTTCATAAGCCTTTCGAGGACGTGATTGGCAGGACATACGGCGTGCAACTCCCCTGAGTTTCTTCGTTCGTTCCGGCGGACGAAGATATAAGGCCCGCTCCGCCGTTCGTCGACTTCATGACTCAGGAGGCCGGCCTCTACATCGGCGGGAAGTGGACGAACCCGCGCGACCGGAAGCGATTCGAGACGACGAACCCCGCGACGGGCCAGGTCCTCGCGACGTTCCCGATGGGCACCGCGGAGGACGTGAACGCGGCGGTGAAGGCCGCGAAGGGCGCGTTCGAGAAATGGCGGAAGACCCCCGCCCCGCGGCGCGGCGAACTCCTCCTCGAGGTCGCGCGGATCCTGAAGGAGCGGAAGGAGGACATCGCCCGCACCGTCACGATGGAGATGGGGAAGATCCTCGCCGAGGGCCGCGGGGACGTACAGGAGGCGATCGACTTCTTCCAGTACGCGGCGGGGGAGGGCCGCCGGATGTTCGGGGAGACCGTCCCCTCGGAGCTGCCCAACAAGGCGTGCCTCACGATCCGCATGCCCGTGGGCCCCGTGGGCCTCATCACGCCGTGGAACTTCCCCGTCGCGATCCCGGCGTGGAAGTCGGGCGCGGCCCTGATCGCGGGCTGTCCGATCGTGTTCAAGCCCTCGTCCCTCACCCCGCTGTGCGCCGCGAAGTTCGTGGACGCCCTCGACGCGGCGGGCTTCCCGCCCGGCGTCGTGAACATGGTCACGGGCAGCGGGTCCGTCGTCGGGGACGGCATCGTCCAGCATCCGGGGATCCGCGCGGTCTCGTTCACGGGCGGGGTGGACACGGGCCGGCACGTGTACGAGAGCGCGGCGAGGAAGATGATCAAGGTCGGGCTCGAGCTCGGCGGGAAGAACGCGATCATCGCGATGGATGACGCGGACCTCGACCTCCTGATGGACGGGGTGATGTTCGGGGCATTCGGCACGGCGGGTCAGCGGTGCACGGCGACCTCCCGCCTGATTGTCCACCAGAAGATGTACGACGCGGTCGTCGACGAGCTCGTGGCGCGCACGGAGAAGCTGCGGGTCGGGGACCCGCTCGAGGACGGGACGGACATGGGGCCGGTCGCCTCGCCGGACCAGGAGCGGAAGGTGCTCGAGTACATCGAGGTCGGCCGGAAGGAGGGAGACACGCTCCTCGCGGGCGGGGCGAAGCTGAAGGGCGGGGTGTACGGGAAGGGCCACTTCATCCAGCCCACGGTCTTCGCGGTGGACCCGCGCAAGCGGCTCGCGCAGGAGGAAATCTTCGGGCCCGTGCTCAGCGTCCTGCGGGCGAAGGACTACGAGGACGCGGTCGCGATCGCGAATGATGTGAAGTACGGCCTGAGCTCGTCGATCTACACGAACGACCTGCGATGGGCGTTCCGCGCGATGCAGGACCTCGAGGCGGGCATCACGTACGTGAACGCGCCGACGATCGGGGCGGAGGTCCAGCTCCCGTTCGGCGGGACGAAGGAGACGGGCCCGACGGACACCCGCGAGGCGGGCTCCACCGCCCTCGACGAGTTCACGTACTGGAAGACCGTATACGTGGACTACTCCGGACGGCTCCAGCGGGCCCAGATCGACACGGCGAGGCTCGCGGGCGGGTAGCGGACCCGCCTAGAGGGCGGCGTCGCACACCGGGCACTGGGTCGCGGTGGCGTCCACGATGCTCCCGCAGTTCGGGCAAGTCTTCGTCTCGCCGCCCTCCTCGGTCTCCGCGGGGGACTCCGTCTCCTCCGCGGCGGGCGCCGCAGGCGCGGCCTTCGGCGGGCCCGCGGGCTTCGCTGGCGCGGCCTTCCCCGGAGGCCTCGAGGGGGCCTTCTTCGGGGCGGGCGCCGCCGGCTCCTCCTTCTTCCTCCGCTTCACGACCAGGAAGAACAGGAGGCCCGCGATGATCGCGATGATGACGATGGCGAGCCCGATCCACGGGAGCACGTCCCCAATCCCTCCGGGAGGCGCCGCAACGTTCACGCTCACGCTCGTGTCGGACCCCCTCGCGTCCAGTGCGTCGACCACGTCGATGTGGAACTGGACGGTCCGGCCCGCCAGCGCCGCGGGGACGGTCCACGTGACCTGCGTCGCTCCCGCCTGGCCGTTCACCAGGGTGCCGGAGCCGACGGCGGACGTGTAGTTGAGCCAGACCCGCAGCTGCGCCGCGGGCGTCTCGTCCGACATCGACCACGTGATCACCTTGGAATCCCCGACGTTCCAGGTCTCGATGGCGGTCGGGGCCGTGAAGTGCACCTGGGGGGCCTGGTTCGCAGCCGTCGTGAACCGGATCGTCGCGCCCGCGAACGCGTTCCCGGGCGTGCAGTTGTCGTGCGCGGCGGTCGTGATCGTGACCGTGTACGTCACTCCGGGCGCGAGTCCGCTGTGGTGGATCTCGAGGGTGTTCCCCGCCCACAGGAAGGTCATGCCCGCGGGCAGCGGCGAGACCGTGATGGCGCCCTGTGTCGCGACGGGGTCCATGGCCTCGGACCAGGCGAGCGTGATCACTTGGTTCGTAGGGACGTTCTGCTGGTTGTTGACGGGCTGAGAGTTCAGGGTGGGCGCCGCGGAGTCGATGCGGAACGTCCCGCTGCTCCGCGTGATGGAGAGGCCCCGCGGGTCGATCGCGGTGATCTCGATGTGGGCGCTCAGCTCACTGATTGCGGGCAGGCTCCAGGGATACGACGGACTTCCGGACAGCCCCGGTCCCAGACCCGTCGGGGTGATGACGAACAATCCGCCGGACGTGCTCACGTTGATGTACACTACGAGGCTGCCCGGGCCCGACTCCGCGTCGTCCATCGTCCACGCGATCGTGTGGGTCGTCCCCCCGCACCAGCAGTCGCCCGCCACGGGGGCGGTGATCGAGAGGGTCGGCGCCGTGTCGAGTCCGAACGTGAACACGTAGTTCGACCCGAGCGGGTTCCCGGGGTCCGACGCGTCCTTGGACGTACCCTGGACGGTGACCGTCGTGGACGCGGACGAGAACGGGTTGTGGCCCAGCGTGAGGATCGTCCCGGTGGGGTCCCAGGACGGCAAGATGCCGCCGGGGTTCGGGGCGAACGTCACGGTCACGCTCGTCGCGTTCATCCGCTCCGAGAACGTGATCACGACCGGGTCGGCCGGGAGGACGTCGTTCGCGCTGTTCGCGGGCGATGTGCTCACGACCGTGGGCGGGGTGGAATCGATTGTGAAGTCCGTAGGACTCGTGGTGCACGTGACGAGGCGGGTCTCGTCCCCGACACACACCTGGATGCGGGCGTGGATCGTGTTCACGGAGTTGACCGTCCACGGCAGACCAACCGTCCCCTCGCTCCGGAGGGACGGCCCGTCGATTGAGATCGGGTACGTGAGCCCGCTGTTCGTGGAGAGGTTCACCCACGTCGTGAGGAGCGGGCTCGCCTGCTCGTCGGACATCGTCCACGTGATTGTATGGACGGCCCCGCCGCTGTACACCTCGCCGCCGATCGGGGAGACGAGCGCGACGTTCGGCGCGCAGATCGTGTCGAACGTCACGGAGGCGGGGAGGAGCGCATTCCCGGGGAGGGACGCGTCGAGGAACCCGATTCCGACGTCCAGCCGGTAGCCCTGGCAGCCCAGGAAGGGCGCGGAGTGGGCGACGTCGAGCGTGCGGGCGTCGACCCAGGTGAACGTGAGCGTGCCCGCGGCGGGGACCAGCGTGACGTCCGTCGGGGCGGCCTGCATCGCCTCGTTGAAGACGATCCGGATGACCTTGGCGAGCGGGACGCCGACCGCGCCGTTCGCGGGGTCCGTGGACTGGACCTGCGGCGGGGTCGAGTCGATCGAGAAGGGCGCCGCGCTCCGGCCGCATCCGAGGAGGTCCGTCCGGTCCCGCGCACATACCTGCACGCGGGCCAGGTTCGTGTCCGCCACGGGCACGGTCCACGTGTGGGAGCTCGGGTCCGTCTTCGTCAAGCCTGCGGCGATCTCCGTGTACGACAGCCCGTCCAGGGAGTAGCTCACGTTCACCAGGAGGGCGCTGTCCGGGTCCGTGTCCGTCATGTTCCAGTAGATCGTGTGGGTCGACCCGCCCGTGAACCGCTCCCCGCCGTTCGGGTACGACACCGTCACGGCGGGCGCCGCGGGCCCGCCCGTCTCCGCGCCAATCGTGAAGTCCGCCCCGGCGTTCGTGTCCGCGCACGCGTCGTTCCGGTGGATCTCCTGCCCCGCGCCGGGCGCGGGCGCGTCCGTCATGATCGTGTTCCCCGGCTCCCAGGTGAGGGCGCCCGTGGACGTCGCGTTGAACTCGACGCGGTCCACGACGATGTTCGCCCCGCCGTTCGGCGCGCCGGGCCCCCCCGGGTTCGCCCAGACGAGCTTCAGCGCGTCCCCCGCGGGGTCGAGCCACGTCGTGCTCGTGAGATCCACGAACAGCCGGCCGCCCGCGCGGATCGTCCCGCTCAGGGGGAAGCTCGGTCCGTTGAACGTCCCGGGCGCGTCCCTCTGGAAAAAGAAGAGGCCCGCGTTCACCAGGGCCGCAGTCGGGTTGCACAGGTACGCGTACTGGTTCCCCGTCGAGGGGCGGACCGTCAGGCTCTGGATCTTCAGGAGCGGCGGCTGCGTGGAGGCGAGGTTCAGGTTCAGGTTCTGGAGGCCGCCGACGGCCCAGGTGCTCGTCTCGCGGGCCACGCCGCCGGGGCTCGCCCCCGCAAGCTCGCCGCTCGCGTACATGATCGCGTCGCCGATGTCCCCGCCCTCCTTGGCCTGGGTCGTGGCGGGGGCCGCCCAGTTCCCGAACGTGTCGACGTAGAAGGAGCCCGTGTTGTCGTACACGGACGTCTTGTTCGAGTAGTCCACGCCGTCGATGAACGTGCGGATCGGCGTCCCCTGGGGGAACCGGGTCCCGGTCGAGTCGAACGCCATGCCGAACGTCGTGTACGGCGTCGGCGGCGGCGCGAGCACGGCGGGCGCGAACGACACGAGGACGATGGCGGCGGACAGCAGGACGATCAGGACGCTGGCGATGGAAAACCCACGAGGCCTCACGCGTTTCCTCCTCCCCGGCCCAGGCGAACTGGGGCGCGGATGAAGCCCAGTCTACTTATAAATTGCGAACCCGCGAAGGCGCGGGCCCCGTGATGGTCACGTGGCGACCCACGCGGCGTACCAGTAGTACACGAGGTAGACGCCCGCGATGATGAGGACGACCGCGGAGACCTTCTTGATCGTCTCCGTGTACCGGTTGATCTTCTTCAGGGCCGCCTGGCCCAGGGTCGCGAGCACGAACGTCACCACGATCATGATCCCGATTACGATGAGAGCGTACACGAGGAGGACCATGAGCCCGCTCAGCGGCCCGCCGAGGGTCGTCGCGTTCAGGACCGCGGCGATGAAGGGCGGCGCGACGCACCCGAAGCCCGCCGCCCCGTACCCCACGCCGTAGGAGAACAGCTTCCCCGAGGTGCTCTGGACCGCGTTCGGGGTCCAGTTCGGGAACAGGCGCTGGCGGACCTTCCGGAACGGGTTCACGAGGAAGTTGAACTGGACCGCGGTGAACATCAGCACGCCCATCGCGATCAGGATCCCGCCGACGATCGGCTGTAGGGCGGGCACGACCGCGGCCGCGGCGGCCCCGATTGCGAGGACGACGGCCCCGATGATCCCGTACACGAGGATGATCCCCAGGGACGAGATGATCCCGTAGCCGACGGAGCGCCGCCGCGACCTCTGTTCCGCGTTCTTGGTGTCGACGCCGAGGAAGAACGCCATGTACCCAGGGAACATGGGGAACGAGCACGGGGAGAAGAACGAGCCGACCGCCGCGAGGGCGGCGAGCGCGTAGATGCTGACCTGCTGGAGCTGGATGCCGGGCGCCTCGCCCCGGAGGGCGGCCTGGATCGTGGCCTCGAGGCTGGACCGGAGGCTCGCCTCCTCGCCGAGGCTCATGCCCTCCTTGTCGAAAATCAGGATGCCGTTCTGGTCGACGAGGAACAAGCGGACGACTGCGCCGACGGAGTACTTGCCCTGGACGTCGTTCGTGTCGCGGGCGATGTGCCATGCGATCCCTTTTTGGTCCCGGTACGTGAGGAGCATCGCTTCGGTGTCCGTCGGGTAGATGTCGATTGAGAGGGCCGCCATCACATCCGAATGCGCGGCGTACACGTCCTCGAGCACGGGTCGGGCGAGCTCGCAGGAGGCACACCCGATGTACATGAAATCTATCAGGAGGATCTTGCCGCGGAACGTGGTCAGGTTGAGGTGATTCCCGTCGATGTCCGTCAGGGAGAAGTCGGGGGCGGGTGAGCCCGCGGCCCTAGCGGGGAAAGCAAGCGCCAGCGCGAGCACTGCAACGCAGAGGACGACCGCCATCCCGCCCCGGGGTAACCCCTCTCCCCTCGCGTTCACGGCGGGACGAATACGGATGGCCGGCTATATATCCTATGCGAACCGAACCTCGGCATCGGAAGGTCTCCATGGAGGAGTCCGGGCGCGGGGCAACCTTTTTATCGAGCGGCGGGCATCGTTGGAGCCATGCGCACGAGGGGGGCCATCGTTGTCCTCGTGTTGCTGGCGTTCCTTCCCCTCGTGTCCCGGCCGGCCATGGCCACGGACCCCGTCGTGACGAACGTGACCTGGAGCCCGTGGGTGCCCGCACGGACGGAGAACGTCACGATCGAGGCGGACGTGTCCGACCCGGACGGCCTGACCCTGGTGAGCGCCGCGTACTGCTCCCTTCCGCCGTTCACGTGCATCCTGTACGATCTGCAGGATCCGGACGGGGACGGCCACTGGACGACCGGGTCGAGGGTCCGACTCGTAAGCCCTCCCGACGATCGAGCCTATGGCGCGTATTTCAACGTCACCGCCATCGACACGCTCGGGTTCTTCTCCGCGTCGCCCAAGTACTACGTGCAGTACGCGGATGCGGTGGACGTCCGGGCGGGCCTCTCGTCGGGCAGCGCCCCGCCGGGGGACGCGGTCACCGTCTCCGGGACCGCCGTCTACGGCTACTCCAACAAGACCGGCTACCACGTGAACGAGAGTGCTCCCGCGAGGTACAGCGCCGTTCTGGTCCGGATCGTGGAGACGGGCGGGACGTGGACCGGGACCTCCGACGGGGCGGGAGCCTACTCCGTTGGCATCACCGCCCCAACCCAGACCGGCAGCTACACGGTGAATGTGACGGTGTCGAACCGCACGATCGCCGGCTCCCAGGAGGAGAACCTGATCGCGGCCACGGAGCCGATGGCGGATCTCCTGATCGCGCTGGAGCGCCTCGAGGTGAGTCCGAACCCCGCCACGGAGGGGCAGACGGTCACGGTCTCAGTGAATCTTCAGAACGTCGGGAACGCCGCGGCAGGGGCTTTCGACGTGTGGGTCGTGATCACGGGCCCGGGAGGGGAGGTCCTCAACCGTTCCTTCATCGTGGACAACTTGTACCCCCAGTACGGGTATCCACTCTCCGCCACCTGGACGGCGGTCCAAGGTGAGTGGACTGTCCGGGTGTTCGTGGACTCGAACCACGAGGTGACGGAGCTCTCGGAGGCGAACAACAACGCGACCGTGGCCCTGACTGTGGAGTCGGGCCTTTCCATAATGCTTATAGCGGGAGTTACGATTCTGCTCGTAGGGGTTGCGGTAGCGGCCGCCCTAGTCTACCGATGGCGGAAGGGGCGGTCGAGGGGACCGTAGTGACCCGATTCCCGACACAGGGAGGCAAGGAGGGGAACGAATGCGCCCAGGCGCCGTACTGGCGATCGCCTCAGCTCTGCTGATTACGACCGTCCTCGTGAGCTCGTTCGTGACTGGAGTCGTCCCGGGCATGGAGCGTGCGAATCCGCTGCCGCCGCGGCCGTACGCGTCCGGCTCGTCCGCGAAGACGGTCGTCGTCGAGGTGGGCACGGGCACGTGGTGTCCGCCGTGCGCGAACGCGGACCCCGCGGTCAGCCGGATCATGGACGAGTACACCCCTGACAGGATGATCGTGCTCATGTACCACGTGATCTGGGGCCGGACCGATCCGTACGAGAACACGGCCTCCCTTGCGCGCATCAACACGTTCTACAACATCGACAACGCGGGCATCCCCGCGCTCGTCGTCGACGGCGGCGGCCCGTACTTGGACGCGACCCTGTGGGCCGTCGGTGCGTACAGCAGCAAGGGCCAGAACTACGACTGGTACCGCCAGAAGATCGACAGCGAGTACGCGGCGGGCACCAGCCTGACGATCACTCTCGCGGCCGACCTCACTGGGACGGGTGTGAACGTGGACGCGACGATTACCGCGACGGACCCGCCGACCCAGTCGAACCTCATCGTCGAGTTCGTCCTCTACGAAGACGCCCTGTACTACATGGGGTCGAACGGGGAGCCGTACCACCGGTCCGTCGTCCGGGACCTGAAGTCGCAGCCCTTCAGCATCGCGAACGGCGAGACCAGGACCGTGTCGGACTTCTGGGACTTGACCCTGCCGCAGTTCGCGATGATCAACCGGAACAAGCTCGGTGTGGCGGTGCTCGTCCAGACGAACACCCGCACGCCGGTCGACGTCGGAGGCGGCTCGATTGTCGACAGCCATGAGATCCTGCAGGGGGCGCGGGTTGACTTCGTCGCCCCGGGCATCACCTTCTACCGCGACGAGCCGCTGACGGACTACACGGAACCGTACGAGCGCCTCCTGTCCCAGGACGGCCGGCACTTCAGGACGTGGGACGACCTCCAGCTGGGAGACACGGGGGCGAACGACCTCCGCGGACCGCCCGACGGACTCGGTCTGGCGGAGCACCCGATGGTCATCTGGTCCACCGGGTCTCAGGGGGCGGGCGCCCTGCCTGCGGCGGAGCAGACTCTCCTCCAGGGCCAGCTCGCGAACGGGAACGGCGGTCTTCTCCTTACGGGGGAGAACCTCGGCGTGGACGTGGGCTCGACGCAGTTCTACGCGGACGTCCTCAAGGCCTCGTTCCAGCAGGACAGCTCCGGGATCATGACCGTGATGGGGATCAACGGCGACCCGATCTCGTCGCCGTGGGCCCTCTCGTCCCTGGCTCTCACGGGCGGCTCGCCGGACGTCGTGTCGCCGGTCGGCAACGGCGCGGTCTCGTTCCAGTACACCGGCACCGCCCTGGGCGCCGCGATTCGCTCGGATTACGACAGCGACTCGCGGGTCCTCTACATGGGCTACCGGTACTTCGAGGGGACGGACGCCCAGCGGCGGTTCGTCCTAGGCGCTGTGATCGCCTGGTTGGACCGCATCGCGGGGCCGACCACAACTGTTGGATACCCGAACGGCGGCGAGACGTTCATCTCCGGCACAACGGAGACGCTGCGGTGGAACGCGCGCGACGTCGAGATCCCGTCGGACGGCGTGGACCTCTACTTCACCGCGGACTCGGGCAGCCCCACGTGGACGCTGATCGCGCAGAACGAGCCGAACGACGGCGTGTACCGCTGGGACCCGCCCGCGGGTGTGGACAGCGACCGGTGCCTGCTGAAGGTCGTCGCGCGGGATGGCCAAGGCAACGCGCGGGAGGACATCAGCGACGCGGACTTCACGATCGGGTCTCCCGTGCAGGTGCCGTTCTCCGTGATCCTCCAGCCCGGTCGGAACCTCGTGTCCTTCCCGGTGCAGCCGTCGAACACGGTCCTGACGTCCGTGCTCTCGAGCATCGACCCCAATTTCGCGTGGGTCCGCGTCTTCGACGCGACGAACCCGGCGGACCCGTGGGTCACCTGGACCCGTAGCGGGCCGGCGAGCGAGCTCACGCACCTGGACCGCACGATGGGCTTCTGGGTCGAGGTCACCTCCGCGACGCCGGTCACGCTCACCGTGATGGGTCTGCGGCCCTCCGTGACGACGATGCCGCTCGTCGCGGGCTGGAACCTCGTCGGGTTCCCGAGCGGCCGCACGGACTTCACGGTCGCGATGGCGAAGGCCGCCACGGGCGCCACGATGGTCTCGGGATTCGACGGGACGTCCCCGACGAACCTGCGGGTGATGGCGGACACCGAGTTCCTCCTGGCGGGGAACGGGTACTGGGTCTACGTCCCCGCGAACCGGGACTGGGTCGTCACGTACTGAGGCGCCGTCTCTCCAGGGAGAGCGAGCGGGCGGGGCGGAGCACTCCCCCTAGTTCGGGATTGTCCACGTCCCCGAGAGGCGGGGCGAGGGGCCCGGAGGCGTGTACAGGACCCGCACGTTGTACGTGACGCCCGTGAGGAGGCCCTCGGCCCGGATCCGGTCCCCCGCATCGAGGTGCGTCGGATCGCCGCCCGAGAGGAAGCGCAGGGTCTGGCCGGAGGACGTCCCGTTCGTCGCGGTCCGGAGGTCCAGGGACACGACGAGCGAGGTCCCCTGGCGCAGCTCCAGGGTGAAGTTCGCGGTCTCCTCCCACGGGAAGCCGCCCGCGAGAACGGGGTCCGCCTCGACCGTCGTCGCGTTGACACGGGTCATCGCCTGGAACGCGACGAGGGGGAAGTTGCCGGTGTACGCGCCCCGCCCCGACCTCCATTGGAGCTGGTCGATCAGAAGGCCGGACCCGGACTGGATCTGGAGCGTGTAGTGGGCGCTCGTCTGACCCCCCCGGAACTCGAGCCGGTCCCCCACGGAGGCGTGGTCATCGCCGTCGGCGTCGTCGTACGTGCCCGTCATCCCGCCGGACGTGAAGAACGTCCCCGCTGCGAACCGTCCTTGCGAGAAGACCGCGCCGAGTTCGTCCCTCAAGAGGTAGGACATGTTCCCGAGGGCGGGCGCGGGACCGCGCGCGACGGTCAACCCGAACCGGTCGATGTTCTCTGGCGGCCCCAGGGCGAAGTTCCCGGGGGTCCACATCTGGAGGGTCCCCGGGTTCACCGCGAGCGGATCGGGGTAGTACGCGATCCCCGCCGAGGTTTCGAAGAAGTACGAGAACCCTTGGAGGATTCCAGAGGAGGCGTTGTTCACCGCGAGGAACTTGGAGTCCAGATCGTACGGCGACCCGGTCGGCGTCCCGGACACCGTGATCCGGTCCCTGACGTCGAGGAGCCCGTTGCCCGCGAGGTCGGAGAAGGCCATCCGCCCCGATGGGGAGGAGCCGTTCCCGCCGGGCGTCCACCCGTCCACCTCGTCCCGCCCCGCGCACCCGTCGGTGTACCCGGACTCCGCTAGGAAGAGCGGCCCCTGGACGTCGATGAGGCAGAACCGGAAGTACGACAACAGGAACGCCTCGCCACGATGGGCCGCGACCTCGAGCGTGAGGGTGTCCGGGCCCGAGCTCACGGGCAGGAACGTGATCCCCGCCACGCGGCTGATCGCGCTGAAGATCACGGAGGTCTGTATGGCGAGGGGCAGGAGCGGGTACTCGTCCGCGGAACGGTACTCGATGCCATTGTACTGGTACACACGGATCAGGAGGGGCACCGTGGTCGACTGGCCGACGGCGAACTGGGACCGCCGGTCCCCCGCGAACAGCAGCGGGCCGCCGCCGTCCAGGAACACCGCGGTGCGGACGCCCGTGGAGACGTTCACGAGATCGAGGCGGGTGACCGTCCCCGCCACGTAGATTGTCCGGCCCTCGGGGATCTGGCACAACGAGCCGGTTGGCACGCACTCCCTCGCCATGGCGTCGAGTTGGGCGATTGTGTACGGCTTGAAGAAGACCCACCACACCGCGAAGCCCGCCAGGGCGATCAGGATGGCGAGAACGATCACGTAGACCTTGACGGGCCGCTTCGGCGGGGCGGGCGCGGGAGTCTCCGCGGGCGGCGTCGCGCCGGGAGCCGGCTCCATGGCGGGCCTCCAATGGCGGGGGCCGCTTAAGCCCTCCGCGGTACCTACCGACTAGGCGCCCCCGGACCCGAGGATGTCCTTGCTCGGCTCCGTGAGGACCTTCGGGTCGAGGAGCTTGTCCGCCTCCTCCTGCTTCAGGACCCCCTTCTCGACGACGAGCTGCTTGATCGAGACCCCGGTCTTCACGCTCTCCTTCGCGAGCTCCGCGGCCTTCTCGTACCCGATGATCGGGTTCAGGCGGGTCACGATTGCCGTGCTCATCTCCGCGTTCCTCCGGAGCACGGCCTCGTTCGCGGTGAGGCCGTCGATGCACCGGTGCGCGAACAGCCGTGCGACGTTCGCGAGGATCTCGATGGACTGCTGGAGGTTGTGGGACATCACGGGCATCATCGTGCTCAGGTCCAGGTTCGAGTGGGTGTTCGCGAGGGACACGGTCATGTCGTTCCCGACGACCTGGGCGCCGACCTGCATCACGGCCTCCGCGATGACCGGGTTCACCTTCCCGGGCATGATCGAGGACCCGGGCTGGACGGCAGGCAGGTTCAGCTCCCCGAGCCCCGTGCGGGGGCCCGAGCCGAGCCACCGGATGTCGTTCGCGATCTTCATCAGGCTCACCGCGACGGTCCGCACGGATCCGCTCGCCTCGACGAGCCCGTCCTGGGCGGCCTGGGCCTCGAAGTGGTTCTCCGCGACGCGGAACCGGATCCCGGTCGCCGCGCTCACCCGCTCGACGACCTTCCCCGCGAGGTCCGGGTGAGCGTTAATCCCCGTGCCCACGGCGGTGCCTCCGATCGCGAGCTCCGCGAGGGCCGCCCGGGCCCCGGACACCCGCCGGATCCCGTGGTCGACCTGGCTCGCGTACCCGCTGAACTCCTGGCCGAGGCGGATCGGGGTCGCGTCCATGAGGTGGGTCCGGGCGGCCTTCACGATCGGGTCGAACTCCCTCGCCTTCTTCGCGAGGGACTCCTCGAGCTCCCGCAGGGCGGGGAGCAGGTCCTGCTCGACCGCCAGGAGCGCCGCGACGTGGATCGCGGCGGGGATCACGTCGTTCGAGGACTGGCCCATGTTCACGTGATCGTTCGGATGGACGGGCCCCTTCGTCCCGAGGGATACGCCGAGGATCTCGTTCGCCCGGTTCGCAATCACCTCGTTCGCGTTCATGTTCGTCGACGTCCCCGATCCGGTCTGGAACACGTCGAGGGGGAACTGGGCGTCCAGCTTGCCCGCGATCACCTCGTCCGAGGCCTGGACGATCGCCTTTCCCAGCTTCGTGTCGAGGAGCCCGAGATCCATGTTCGTCTCCGCGCACGCTTTCTTGATCAGCCCGAGGGCGTAGATGAACCGCCGGCCGAACCGGATTCCGCTCACCGGGAAGTTCTCCACGGCGCGCTGCGTCTGCACCCCCCAGTACGCGTCCCGCGGAACCTTCAGCTCCCCCAGGAAGTCCTTTTCCACCCGATAGTCGCCCATGGAAACCGCGCTCGAAAGTCCCCTCTGGGTATTTGAAGCGTCCGTACGTGCCGTCCCGCGCGCCCCTCCCGGGAGGCGAGACCGGCCCGGGACCCGCTTGCTCCGTCCCGGCGTGACAGGCTGCTTCGTGAACCGTGAGAAGCTGTCACCAGCCGCAGTGACACCCCAAGATATAAAGGCGTTATACGCCTTCTGTTGGGACGTGGGTGCCACGATACCATCCCTGAAAGCGTCCAAGGCGGAAACCGTCGTCGAAGAGGAGCTCCGCTGCCCCGAGTGCGGGAGCGAGCACCTGATCCGGGACTACGCGCGCGGCGAGATCGTGTGTGACACGTGCGGGCTCGTGATCAACGAGAACCAGATCGACGAGGGGCCGGAGTGGACCGCATACAGCCCGGAGGAGAGCGACAAGCTCGCCCGGACGGGCGCACCCCGCAGCTTCTCGACGGGTGCGATGGGCCTGACCACGGTGATCCCGTCCGCGAACCGCGACGCGCGGGGCAACGCGATTCCGATGAAGGAGCGGGAGAAGTTCTACCGGATCCGGAAGCTCCAGCGCCACTCGAGTCACTCGCGACCGGGCGAGCGGAGCCTGCCGGAGACGCTGCGGTCTGTGGACCGCGTGACGGCGCTGCTCGGCCTGCCCCGCCCCGTGCGGGCGGAGGCGGGCTTCATCTGCAAGAAGGCCCTCGAGCGCGGCCTCCTACGGGGTCGCTCGATCGAGGCCCTCGTCGCCGCCGCGACGTACGCCGCGTGCCGGATCACGGGCGTGCCGCGGACCCTGGACGAGATCCAGCAGACGACCGGGGTCCGGAAGAAGGTCATCGGGAAGACGTACAGTGCGCTCCTCCGGGAGCTCGGCCTTCGCGTCCCGCCCTCGAAGCCCGCGGACTACGTGAGCCGCTTCTGTTCCGAGCTCGGCCTGAGCCAGAGCGTCCACGTCGAGGCGCTGCGGATCATCAAGGAGATCGAGGCGGCGGACCCGTCCGCATCCCTGAGCCCGATCGGCACCGCGGCGAGTGCGATCTACCTGGGGAGCCTGAGCCAGGGCGAGCGCCGGCCGCAGAAGGCGATCGCCAAGGTGGCGGGCGTCAGCGAGGTCACGCTCCGGAACCGGTTCCGCTTCATGGACGAGAAGTACATGGACAAGCTCGTCCTGCCGCGCGGCCGCGTCCCGCGGACCCCGCCCCGTTCCGGCGTCGGGAACTAGGCTCGCCGGCCCCTCCGGACCCGGTTCGACGCTCCCGCGAGTGTGATCGCCGTCCGAGGCGGACCGCCTCAGGCCTTCCGCTTGGCGGTCTGCGTGGCGGCCTCGAGGTCGGGGCGGGAGCCGGAAGAGAAGATCTTCTCCGCCATCGCGTGCATCGCGCCGGCGATCGCCTCGTCGTTCGTCCAGATCGCGATGTCCTCCCCGCGGTACGAGGAGTCGTCGTCCGGGATCGGGTGGCTCATCAGGAACTCCCGGTGATCCACGACATGGAGGTACACGGGCATCTGGAAGTCGATGTTCCGGACCTCCGCGTACCGCTGGAGCACCTCGACGTCCTTCCAGTTGTCCTCCGTGACGGGGAACGCGTACTTCAGGGCGACCCCCTCCCGCGCCTTCTCGATGAGGATCGAACCGAACGCCTTCATCACGCGGGTCGGGCTGCGCGTCGTCCCGATCCCGTACACCTCGCGCAGCGCGGACGTGTACATCTTGATCAGGCGCTCCCGCGCGTTCCGGCGGCCGTACACGGCCTCGAACCGCCCCGCCTCCTCCGCGGGCTGCCCGCCCGTGATCGCGAACTCCGCGCCGAGCTGGGGCAGGGTGGCCTCGAGCTGCTCCGCCTTCTCCCGCTGCTCCTGCGCGCGCTTCGCGAGGTAGCTCGAGAACGGCACGGGCGTGTACTTCAGGGGGGTCTCCGGGATGATTTCGACGAGCCCCTTCTCGTGGAGCTGCTGCATCGTCGCGTAGATGCGCGTGCGCGGCACGCGGGAGATCGCGGGGATCTGGGACGCCGTCGCGTTCCCCAGGTCCAGTAGGGCGAGGTACACGCGGGCCTGGTACTCGGTCAGGCCGAAGTCTCGGAGCTTTCGGATCCGTTCCGGGTTCACGGGCACGACCCGCACCTCCCGCGGCGGCGCTCGAACGGCCCGGCCGCTCTTTAACCTTCACACGGGCGTGGGACGGTGCGCCCGCACGACGGCGGGGCGGACGCACCGGCGCGCGCGGCGCGTTTTAGGACGCCCGCAATGGCCAAGATTAATGTCCCCCCGCCGGGTGGTTGCCATGGAGTCCCGCGCGGAAGCGGATGGGAAGCCTAAAGTAGCGGCCCCATTTTCGGCATCCGCGCGTCGCGGGCCCACGCGGAAGGATGGAGCGATGATCCAGCCGGCCGAGCAGGCGAACATCATCGGCCTGAAGTCCCAGGACTTCGTCAAGTGGGTGGACCGGAACATCGACGCGCCGTTGAAGAAGGGTCCGATCCGGAAGCTCCTGGACGCCATCGTGGGCGACTTCTTCAACTGGGCGAAGCGGAACTCCACGTGGCCCCTCCACTTCGGGATCATGTGCTGCGCGATCGAGATGGCCGCGACGAGCGACCCGCGGTACGACGCGGAACGGTTCGGGATCATCTACCGGTCGAGCCCCCGCCAGTGCGACGTCCTGCTCCTGAACGGGCCGATCTCCCTCAAGCTGCGGCCCGCGGTCCGGCGGCTGTACGAGCAGATGGCGGAGCCGAAGTGGGTGATCGCGATGGGGGAGTGCACGATCTGCGGCGGGCCGTACTACGACTCGTACGCGGTCGTGAAGGGCTCGTACACGTTCGTCCCGACGGACATCTTCATCCCGGGCTGCCCCGTGCGGCCGGAGGCGCTCATCGACGGGTTCCTCAAGCTGAGCGAGAAGATCAAGGCGGAGAAGACGGGGTGGGTCCGGACGAAGAAGGGCCGGCTCGTGAGCGCGCGGGAGGGCCGACTGATGGACATGCAGAAGGGAGAGTACACCTTTGAGGTCCCCCAGGTCCGCTGACGGCGGCAATGTCGGCGTCCTGGGGGGAAGCATCCGCCCGCTCCTCGTGACGATGAAGCAGGCGATCGTCGCGACGTTCCGGCGGAAGCCCGTCACGGTCCTGTACCCGTACGAGCGGGTCGAGCTCCCGAAGGCGTACCGCGGCCAGCACTCGATCGACTGGTACAAGTGCATCGGCTGCGAGCTGTGCGCGAAGGTCTGCCCGAACGAGTGCATCTACTTCGACATCCTGGAGGTCGAGAAGGAGTCCCCGTACCTCCACCCGAGCCGGGCCCAGCTGGACGAGATGAAGCACGTGATCCGGAGGCCCGGGGTCGACGTGGGGCACTGCCTGTTCTGCGGGAACTGCATGGAGTACTGCCCGACGGACGCGTGGAACTTCACGCAGGAGTTCGAGCTCGCGGACTACACGCGGGAGGACCTGTACTACTCCGCGCCCGAGCTGAAGATGCCGGACGAGGAGAGCGACAAGAAGATCGTCCTCGTGAACCGGATTAGCGAGCACCCCGCCGTCGAGGTGGACGTGTGCATCGGCTGCCGGAAGTGCGAGCGGGAGTGCCCGACCCGGTGCATCGACATGATCGACGGCCCGAACGCGCGGAAGGGCAAGCCGATTGTGATCCCGGAGTTCGACTACGACAAGTGCATCGGGTGCCAGCAGTGCGTGGACGTGTGCCCCGTGGACTGCCTCCACATGGAGGAGGTCAGCCACCGCTCGATGGAGGACTTCTACCACATCGACCGGGTGACCGCGGGGACCCCGGTCGTGCTCCTGGAAGAGGCCGTCGCGAAGAAGTGAGCGGCCCCCTTCCGGACGGGTATTCCGAACGGAATAAAAGAAGCTTTAAACTATGACTGCTTCCGTCGGACATTCCCGGCCCCGCGAGGGCCGCAGGCGGCTCCCGCCCCATGGTGTCCACGACCGTCGTCGGCAACTACCCGAGGATCGGGGAGTCATCGCAGGAGCAGCGGCTCCGCCGCGCGATCGGGCGGTTCGACGAGGGAGCGATCACAGCAGGGGACCTCAAAGAAACCGAACGGTCCGTCGTCCGCGACGTGATCGAGGAGCAGACCGCGGCGGGGATCGCGCTCCCGACGGACGGGCAGATCACCTGGTACGACAGCCAGAGCCACTTCGCGCGCCATCTGGACGGCGTGGAGGTGAACGGGCTCGTGCGGTACTTCGACACGAACACGTACTACCGCCAGCCCGTCGTCCGGGGGGAGGTGCGGTGGCGGGAGCCCGCAACGGTGGACGACTGGCGCTTCGCGTCGTCCGTCGCCCGCACCCCGGTGAAGGCGGTCGTCACGGGCCCGCACACGCTGGCGAGCCTGGCGAAGACGGACGGCGGGTCGAGGCGGGAGCTCGTCCGGGAGTTCGCCACCGCGGTCGCCCAGGAGGTTCGCGCGCTCCGAGGGGCGGGCGCGACGCACATCCAGATCGACGAGCCCGCGATTACGCGGGCCCCGAAGGAGGTCGACCTCCTGCGGGAGGGGCTCGACATCGTGGCGGGCGAGAAGGGCGGGGCGTGGCTCTGCCTCTTCACGTACTTCGGGGACGTGGCGGGGATCCTCGGCAAGCTCGCGCGCCCGCCAATCGACAACCTGGGCCTGGACCTCGTGCAGGGCCCGAAGAACCTCAAGGCGCTCGCGAAGGGCGGGGTCGACGTGCCCCTCACCCTGGGCGTCGTGGACGCCCGCAACACGCGGCGGGATGACCCC
>Ga0209341_10001809_pt1 | contig 20850 bp, 17 predicted proteins | sample RifCSP13_2_FD_184020 | JGI IMG/M metagenome (GOLD analysis project Ga0209341, IMG submission 184020) | Soil microbial communities from Rifle, Colorado - Rifle CSP2_sed 13_2 (SPAdes) (version 2) | ecosystem: Environmental > Terrestrial > Deep subsurface > Rock core/Sediment | place: Rifle... | reverse complement strand
CGCCGAGGGAGCCCTGGACCTCACGGTGCACGGCGTTGGCCTGCACGGCCTGCGCGAGCCGGAGGACATCCTGGACGCCCAAAACAGCGGCACCACTATGCGGCTCCTCCTGGGCATCCTGGCGGGACAGCCGTTCTTCTCCATCCTCACCGGCGACGCCTCCCTCCGCGGCCGTCCGATGGACCGTGTGACGGAGCCGCTGCGCGAAATGGGCGCCCGCATCACGGGGCGCGACGGCGGCTCGCGTGCGCCGCTGGGCATCGAGGGCGGCAGCCTACGGGCCATCGACTACCGGACTCCCGTTGCCAGCGCCCAGGTGAAATCCTCGCTTCTGCTGGCCGGCCTCTACGCCAAGGGCACGACGATGGTCGACGAGCCGGCGGACAGCCGCGACCACACCGAGCGCCTACTCGCCGCCATGGGAGCCGCCTGCGGCCACGATGGCCACCGCGCCTGGGTCGGCCCCAGCACCCTCCGTGCCGTTGACCTCCGCATCCCCGGCGATTTCAGCGCCGCCGCCTATTGGTTGGTGGCCGCCGTGCTGCATCCCAACGCCTCCATTCGGCTCCGCGGCGTCGGTATCAACCCGACGCGGACCGGCCTCCTCGACACGCTGCGCGCAATGGGCGCCAACATCCGCGTCGAGAACGAGCGCTGGGAGGGCGGCGAGCCTGTCGCCGACCTGTGGGCCGAGTCCTCATCGCTGGAGGGCACCGAGGTAGCCGGCGATATGATCCCCCGCCTCATCGACGAGGCGCCTGTCCTTGCCGTGGCGGCGGCCCTGGCGCGCGGCACGACGGTGATCCGCGACGCCGCCGAGCTGCGCGTCAAGGAATCGGATCGCATCGCCACCACCACGGCCGCCCTACGGCGCTTCGGCGCGGACATCGACGAGCTGCCCGACGGCATGGTCATCCGTGGACGGCGCTCCCTGCATGGCGCGACGGTCGCCAGCCAAGGTGACCACCGGCTGGCCATGGCCCTCGCTGTCGCTGGCCTCCTCGCCGAAGGCGAGACGGTGGTGCAGGACGCGGAGGCCGTCGCCGTCTCGTACCCCCGGTTCTGGGAGGACATCCACCACTTCACCGGCGCGTAGAGCTGTGAGTCACGGACTGCTGGTCGTCCTATCTGCGCCGTCGGGCGCGGGCAAGGACACCCTGTTGGCGCACCTGCGTCGTCGTCGTTTCCCCTGGCCCCTCCACATCGCCATCACCGCCACGACGCGTCCGCGACGGCGCGGTGAGCGTGAGGGGGTGCCCTACCACTTCCTCAGTCGCCAGGAGTTCCTGCGCCGCCGGGACGACGGGTGGTTCCTCGAGCACGCCGAGGTCTACGGCCATCTCTACGGCGTGCCCAAAGAAGAGGTGACGCCTTATCTCGAGCGGGGCGCTACCGTCATCGCCAAGATCGACGTACAGGGCGCCGCCAGCGTGCGTGCCCTCTTTCCGGACGCCGTCCTGGTGTTCCTCGCGGCCGACGCTCACGAGCTGGAGGAGCGGATGCGCACCCGCGGCGCCGACGACCGAGCAGCGCTGGCGCGGCGGCTGGCCACCGCGGGCCACGAGCTGGCCCAATCCTCTTGGTTCGACTACCTCATCGTGAACCCCAAAGGCGGCCTCCGCCAGGCCACCGACGCCCTCGCGGCCATCATCATCGCCGAGCGCCACCGCATACGCCGATGACCGTGGGAGCATTCCGTATCGGGTTGAATGCCGGAGGCTAATAATGTTGGTCACAGCATGGAGCAACGGAAACTCGACTCACAACGGAGCGGGATACGGCCTTCGAGTGTCTGCGCGACACAGGGACAGCTACTTCAAGAGGTCCTGGAGCAAAGTGATCTTGGAACTTCAGGGCCAAAGCGAGGCCATTGAGGTGACCATAAGCCCCGGGTTTTGGACTAAGTGCCCTGAACTAAGGGGTATGGCGCTTGGCAAGTGGTTGATCCAGAATGGTAAAGCGCCCTGGCCTTCGGGCCACCCTCCGACAGCAAGGATGGAGAGCAAAGGCGGTAACGTGTTTTCGGTGAGCCTGTAGCCAGCGAGTCACGAATGTCGCTGATAGGCATCCTGGTCGTTGCGCCTCTGTGGGGCGCAATGTCAACGCAGCTCTTCTTACAGGCTTGGTTGGCCGTTATCAACGTCGTCTCCAGCGTAATCGGGCTAGCACGCGCCAAGGTTCCCCGAAAATGGGTCTTTCTTGGCCTGGGCGTGTACGCGGTACAGGCTATCGTCTTCCCCGTTCTCCTAGGGCTTGGCTACTATTTGCTATCTGAGAAACTGTCCTTTGGATATACTTCAGCAGAAAACATTGTTTATTGGATATTCGCTCTGCTGAGTCTGCTCTATATGCTTCCGCAGCTCCCACGGAAGGTCAAAAAGGCATGGAGAAATGCGAATGTTCGCGGCTCGCTTGAGCTAGATATCTCCAGTAGGAGGTTACGTGACATCGAGAGCCAACGTACAGAGGGACACGGGGCATTTCCAGAGGACTAACCGCACAGTTCCACGGAATCTCCAGAACTTTCGGGCAGCAAGGAGGAAACTATGCAAGACGGGAAGACAGCTCTGGGAGTGCCGCCCAACGTCGCCGCCGCGCTGGCCTACGTGTTGGGCTGGGTCAGCGGTCTGGTCGTGCTGCTGGTCGAAAAGGAGGACCGCTCCGTGCGCTATCACGCCGCGCAGTCGATCCTGGTCTTCGGCGTGCTGCATTTGTTCTTCGTGCTCGCCGGCTTCGTCGTGAGCATCCTCTATGTCATTCCCTTCCTCGGGCCCCTTCTCGCCGCCGTGATAGCGCTGATCCTCGCCATCATCGGGCCCGTGACGCTCGTCGCCTGGATCGTCCTCATCGTCTTCGCCTTCACAGGCCGCGACTACCGCGCCCCGGTTGTCAGCACGTACGCGGAGCGCCTGGCGGCGATGAGCATGTGAGGACCAGAGACAACCGCGCGGTCTCTTGGCGAGCGCTTCTGGTGCGCCCAAGAGCTCGCATAAGACGACCCTAAGCACTTGGGCGGCGCTCCAGCGCCGCTGGATCGAAGGCGCCCGCCGAGCGAGGAGAGCACCCTCCGGGACGAGCCTCCTCACGGCAAGGCCCGCCCTTTAGGGCGGCGACGGTCACCTGCCAGTACGGCCCGTCGAGCGGCTTAGCTGATCACGCCGACGCTGAGGATAGGCGGGAAGAGCGCGGGCAAGGCCCGCCAGCTATCGCCCGCGTCGGCGCTGTAGTACAGCTGGCCCGTGTTCGTCCCGAGATACAGGCCGGCCGGGTCGAGCTGATCGGTGGCCATCCCTTCGCGCATAGCATTGAGATAGGCGTTGCGCTGCGGCAGGCCCTGGGTCAGTCTCTCCCAGGTTGCGCCGCCATCGCGGCTCCTATAGACCGCCATCTGGCCATCCACGGGCCAATGCTCCATCTGGCTGATGCAGGGATAGACATAGATCGTGTCTGGTTCGTGTGGATGGACAGCCATCGGGTGACCCCAATCGGAGGGGAGGCCCGCGGTCACCTCCGTCCAATGCTCAGCATGGTCGTCGCTGCGATACACGCCCAGGTGGCTCTGCTGGTACAGCCGGTCGGGGTGTTCTGGATGCTGCACCACCTTGTGCACGCACTGGCCGAACTCCGCGTACGACGGCTCCGGACTTTCGAAGTTGGTCCGGAGGCCCGTGTTTGCCGCTAGCCACGTTCTGCCGCCATCGTCTGATCGGAAGACGCCCGCGGCTGAGATGGCCACGTAGAGGCGGTCGAGGTCTTGGCTGTCCAGGATGATGGAGTGGAGGCACAGGCCGCCCGCGCTGGGCGCCCACCGATCACGCGAAGGGTGGCGTTCCAGCGCCTCGACGAACTGCCAGCTCGCCCCGTCGTCCGTGCTCTTGAAGAGGGCGGCAGGCTCCACGCCGGCGTAGACCACGCCCGGCTCCTGGGGTCTTCCGGGCTGGACGTGCCACACCTTCTCAAGGGTCCGACCCACATCGGCCGGAAAGGCCGGCCCGTGCGCCGGTTCGTCCCAGGTGTGACCGAAGTCCCAGCTTCGGTAGACGCGCGAGCCGAACCACGGGTCGCCGCTAGCCGCAAAGAGGATGCCCGAACGCGGATCGAAGGCCATATGCATCACCTGGTGGCCGCCAAGGTGCGGGTCGCGGATGCGCCAGCGACGGCGGCTGGCGTCGCTCTCGGCTACGAAAGCTCCTTTTTTGGTGCCGATCAGCAGTTGGACGGCGGTGGTCGGGCTCATGGCGCTGCCTCCTCTAGTGCGAGTGTATTACGTGATTGAGGCGAGTATATCACTGGTGGCCCTGGAGCCAAGACCAAGGTGACCACAGCCAGAACGGCACTGGCTCAGAGACCCCGGCGAACCGACACGACGCCCCTGTGCTATTGTGTTTCGCGCACAGACCTGGCTATGGGGGAGGCGACCAATGGAGACGGCTGCCGACTTGCTGGAGCGAAAGGCGACAGGCGCCGCAGCGGAGCACCTTACGCGGCGCGTTCCGATCGTCGCCCCTGGATCGCGCGCCGAAGAGATACGTCGCGTCGTGTCGGGCGGCCGCTTCGACTACGCCGGAATGGTAGCGGTCTGCGACAACGAGAAGCTCTTGGGGCTCATCCGGGTAGAGGAGTTGTTCGCCTCCCCAGACGAACGTACGGCCGATGGACTGATGGACACGAGTCCGCCTGTCGTTGCCGCAAGCACCGATCGGGAGATAGCAGCATGGAGAGCCTTCGAGCAAAACAAGAGCGCCGTTGCCGTGGTCGACGAGCAGGGCCGCTTCCTGGGTCTGATGCCGCCGGATGAGCTCATAGGAGTCCTGGTACACGAGCACCAGGAAGACATGGCGCGGCTCGGCGGCTTCCTCAAAAGCGCCTCGACTGCGAGGAGAGCGAGCGAGGAGGCCGTGCTCCGCCGTCTTTGGCATCGTATCCCGTGGCTCATCATGGGGCTCGCCGGTGCGTTCGTCGCCGCCGATATCGTTGGCTCGTTCCAGTCACAGTTGCAGGAGAACGTCATCCTCGCCTTCTTCATACCGGGCATCGTCTACATGGCTGATGCCGTCGGGACCCAGACCGAAACGCTGATCGTCCGCGGCTTGTCGGTTGGCGTCCCCATGTCCCGGGTAGTCTGGCGGGAGCTGCTCACGGGGCTCCTGGTGGGAGGGGCGCTGGCGCTGCTGTTCTTCCCCATCGGCCTGTGGCGCTGGCGGCAGGCCGACGTTGCGCTGACAGTGTCGCTCGCGCTGCTCTTCGCTTGCTCCACGGCGACGGTCGTCGCGATGGCTCTGCCGTGGGTCCTGTACCGTCTTGGACGCGACCCGGCGTTCGGTAGCGGGCCGCTCGCGACGGTGATTCAGGACCTGCTCTCGATTATCATCTACTTCGCCATCGCTCTCGCTGTCGTTGGGTAAGCCATCACTGAACGCACGCCAACTGACAGCATCTTGACCGCAGACGCCCTCAGGACGGGTGAGTCCAGGTGGAAGGGAGCGCGTTAGCCTCCGTGTCACAAAGACGTCGGTTGAGCGAGCGTTCAGGGCCGGCCCTCGAGAGAAGCCTCGGCCTGTGGCAGGTCTCACTCGCCGGCATAGGCGTGGTCCTGGGAGCCGGCGTCTACGCGCTCGTGGGGCCGGCGTCCGCTGCCGCCGGGAACGCCCTATGGCTCGCCTTTCTGTTCGCCGGCCTCGCCGCGAGCGCGACGGCATATTCCTACGCCCGCCTGGGGACCAGGCGCCCGAAGGACTCCCCGGAGTTCCAGTACACATCGCTCGCCTTTGGCGCGCGCGTCGGCTTCCTGGCCGGCTGGCTCATGCTGGCCGCCGACCTCCTGGCCACCGCCGCCGTCGCCCTGGGCTTCGGCGGTTACCTCGCGCATCTCATTGGCACGCCGATCGCCATGAACGCCTTCGTCTTGATCGTCATCCTGGGCCTCGTCATCTTCGCCGGCATCGGCGAGTCGGTGACCTTGGTTATCGTTTTCACGCTCATTGAGACCGCCGGGCTCTTGTTCATCGTGGTCTCCGGCGTGCAGTTCTGGCCCAGTGCGGACTACACGGAGTCGCCGCGAGGGCTCGCGGGCGTCTGGAGCGCCGGCGCGCTCATTTTCTTCGCTTACCTCGGCTTCGATGAGCTCGGCAACCTTGCCGAAGAGATGCGGCGCCCAGAGCGGGACCTGCCCTGGGCCCTCATCATCACCATGGCCGCGACCACGGCCATCTACATGGGCGTCGCGTTCTCGGCCACGGGCGCCGTCGGCTGGCAGGCGCTCAGCACCTCGCAGGCGCCGCTTGCCCTTGTCGCCCGACGTGTGCTCGGTGCGCAGGCCGACACCGCCCTCAGCCTGATGGCCCTCGTCGCCACGGCCAATACGGTCCTGCTCCTGCTCGTCTCCGCCGGGCGCTCCGTGTACGGCATGGCCTCGTCCGGCGTCCTTCCCTCGGCGTTCAGAGCTGTAGGCGGGACCAGAGTACCGACGAAGGCCGCGGCCCTCGTGCTGGCGATCGCCGCTGGCCTGGTGCTGATTGGCGACTTAGCGCGCGCGGCCGAGTTCACCAACGCCGCCATGCTGACGGGCTTCATGCTGGTCAACCTGAGCCTCCTGTCGCTCTCCCTGCGCGGGCGCGACGGCAAAGGGCGCCTGCGAACGCAGATCGCTGATGTTGCGATACCCAGCTTCGCCCTCCTCACGTGCGGCTGGCTATTCCTGCATACCGGCACGATCAGCATCCTGGTGGCCCTGGCGCTCGTCGCGACGGGCTACGTGCTTGGCAGAACGAGGATGCTTGCGGGGCAGGCTGCCAACTCCGACGTCTGACCCCAGCCTCGAGCCATGATAGAATGGCCTTTGCGAACCCCCTCGACAGCGAAAGGAGCCTTATGGCCGCGTCGAAATACGCTGTCCCCTGGCAGGAGCTCTGCTGGCGATGCAGCACCGATGATCTCAGCTTCGAGAGCACGGCGGAGTTGGCGCCGCTCCAGGGCTTTGTGGGCCAGGAAAGGGCGCTCAAAGCTATTCGCTTCGGCCTCGAGGTGGACAAGCCGGGCTATAACCTCTTCGTAACGGGCCTGACCGGCACCGGTCGCGCTTCGGTTATCAAAAGCCATCTCCAGTCAATCATCGAAGACCGGGCAACTCGGGAGATGCCCTCCATCCTGTACGACTGGTGCTACCTGCATAACTTCGCCGATGGAGATAGGCCACAAGTCCTCAAGCTCGCGGCCGGGAAGGGCAAGCGCCTGCAGCAGGCCCTGGATGGTCTGCTCAAAACGCTTCGGGAGCAGATACCGAAGGCTTTTGGGGCCGACGAGTACACGGCCGAACGAAACCAGCTAGAGGAGACAGGCAGAGAGAGCTACCAGCGGACGTTGCAGGAACTGGAGCGCGAGCTCAAGGCAGAGCACTTCGGGCTGCAGCTCTCTCCTGTGGAAGCGAACCTTTTCCCCTTGGACCCGGACGGGCGCCCGATGAGCCCTGAGCAGTTCATGCGTCTCGGCGACAGCGAGCGGGCAGCTCTCGATGAGAAGCGGGACCGGCTGCTGGAGATCGTGCAAGAGACCATGGAGCAGCTGCGGGGCATCGAGCACGAGACGCGGGAGAAGCTGCATGCACTGGACCGTCGAGTCGGTGAGCTGACCCTCTCGCGCATCTACGGCGAGCTATTGGCTGCCTGGACCGATGTCCCCGAAGTGGCCGCCTATCTTGCCGCGCTCAAGGACTACACCCTGAACAACCTCCCCCTCTTCCTCCGCGAGGGAGCTCCCGCGCAGGCCGCGCTGCCCCTCGGCCTTCCGGGTGCGGAGGCGCCGCAGCGCAGCCCCTTCCTCCCCTTCGAGGTCAACATCATCGTGGACAACGAGGCCACCAAGGCGGCGCCCATCGTCATCGAGTCCAACCCCACCTGGGCCAACCTCTTCGGCCGCATCGAGCGGCACGCATACATGGGCGCCTATTTCAGCGACCATACCATGCTGAAGGCCGGCTCGATGCACCAGGCCAACGGCGGCTACCTCGTTCTCAACGCCAAGGACACTCTGATTAACCCAGGCGTCTGGGACGGGCTCAAACGCGCCATCCGCGATCGCGAAGTGCGTCTCGAGGACCCTGCAGTCCAGTACGGCCTCGTCCCCCCGCAGGGCCTCCGGCCGAACCCCATCCCATGGAACGCCAAGGTGATCGTAGCCGGGGATGAGACGATCTACCGGCTGCTCTCCACCTATGACCAGGACGACTTCTGGGAAATGTTCAAGGTGAAGGCCGAGTTCGACTCGCAGATCGAGCTGAACCAGGAGAACGTCAGCAACTACTCGGCGTTCGTTCGCACTACGGCCGAGGCCGAAGGGCTGCTCCCCTTCGACCGCACCGGCGTGGCCCGCGTCGTCGAGTACGGCGCTCGCATGGTGGCCGACCAGCACAGGCTGTCCACGCGCTTTGGCCAGATCAAGGACGTGCTCATCGAAGCCGACTATTGGGCTCGGCGAGACGCCAGCCAACTGGTCACGGGCGATCATGTCAAGAAGGCTCTCGAGGAGAAGCTGTACCGCCTGAACCTGACCGAAGAGAAGCTACGCCAGTTGATTGCGGAAGGGACGCTCATGGTGGATGTGGTAGGGGAGGTGGTGGGCCAGGTGAACGGCCTTGTGGTCTATGACCTCGGTGACTTCAGTTTTGGCCGGCCAGCGCGCATTACGGCGAGGACCTACGCCGGCCGACGCGGACTGATCAACATTGAGCGAGAGGCCCAGTTGAGCGGCAGGATTCACGACAAAGGCGTACTTATCCTCAGCGGGTACCTAGGATGGAAGTTCGCCCAGAATCAGCCCCTTGCCCTCACCGCCAGCCTCTCCTTCGAGCAGTCGTATGAGGGGGTGGAAGGGGACAGCGCTTCCTCCACGGAGCTTTACGCCATCCTATCCAGCCTGGCTGAGCTGCCCCTCAGGCAGGATATTGCCGTGACCGGTTCGGTGAATCAGAAGGGCGAGATCCAGCCAATCGGCGGTGTCAATCAGAAGGTGGAGGGATTCTTCGACCTCTGCCGCCTTCACGGGCTCACCGGCAATCAGGGCGTGATTGTGCCTTCTCAGAATCTCAGAAACCTGATGCTCCACGACGATGTCGTTGAGGCCGTCCGGGAGGGACAGTTCCATATCTACGCGGTCAAGACCATAGACGAAGGCAGCGAGGTCCTCACCGGCGTGCCGGCCGGAGAGCCGGCTGCCGATGGCTCCTTTCCAGAGGGGACGGTGAACTACTTGGTGCGGAAGCGCCTTGCGGAGCTGGCCGGTTCCCTCCGAGGGTTCTACGCCGAGGTGCTAGGAGGCGCGGAATAGGATGATCGGAGGCACACCTGGGCGTCGTTACCGAGAGCATGCCGTCCCAGGAACATCCCTCAACCGGCTGACCTGCCCGCCCCGCGGAAAGACACATGAACAGCCCCAGAGAAACCGGTCTCGACCAGCTCAGGTTGCTGAGCCGGCTGAGTGTGCGAATGGCCTCGAACCCCGAGCCCGCCGCCCTTCTGCAGGACATCATCGACGCCGCGTGCGAGCTGATTGGCGCCCAGTACGGTGCGCTTGTCGTCTACGATTCGACGGGCCAGGTTCACCAGTTCCTCACCCATGGTCTCACTCCTGAGGAACAAGCTCGGATAGGACAGACGCCTCTGGGCCAGGAGTCGGCTGGACTGCTGCGGCCACTCCAGTCCTCGCTCCGGTCATCCGATCTCACCACCCCCCCGGCCGCCGCCGGCTTCCCGCCCGGCCACCCACGCATGCAAAGCCTGCTTGCGGCGCCGATCACCTACGGGAGCGAGTCCTTCGGCAACCTGTACCTCGCTGAAAAGCTGGGGGTGGAGGCGTTCACCCAAGACGACGAGGAGCGACTCGTGCTCTTCGCTTCGCAGGCGGCCGTGGCCCTGCACAACGCGCGCCTGACACGGGAGCTCCAACAACGAGCCGAAGAACGGCTCACTCTGCTCAACGCCGCCGAGGAGGAACGGTCACGCCTTCGCGCCTTCGTTGAGTCATCGCCGGTCGGTGTGTTCGTGGCGGAAGCCTCGAGCGGCCGGGTCACGCTGGTGAATCGCGAGGCTCAGCGCATTATCGGCTTCGGCCTCCAGCCAGGAGCGTTCCTCGACGAATACGCGCACCAAGTCATACGTCGACGCCCCGACGGCACCTTATACCTCCCCGAGGACCTACCGCTGCAACGGGCGCTCGCCGAGGGGGAGCACGTCCTGGCGGAGGAGATCGAGTTTGAGCAGCCGGACGGCGATAGAGTCCTTGCACTGGTCAGCGCCACGCCGATCTACGGGAGCACCGGCGAGATCACCGGGGCCATCTCCATCGTCCAGGACATCACGCCGCTGCAGGAGGTCGAGAGGCTGCGGGCCGAGTTCCTGGGCCTCGTCAGTCATGAGCTGAAGACGCCGTTGGCCGCCATCAAGGGGGCGGCGGCGACTGTGCTGGGGAGCCGCCGGCCCTTCGACGTCGCCGAGAGCCGCGAGCTCTTCGAAATCATCGACGAGCAGGCTGACCGCCTTCGCGATATGGTGGACAACCTGCTCGACATGGCGCGCATCGAAGCGGGAGCGCTCTCGGTGACGCCCGAGCCCGTCGTGAACGCGCAGTCCCGCAGGATTGCCCAGGTGCTCATGAACCTGCTGAACAACGCGGCCAAGTTCTCGCCCCCAACTGCGACGATCAGCATCGAGGCCGCCGCAGATCCAATGAATGTCTCCATCAGCGTCCACGACCAGGGGCGAGGTATCCCCCGCGATAAGCTGCCCTACTTGTTTCGGAAGTTCTCTCAGGTCCATGCGCAAAGTGGCCGTTCGCTTGAAGGCAGCGGCCTAGGACTCGCCATCTGCAAGGGGATCGTCGAGGCGCACGGGGGCCGCATCTGGGCGCATAGCCCGGGACCGGACCAAGGTGCGACCTTCACCTTCACGCTGCCCATCGCCCCCGAGGTCGCCGCCGCAACGCGACCCAACCCGGCGCACCGTTTCGAGCATCTCGGGCGCGTCGGCCGCCTCGGAGAGAAGACGCGAGTGCTTGTCGTCGACGACGAGGCGCGCATCCTGCGGGCGGTCGAACACATCCTCGCGGAAGCGGGCTACAGCGCGATCACGACGGGCGATCCCGCACAAGTAATCGCCTTGATCGAACAGGAAGAGCCGGACCTCGTGCTGACAGATCTGCGTCTGCCGGGCATAAGCGGCTTTGATCTGCTTCAGCGGATAAGGGAGTTCTCCGGCGTGCCCGTCATCTTCCTCACCGCCAGCGACAGCAGCGAGAACCTCGTCCGTGCCCTGGCGATGGGTGCCGACGACTACATCACGAAGCCGTTCTCCAGCTCCGAGCTGCTTGCCCGCATCGAGGCCTCGCTGCGCCGCCGTGTGCTGCCCGACACGCTTGAGGCTCGGGCGCCCTTCGTCCTCCATGACTTGACCATAGACTTTGCCCGCCGGCAGGTCACGACCCGCGGCCGGCCGGTCGTGCTCACCGCGACCGAATACAAGATCCTCTATGAGCTCGCCACTCACGCCGGCCGTGTGCTGACGCACGACCAGATCCTCGAGCGCGTTTGGGGGCCAGAGTATGTGGGCGAGGCCAGCCTCCTCCGCTCCTTCATCCGCAATCTGCGCCACAAGCTGGGCGACGATGCCCGGCACCCGCGTTATATCCTCACCGAGCGACAGGTCGGCTACCGCACTCCCGCGCCATAGCGGTAGCGCGGCGTCGCGGGCTGACGTCGTTCACGATGTTTTCACACCAGCGCCAGCCATTGGCACGTTGCGTGCACATGCATGGGGCACTATGCCTGCAAGAACGCATCTCGTAGGAGTCGCTCATGGCCTTCGGCGGCCGAGGCCGGCCCAATATCTCGCGCAGGTTGGACCCCTGGGCCTTCGTCACCCGGGAAGGATGGCTGCGCACCGTCCAAACCTAGATGTTCCAGGTCCCGCCGTCGGTTTTGGTCGTGGAGGATGACCGGAGCGTGGCGCGCGTGCTGAGGATTGCCCTCGCCGAGGGCGGCTTCGCCGTCAGAGAAGTGGCAAGCGGCGCTGAGGCGCTCGTGGCTCTCTCCTCGGACCCGACCGACGCGGTCGTGCTAGACCTTGGCCTGCCGGATGGACGAGGGCGCGCAGTGCTCCAGTGGCTGCAGAACCGCAGCGAACCGGAGTATAGCCGGCCCGTGTGCGTGGCCATCTCTGCGCTCAACCGAGAAGAGGCTGCCAGCATACACGGCCTCCTCGACGAGCCGTTCCTAGGCAAACCGTTCGACCCGTGGGAGCTGGTGAGGATACTGCAGGAGTTGCTGTTGGACCGACAGGGGCGGCCGCTGTCGCTGTAGGCGAGACCGGCCCGCGCCGGTCCATTGCAAGGAGGTACCGCCGTGTGGTGGATGATGGGCAACGGTTTCCCAGGTTGGTGGATGGGTATCGGCCTGCTCTGGAGCCTGATCTTTTGGGGAGGCATCGTCTTTCTCGCGGTCTGGGCGGTCCGCACCCTAGCCGCCAGGGGCGGTGAGGCGCCTCGGCGCGACCCGCTGACCATCCTGAAGGAACGATACGCCCGCGGTGAGCTGACACGCGAGCAGTACGAGCAGATGAGGACAGATATCCAGTAGGCGGTCACACCTCAGTCGGCGACTCGCCCTGCATCCGACCGGTGGGTACGAGAAAAGGGAACGTGCGGGCATCGCACAGCGCCGGACATCTCTCGCGCCAACCCCCAAAGACACGCACCGCAAGGAGACCCTCCATGTATGACAGCCTCCTGGTGCCGCTCGATGGTTCCCAGGCCGCCGCGCAGGTGCTGCCTTACGTGCGGTTCCTCGCGCGAGGCCTCGACTGTCGGGTGATCCTCGTGACGGTGGCGGAGCCTCCCCTCGAAGATGTCGGCCCATCTTCTCCCACACGTGCGACGCCGGCAAAAACCGAGAGCGCGGAGGCTGACTATCTTGACCGCGTCGCGGCTACTTTCGAAGACAGCCGCCTGGTCGCCTCCACGGAGGTCATCGAAGGGAGGGCTGCCGAGAGCATCATCGCCTACGCCGAGGCCCACCGCCCCGGGCTCATCGTCATGGCCACCTACGGCCGTTCTGGGCCAGGCGTCTGGGTCCTGGGCGGTGTCGCCGATCGCGTCATCAGCGCCAGCGCAACGCCGGTCCTCCTGCTCCGGCCCGGCGCGCAGGAGCGTCCCGTCCGCCAGCCGGAGCTCCGTTCCATCATCGTCCCCCTCGACGGATCACGGCTTGCAGAGGCCGCGCTGCCTCACGCGGAAGCCTTAGCTTCGAAACTTAGCATGGACATCGTCCTCACCAGGGCTGTGGAAAGACCCAGGTTATTCGAATCCGCCTCACCATCGACAACGGGGCCGGCTAGTGTCCCGGCGCCGACGGTCGCTGAAGCCACCAATGCCGTGGAACGAGAGGCCCAGGACTATCTCGACCGCTGGACGTCGGCTCTCCTCGTGAAAGGGCTCCGGGCGCGCTGGGAGCTCCGCCATGGGCCGCCCGCCGGCGAGATCGTTCGCCTCGCGGGGAGCCTCGCCGGGAGCATCGTCGCCATGACGACACACGGGCGTTCCGGCGTGGGACGGTGGCTCCTCGGCAGCATCACCAACAAGGTCGTCCGCGCCTGCGACAGGCCCATCCTGCTCGTGCACCCGGAAGCAGGCTAAGCTCGCTCCTTCGAATCGAATCGCCCTGCCTTCCAGGGCAAGCGTCTAGTCCACGCGGTCGCCGGCTTGGACGCCGCTACCCCTTCGGGTAGGGCAGCCCCACCCGTTCTGATGAGCGCTTCCCTACTCGTTTCGAGGTTGCCGCTCCCCCCAGAGATGCTATCTTGTGGTTAGCGTGCATCAGGCGCTGTGATGCGTATGCACCAAATCAACGAGAGGGGGATCATCCAATGGCATCGACTTCACCCACTCGAGCGGCGACCGTGAGTCGGCGTCGCCTCTTTGGCTGGGCGACCGCGGCTGGCCTCGGCCTGCCGGGATTGCTCGCTGCCTGCACGTCTTCCAAGAGCGCGACGAGCGCAGGTGCGGCAGCTTCAGGCACGGGCGCGCTGCCGGCTTCGGCGAATCTGGCGTCGCTCCCACTGCCTACCGTGCCGCCGCCACTGCCGAGGCGCGCGGCGACCCGAGTGCAGATCGACTTGGAGACACAGGAGCGACGGGCACGCCTGGCCGACGGTGTTGAGTACGAGTTCTGGACCTTCAACGGCACGGTGCCAGGCCCGATGCTCCGCGTGCGTGCCGGAGATACTGTGGCGCTCAAGCTCAAGAACGCATCCACAAACAAGATGACCCACTCCATCGACCTGCACGCCGTCACGGGACCCGGCGGCGGCGCCGCGATTATGCAGGTGCCACCAGGACAGGAGGCGGCCTTCGAGTGGAAGGCACTCAACCCTGGCCTGTACGTCTACCACTGCGCCACGCCTATCATCCCGATGCACGTAGCGCAGGGCATGTACGGCCTCATCCTGGTCGAGCCGCCGGAGGGCCTCCCTCCCGTCGACCGCGAGTTCTATGTGATGCAGGGCGACTTCTACACGACAGGCAAGAACGGCGAAGGCGGCTTCCAGTCGTTCTCCATCGAGAAGATGCTGCGTGAGGACCCCGAGTACGTCGTCTTCAACGGCGCTGCCGGCGCCCTGACCGGCGACAATGCGCTCAAGGCCCAGGTGGGTGAGAAGGTCCGCATCTTCTTCGGCGTGGGCGGGCCCAACCTCGTCTCGAGCTTCCACGTCATCGGCGAGATCTTCGACGCCGTCTACCCAGAAGGGGCCTCGGAGGCGTTGCACAATGTCCAAACGACGCTGGTGCCGGCCGGTGGCGCCGCGATCGTGGAGTTCAAGGTCGAGGTGCCGGGCACCTACCTGCTCGTGGACCACAGCCTCACACGCATCCTCAAGGGCGCGGCTGGCCAGCTAGTCGTCACGGGCCCCGATGCCCCGGACATCTTCCGCAAGGTCTCTGGCGATTCCGCCGGAACGGGCGGCCACTAGGGCCGGGAGCGGCCTATGGCCTCACCTGTCCCTGGCCGAAGATAAGCCATTTGTAGGAGGTAAGCTCGCGGAGGCCCATCGGGCCGCGGGCGTGGAACTTCTGCGTTGAGATGCCGACCTCGGCGCCTAGGCCAAACTGCGCCCCGTCGGTGAATTGGGTGGAGGCGTTGACGTAGACAGCGGCCGCGTCAACCTCGTTGAGGAAGCGCATCGCGTGCGAGTAGTCCTCGGTGACGATGGCCTCGGAGTGGCCTGAGCCGTAACGGGCGATGTGCTCCAGGGCCTCGTCCAGTGAGCCGATGACCTTGACGGCGGCGACGAGGGCGAGGAACTCCTTGCCCCAGTCGTCCTCTTGGGCCGGGGAGAGCGCCAGCGCCATCTCTCCCTGCAGCGGCGCGAGTACCGCGAGTGCCTCCGCGTCGCAGTGCATGGCGACGTCGGCGTGGGCCCACTCGCGCGCCAACAGCGGCAGGTACTCTGCCGCGATGTCCCGGTGGACGAGGAGCGTGTCGAGCGCGTTGCAGATGGTGGGACGCCGCACCTTTGCGTTGTAGGCAATACGGACGGCCTGCTCCACATCCGCGGCGGCGTCGACGTACGTGTGGCATACTCCGATCCCACCCGTCACGACCGGCATCGTGGCCCGCTCCGCGACGAAGCGAATGAGCTCTGCCCCACCGCGGGGCACCAGGAGGTCGATCGCGTCGCGCATGGTAAGCAGATGGTCCACCAGAGACCGGTCAGGATCGGATACGTACTGCACCGCGTCCTGAGGCAACCCCGCCTCGCCGATGACCTCCCGAAGCACCTCCGCCAGCGCGAGGCAAGACCGCAGCGCCTCACGGCCCCCTCGCAGGATGACGGCGTTGCCCGACTTGAGACACAGCGCGGCGATATCGATCGTCACGTTGGGACGGCTCTCATAGATGGCAGCGATGACGCCGAGAGGCACACGCTTCCGCCCGACGGTCAGGCCGCTGGGCAGTGTGCGTACATCGAACATCTCTCCTACTGGGTCCGGCAGGGCAGCCACGGAGCGCACATCGGCCGCGATACCGGCCAGCCGCTCGGGCGTCAGCAGGAGCCGGTCAAGGAGCGCGACCGACATCCCGGCGGCCTCGCCATCGCGCATGTCCGCCTCGTTGGCCGCCAAGAGTTCCGGCTGGCGTTCAAGCAAGGCAGCTGCGATAAGGCCGAGCGCGCGGTCCTTCGCCTTGGTACCGGCGAAACCGAGCTCCCTCGCGGCCAGACGGGCTCGCTGCCCCATCGCATCCAGGTCGGCGGTGATCATCCTGTGTTCCTGCTGCTCTCCGATCGGGCGCACCCTATCACGAGCGCGTGGCCGTCGCTGTATTCTCTCGCACGCGGCAGCGCCACGCAATTAGCCAGGAACCGAGCAGCCTGCCGCCCTTCTAGATCGCCCCCCATTGGCCTCGGAACGGTCTCGCCCGCGACGCACGCAGAGCCCTAGGCCGCCGAAGGGCTCCTTTCTTCTAAGGCCTCGTAGCGGTAGCCGATGCCCCAGCAGGTGTGGATCAGGGAAGGCTCATGAGGGTCTGCCTCGATCTTACGCCGCAGTGAAGCGACTGACACCTTCAGGCAGTCGGTCGAGTCGTAGTTGGGCCCCCACACCTCCTGCAGCAGCTCCTCGTGGCTCAGCGCCCGACCATGGCCCTGGACCAGCGTCACCAGCAGGCGATACTCCGTGGGGCTCAGCTCGATACCTTCCCCCCTAACGCAGACCTGGCGTCGGGCCAAGTCTAGGGAGAGCACCGAGTCCTCGTAGGACCGCGCGTCCTCGTCGATGACGTAGCGCGATCGGCGGATGAGGGCTTCGACGCGCGCGAGGAGCTTCGAGAAGCTGAAGGGCTTCAATACGTAGTCGTCCGCGCCGAGCGAGAGGCCCCGCAGCTCGTCGCGTTCCTGGTTGCGCCCGGTCATCATGAGCACCGGCGTCGACGAATGCTCGCGGAGTTGCTTCAAGACCTGCCAACCGTCCAGCTCCGGCAGGATCAGGTCCAGAAGCACTAGGTCGGGATGGAGGTTGGCATACATCTCCAAGCCACTCAGGCCGTTGAAGGCCTGTAAGACGCGGTACCCTTGAAGCCTGAAGCGCAGCGCGAGCAGGTCGTTCACCGAGCGGTCATCCTCAACAAGCAGAAGGCTCGCCTTGTCCTGGCCCTTCGCGCGCCCCGGCTCGCGGTGGAGCTCGTCGAGCAGTGCTTCCCCGAAGCCGGTCGCACCGAGCATGGTCGGACTGGACAAAGAAACGGCGCTCATCATTCACCTCCAAGATGGTGCGGGGATGCGCGCCGTGGGACCAGCAGATATTCCTCTGCGTAACCTAGACCCTCCAGCAACCCGGTAGTCCCCATCAAGGGATCCGCGGCTTTGCACCCCCGCCTTACGACGGGTTCGCCTTTGTTACGGGCATGTCGGCTTTACCTGGTCTCGTGTCCTCCTTTGCGTCGCAAAAACGAAACCTCTCCCGGCCTGGTGCGCGCCGAAAGAGGTTGGACTCCCTTGCTCCCCTTCAGCAGCCCGGTAGTCCCCATCAAGGGATCCGCGGCTTTGCACCCCCGCCTTACAACGGGTTCGCCTTTGTTACGGGCTCTTTTCACAAAGGATTATCGTTCCAATCTCTCACGTTGTCAATAGGCTTTCTCACTAAGTGAGAATCGCGTGGGATTGCCTGCACCACCTGACGGGTACTTTGCGGGTGATGGGGCCGAGAATATGGGTTAGAATGGCTGTAGCGGACCCCCGGGATGGCCCCGGCCAACCGCGGACAGGGGCAGCTTCACAGCCCCGGCTATCAAACCGCTACCCTGCCGGCCCCGTAGCTCAGTGGAAAGAGCAGCTGCCTTCTAAGCAGACGGTCGAAGGTTCGAATCCTTCCGGGGCTACCACAAAGCTAAATAGAGCGGATAACTGGACGGCTCTACTGAGAATCATCCTCTCGCACCAGCCAGTTCGCCTGTCTCCCTCACCATGGCTGAGTAGGGCTTTGAGTCCAGCTTATAGGTCATGTTCGTACCTGCTGGGCGACCTTTCCTTGCCATCCCATCACCATCAGTATTCAGTATATTGGAGCCTCTTGCCTTTATCGAAAAAACCAGCTGCTCGTAGCGGATCTCGTCCTTGAGGGAGATTCCTCCCCTTCATCGTCTCTAGGTAGCACGGGCAAGCCACCTGCGTCAGCCTGAGCAAACAGTGGCTGCATCAGCGCAGCGCCGTATCGGCTGGAATCGGGGTCAGCACGCTAGTTTGTATCGATGCACGCTCGCTCCGACGAACATCCCTCTCGGCCAACAAAGCCAGGGCAGGAGCCGCGAGGTAGCTAAGACCCTGGTAGATAACCCCTATCGCTAATAAAGTGTGCAGGCCCAGTTCGGGAGCCGCCGCCAGGCTCCCAAGCCCTATAGATAGGCCCACGAGACCTAGTATGAGTTCTTCCCGAGCGGAATTCAGCGCCCCGAGGCCCAGAGGAAGCACCGGAAACTTATTGGTCCGACGCCAGATGGCGGGACGGTTCAGCACCCCCGAAAGACTGGCCACGGCGATTGTGTAGCCAAGGGCACACTTCGCTAGGAAGGCGCCCAAATTATCCCGGAGCGAGCAGCCCAGAACGACCCGGTAAATCAGCCACCTGAGGGCAAACCCTGTGGTCAAGAAGACGACACCGGTCCACAAGAGCGCCGGCGGCACCGCAACGACCTCCTGATGCAGCAGCATTGACGCCAGGACCAGCGCGCCCAGCGAGGCGAGGAGCAGGCTCAGGCCCACGTTCAGGTGGCCAAGCCCGTGGCTTAGCTCGTGGACCTTCTGCGCAGTCGTCAGGGGGGAGGGATGACCGAACGCCCGAGGCAGCAAGAGCCAGAAGTGGCGCCTGACCTGCGAAATAGGCCCATAGGTCCAGCGGAAGCGCTGCTTTTTGTAGTCGAGAAAGGTATCCGGGATGACCCCGCGGCCAAACGTGGTGGTGAGGTAGACACCGGAATAGCCGAGTGCGTGGATCCGAATGGCCAACTCTGAGTCCTCGGTGAGACACCATTCCGCCCAGCCACCTGCCTCTTCCAGCGCGCGGTGCCGAATCAGGCACATTGTGCCGATGGTATAGGCCGCATCCCGCTCGTTGAGAACGGCCAGCGTATTCTTAACACCATGGGCGTACTCCCAATAGCACATCCGCTGGTAGAGGCTGTCCTGCCATTCCCTGTAGTCGTGGGGAGTCTGCACGAACCCCACCCGTGGGTCATCGAAAAAGCCGATCAGCCGCTCCAGAAAATCTGGCTCCGTCTGGTAGTCGCTGTCCAAGACGCCCACCAGCTCGGCGTCGGGCGCTGTGCGCCGGAGGGCAAAGTTGAGTGCCCCGGCCTTGGCCCCCGACAAAGGGTCAACATGGAAGAAACGGAACGGCTTCCCCAAACGGAGGCAGTGTTCTTCCACCGGCCTCCATAACGCTGGGTCCTTGGTATTGTTGTCGATGACCAGCACCTCGAAGTTGGGGTAGCGGAGCCGCGCCAGGGCATCCAAGGTGGCAATGACCATCTCCGGAGGCTCAGCGTAGGCTGGCACATGCAGGGAAACCTTCGGATACCCGTCGCGGGGTCGCGCCGGCAGCGGTCTCCGGGGCCGCCACCAGGTTCGGCGGCAGAGCGCCTCCCATTGCTCAAAGTTGCCGACCAGCGCGGCCGGGACCGTCAGAATCAGGATCGCGTATCCTGCGAACATCAAGGCGCGAGTGAGCTCGCTGACGGGGATCATGGCGATAAACCAGCCTGCCCAGAGGAGGCCGAACAGGGCCACCTGTCCGTGCGTGACCAAGAGAAGCCTGCCTGCCGGGGTGAAGTCCGGCAGAAGTCGCTGGCTTACGAACGCCGCGGCCAAACCCAGTCCAAGCGCCGGGGCAGCCTCGTAGCCTTGACCGATCAGCAGATTAATCCCAAGACCAGCGCAGCCATAAACCAGCAAGGTCCAGAGGACCTCTGGACGAATCCGCGGAAGCGGGACGAGCTTGTCGAGGACGATGAGCGCAACGGCGGAGGCGAAGGCCATAGCGGAAAGAATGAGGCTTGCTGTAAGCAAAGGTCCGAGGTCAGGCACGGTGCTCCTCAAAAAGGCTGTAGGTAACGGGTGGGCGCTGGAACGACCGCCGGCGGGAAGGCCCCATCTCCTTTGGCAAGAGTTGAGCTATCTTCTCCTTCCCCCAAGCGGGGGTGCCCTCCCTTAGTCTGAGCACAGCCTCACCCCTGGCCTGCACGAGACCATCCGTAAAGACGGATCATAACCGCTGTTCATCAGTTCGTCAATATCGGGGTCTGGTTAGGAGACAACATGTCCCCATACTGTTCCCTAACCTACCGAACCTTGAGAGTCCCTCTCCAAGTCGGTCGCTCATTGCATCCTTGCCCCGGGAACCGGCAGCCAATCAGTGGCTACATCTGAGCTTCCCGTCGCCGCTCGAATCGAGCTGAACAGTTATCATCTCTATTTCTACACTGCAACTGAACACTTTTCGCTCACAATCCCGTGCTTGAGCCACACCGTTTAGGCTGTTCTGGCTTCTAAGCAGACGGTCGAAGGTTCGAATCCTTCCGGGGCTACCAAGTCCTCGAACGGACAAGACCCCCGCCACTCCCGCCTTGCGCCCCCCCCCTGCCGGCCACTATTCTCGAGAAGGGGCTCCCACCGGTTGACAGAACCTGCGGCTATCGACAGAATGGGCGGCAACAAGCGGCCGACGACAGAAGGAGGACCCACAAATGGACTTCGAGGTCCACATGACCTATTCCGGTGAGCAGGAGGCGTTCCGGAAGGAGGTACGTTCCTGGCTTGA